>Ga0308161_1001351_pt1 | contig 30152 bp, 30 predicted proteins | sample PhyFR2_FD_201034 | JGI IMG/M metagenome (GOLD analysis project Ga0308161, IMG submission 201034) | Phyllosphere microbial communities from UC Gill Tract Community Farm, Albany, California, United States - DLSLF.R2 | ecosystem: Host-associated > Plants > Phyllosphere > Unclassified | place: USA...
TGCTGATCGCGCGCGATGAATATCCCGATCTGCAGCCGTCGACCTACGATGCGCTGGTGCAGAGCCACGTCGAGCACCTGCGCGCCGAGGTGGACAGCATCGAGCACAGCCCGCTGAAGATGGCGGCCATCAACCGGCATCTGTTCGATGAGCTGGGCTACAGCGGCGACCACCAGGAGTACTACGACCCGCGCAACAGCTACCTCAACCAGGTCTTCGAGCGCCGTCTGGGCAATCCGATCTCGCTGGCACTGGTGCAGATGGAGGTGGCGCGACGGCTGGGCATTCCGTTGGACGGCGTGTCATTCCCCGGTCATTTCCTGGTGCGCCTGCCGGTTGACGATGGCGTGCTGGTGATGGACCCGTTCAATGGGGGCCGGCCGCTGGACGTGGACGAACTGCGCGAACGCGCCAAATCACACCTGGGCGGGCAGATGCCCGACGACCAGGTGCTGGCGCAGATCCTCGATCCTGCACCGAGCCGCGCGATCCTGATCCGCATGCTGCGCAACCTGCATGGGGTCTATGCCGAGGCCAGCGAGTGGGATCGTGCCGCGCGCAGTGCCGACCGCCTGCTCAAGCTTGCCCCCGAACAGGACGATGCCCTGCGCGATCGCGGCCTGGCCTACCTGCAGCTGGACTACCTGGCCGGCGCGCGCAACGACCTGGGCCTGTACCTCAAGCGCAACCCCGAGGCCAGCGACGCGCAATGGCTGCGCGAGAAGCTGATCGACCTGGGCGGCCCGGTACCGCGGCTGCATTGAGGTTGTCCGGTGTGCGGACCAACGGTCCGCCCCCACCGCCAACGATCCGCCCCACCGGTAGCGCCGGGCCATGCCCGGCGGCGATTGCGATCAATCGATCTCGACCATCTCGAAATCGTCCTTGGTCACGCCGCAATCCGGGCAGGTCCAGGTCTCGGGAATGTCTTCCCAGCGCGTGCCCGGGGCGATGCCCTCTTCCGGCAGCCCGTCCGCTTCGCGGTACAGGAATCCGCAGACCACGCACATCCAGGTACGCAGGGTGGTGGGGGTGGCTTCGCTCATCGGATAATCGGGGCTGGATTCACGGGCCGCCATTGTCCCATCGCGGTCCACTCACCGGTAGCCATCGATGACTTCTGCTTCCCCGGCGCCCCGCGGCGTCTACCTGATCACCCCGGATGAACCCGATACCGCCCGCCTGCTGGCGCGCACCGCGCCGCTGCTCGCCGCCGGCGCCACCTGGCTGCAGTACCGCAACAAGAGCGCCAGCGATGCCCTGCGACGGGAACAGGCCACGGCGCTGCAGGCCTTGTGCGCCGCCCACGGCGTGCCGCTGATCGTCAACGACGACCCCGAGCTTGCCCAGGCCATCGGCGCGGCGGGCGTGCACCTGGGCGGCACTGACGGTGACATCGGCGCCGCACGCAGCCTGCTCGGCCCGGACGCCATCATCGGCGCCTCCTGCTACGACCAGCTGGCCAACGCCGAGCGTGCCGTGGCGGCCGGCGCCAGCTACGTGGCCTTCGGCGCGTTCTTCCCCACCACCACCAAGGTCACCAGCAGCCGCGCCCACCCCGACCTGCTGCGGCAAAGCGCCGCACTGGGCGTGCCGCGGGTGGCGATTGGTGGCCTGAGCCCGGACAATGTCGGTCCCATCATCGATGCCGGCGCCGACCTGCTGGCCGTGGTCAGCGGCATCTACGCCGCGCAGGACCCGGTCGCGACCCAGCGCGCCTACCTCGCCCGATTCGATACGCAGCAGTAACCCCCAGGAAACCCCATGAACCACGACCAGTCCCACGCCCTGTTCTCCCGCGCCCAGGAATTGCTGCCTGGCGGCGTCAACTCACCGGTGCGCGCGTTCAAGTCGGTCGGCGGCGAACCCTTCTTCGTCGAGCGCGCTGACGGCGCCTACCTGTACGACGTCGACGGCAACCGCTACATCGACTACGTGGGATCGTGGGGCCCGATGATCGTCGGCCACAACCACACCGCCGTACGCCAGGCGGTGAAGAAGGCGATCGACAATGGCCTGTCCTTCGGTGCGCCGTGCGCAGCGGAAGTGACCATGGCCGAGACCATCACCCGGCTGGTGCCGTCGTGCGAGATGGTGCGCATGGTCAACTCCGGTACCGAAGCCACCCTGTCGGCGATCCGCCTGGCGCGCGGTGCCACCGGCCGCAGCTGCATCGTCAAGTTCGAAGGCTGCTACCACGGCCACGGCGACTCGTTCCTGGTCAAGGCCGGCAGCGGCATGCTGACCCTGGGCGTGCCGACCTCGCCCGGCGTGCCGGCCGGCCTGAGCGAACTGACCCTGACCCTGCCCTACAACGACTTCGAGGCGGCCACCGCCCTGTTCGACGCACGCGGCAGCGAGATCGCCGGCCTGATCATCGAGCCGGTGGTGGGCAACGCCAACTGCATTCCGCCCCGCGAAGGCTACCTGCAGCACCTGCGCGCGCTGTGCACGCAGCATGGCGCGCTGCTGATCTTCGACGAAGTGATGACCGGTTTCCGCGTTGCCCTTGGCGGTGCGCAGGCGCACTACGGTATCAGCCCGGACCTGACCACCTTCGGCAAGATCATCGGCGGCGGCATGCCGGTAGGCGCCTACGGCGGCCGCCGCGAGCTGATGCAGCAGATCGCGCCCGCTGGCCCGATCTACCAGGCCGGCACGCTCAGCGGCAACCCGGTGGCGATGGCCGCCGGCCTGGCCATGCTGGAGCTGATCCAGCAGCCGGGTTTCCACGACGATCTGAGCGCGCGCGCCGCACGCCTGTGCGCGGGGCTGGAAGCTGCCGCCGCCGATGCGGGCGTAGCGGTGACCACCACCCAGGTGGGCGCGATGTTCGGGCTGTTCTTCACCGCTGAGAAGGTGGAGACCTACGCCCAGGCCACGGCCTGCGACATCCCGGCGTTCAACCGCTTCTTCCACGCGATGCTGGACCAGGGTGTGTTCCTGGCACCGTCGGCGTACGAGGCCGGCTTCCTGTCCAGCGCACACGACGATGACGTGATCGAGGACACGCTGGCAGCGGCACGCGTGGCGTTCAAGGCGGCCAAGGGCTGAACCCCGGCCTGGTAGGTGCCGACCGTGGTCGGCACTGCCTGCCCTCATCCACGCATGGCGTGGATCTACTGGATCGACGTGCTTCATCCACGCATGGCGTGGATCTACTGGATCGATGTGCTTCATCCACGCATGGCGTGGATCTACTGGAGCGATGTGCTTCATCCACGCATGGCGTGGATCTACTGAGCTGCGTCCCTGGAGTAGAGCCACGCCATGCGTGGCTGCTGCGCACTCAACCGAAGACGAACTTGCCCTTCATCATCGCGAAGTGGCCGGGGAACGAGCAGAAGAAGGTGTAATCGCCGCCCTTCTGCATGCCCTTCGTGGAAAAACGCACGCGGGCGGTCTCGCCACCACCGATCACCTTGGTGTGGGCCAGCACGCGCTTGTCGGCCTTCGGCAGGTAGCTGTCGGCCAGGGTCATGCGCATGCCCGCCATCGCCACCGGCTGGTAGTCGGCGGTGCGGGTCAGCACCCAGTTGTGGCCCATCGCGGTGGCGGCCAGCCTGCCGGTGTGGCGCAGGGTCAGGTCGATTTCGCTGCAATCGGCGGCCACCTTGATCTCCCGGCTGCTGAAGCTCATCTGGTCGGTGCTGTCGATGCTCACCGCACATACGCGCGCCATCGCCGATGGCGCCAGCATCAGCGCACCCAGCCCCACCGCTACCATCCAAGCCTTCATCGTCGCGTCTCCTGCAGGTTCGTTGGTCATTCTAGGCAGACACCTGGCCACCCGGCTGCGACCGTGTGTCGCAGTGGTGGTCCAGGGTTTGCGCGGGGATACGGCAATGGCATGCTCGACCGATGCGGATCGATCTTCTCCTGCTCGATGTTGATGGCGTGCTGCTGCACTACCAGCGCGCACAGCGCGTGCTGCATCTGGCGCAGGCGCTGGGCGTGCCGACCGCGCACGTGCAGGCCGCGCTGTACGACAGCGGGCTCGAAGCCGCACACGACAGCGGTACGCTGGATGGCGCGCGCTATCTGGCCCAGCTGGGCGAACGGCTCGGCACAACGGTAACGCTGCACACCTGGATCGCCGCCCGGCATGCGGCCAGCCACCCGCAGCACGCCGTGCTGCAACGGCTGCATGCCCTGCAGGTGCCGATGGCGGTGCTGACCAACAATGGTGCCTTGATGACGCAGGCGCTGCCGACGCTGCTGCCGGAGCTGTTTCCCATGCTGCACGGCCGGGTGTTCTGCAGCGCGGACTTCGGCCTGCGCAAGCCGGCGCCGGAGGTGTTCCTGCGCACGCTGGCAGCTCTCGAGGTGGCACCGGCGCACACGCTGTTCGTCGATGACCTGTTCGTCAACGTGCGCGGTGCACGCGCAGCCGGCCTGCACGCGGAAACCGTGCAGGACGGACGCGGACTGGGGAAGGTGCTGAAGCGCTACGGGGTGCGGTAGCGCCGGGCCATGCCCGACGAGCGCAGCGCAAAAGCAACGCCGGGCATGGCCCGGCGCTACCTTGGTCAATGATCAGCGCGCGGCGACGAACGCGGCGATCGCCGCACGCAGGCGCTTGAGGCCTTCGGCCACTTCTTCGTCGGTGATGTTCAGCGACGGCACGAAGCGCAGCACGTCCGGGCCGGCCTGCAGGGTCAACAGGCCCTGTTCGGCGGCGTGGTCGAGGATGGCACCGGCCTGGCCAGCGAACGCCTTGCTCAGCACCGCGCCCAGCATCAGGCCGCGACCGCGCACCTCGCTGAACACCTTGAACTCATCGTTGATGCGGGCAAAGCCATCGCGCAGCGCCTTCGACTGGCGGCTGACATTGGCCGCGATCTCGGCCGAGGCGAGCTTGCGCAGCGCCACGCGGGCGACGGCCGCGGCCAGCGGATTGCCGCCGAAGGTGGTGCCGTGGGCACCGAACTGCATGGTCTCGGCCACCTTCGGGCCGGCCAGCATCGCGCCGATCGGGAAACCACCACCCAGCGCCTTGGCCAGGGTCACCATGTCCGGCACCACGTCATCCTGCCAATGCGCGAACAAGGTACCGGTACGGCCCATGCCGGCCTGGATCTCGTCCAGCACCAGCAGTGCGTTGTGCTGGTCGCACAGTTCGCGCACGCGCTTGAGGAACCCGGACTTGGCCGGCATCACCCCGCCCTCGCCCTGGATCGGCTCCAGCATCACCGCCGCCACGTCGCCAGCGGCCATCGCCGTTTCCAGCTGAACTTCATCGTTGAAGTCGATGTAGCGGAAGCCCCCCGGCAGCGGCTCGTAGCCTTCCTGGTACTTCGGCTGCGCGGTGGCGGTCACCGCGCCCATGGTGCGGCCGTGGAAGCTGCCGCGGAAGGTGATGATCACGCCGGAGTTGCACAGGAACACGCGCTCGGCAAAGCGGCTGGCCTTCACCAGTTCCTCGGCCAGGTGCAGCGGCGGCGCGCTGTAGAACACGTTGCTGGTGTGCCACAGCTTGCCGGCCTGTTCGACCAGCGCGGCGACCAGGTCCGGGTCGTTGTGGCCCAGGCCGCACACGGCGATGCCCGCGGCCAGATCGATGAACTCACGGCCCTGGCTGTCCCACACGCGGGCGCCCTGGCCTCGCTCCAGCACCACCTGGCGGGGCTTGTACACCGGCAGGTAGTAGTGCGACAGGGAGATCAGCGGATCGGTAGCGGCGGTCATGGCGGTCAGCAGGGTTCAGGAATGCCCATTCTCGCGCTGGAACCCGTGCGGCACAATGCACGCATGCGACCGTTTTCCGCCCCCCAGCTGAACCCCGCCACCGAGACCGGCTGGCGCCGCCGGTGGTTCGACATCATCTACCGCCACGACAGCCGGCCCTCGCGCAATTTCGACCTGCTGCTGGTCTACGCGATCATCGCCAGCGTGCTGGTGGTGATGTTCGACAGCGTGCAACGCTTCCACATCGCCCATGCCGACTGGCTTTACGTGCTGGAATGGGGCTTCACCATCCTGTTCACCGCCGAATACGTGCTGCGGCTGGTGGTGGTCAAGCGCCCGCTGCGCTACGCGGTGAGCATCTGGGGCATCATCGACCTGGCCTCGATCCTGCCGACCTACCTGTCGCTGTTCATTCCCGGTGCGCAGAGCCTGCTGGTGGTGCGCGCACTGCGCATCCTGCGCGTATTCCGCATCCTCAAGCTGACCCGCTACATCGAAGAAAGCGGCGTGCTGATGCAGTCGCTGTGGCGCAGCCGGCGCAAGATCCTGCTGTTCCTGTTCACGGTGGTCACCATCACCATCATCGCCGGCACGCTGATGTACGTGATCGAGGGACCGAACCATGGCTTCACCAGCATTCCCAGCAGCATGTACTGGGCGGTGGTGACGATGGCCACGGTCGGCTTCGGCGACATCGTGCCGCAGACCGTGCTGGGCCGCTTCGTCACCTCGGTGCTGATCCTGATCGGTTACAGCATCATCGCCGTGCCCACCGGCATCTACACCGCCGAACTGGCCAGCACCATGCGAGATGCCGAGCTGGCCGCACGCCGCGATGCACGTGGCTGCCCGCACTGCGGGCTGGAGGGCCACGAGCCGGATGCGCGGCACTGCCGCAAGTGTGGCGGACCGTTGCCGGATACGTTCAGCCACTGACGATGAGCCCAGCCGACGGCCGGCCCCACCGAAGCCAGCGGAGTAGATCCACGCCATGCGTGGATGAAGCCCCACCGGAGCCATCGCGAGCGAACCAAGGTCCGCACCCACCAAAGGCACACATCAGATCCGCGCGATGGATGGATACGGCGTCCCGCATCCATCCATCGCAGTCGACCCACTGGCTCAATTCATGCGATTGCTGGTGGTCACCAGATCGTTGTAGGCGGCGACCACTTTCGACTGCGCCCCGTCCGGTGCAGTCAGCATGCTGCCCTTCGCCTCGAGATCTTCCTGCAGCTCACGCGCGGTGAACGGCTTGCCCGATGCCAACCGGTCGATACGGCGTCCGGCATCGCGCACCAGCACATCGGCCGAGCGCTGCACATGCGCCCACATCGGGTTGTCCTTGCCTACGCCGGCGCTCTGCATTTCGGCCAGCATCGCCTGGTAGGCGGCCAACTGCCGACGGGCCTCGGTCAGCTCCGGTTCGTCGCCCTGCAGGACCATCACCAGCTGCTTGCCGTCACCGATCATGCGCAGGTGGTAGTACGCCAGTGAACGACCTTCGTCCGCTTCGATCTGCTTGAGCTGCGCGGCACGGCGTTCCTCCTCGTTCTTCTCCAGCGCCGCATCCAGGGTCTCGCTGGCCTTGAAGAAGTCAGCGTAGGCCTGCATCAGCGGCGCATGCTGCGCGCGCATGCCTTCGCCGTTGTCGCGCCGATAGTCCTCACGGGTGAAATAGCCATCAGCGCGTTCGATCAGCGCATACAACGACTGGAAGGCCGTCTGGTACTGCCGCACCGGCTCATCCAGCGGCGTGACCGGCGTCCGGGCCAATGCATCGGTCAGCGGTTGGCTGCAGTACTCGACACGATGCGACAGCACCTTGCCCGGCGAGCGCGGCTGCGCTTCCTTGCCCGTCGGCCCCGCTTCGGGATCCTTGATCCAGGCGGTATAGGTCTGGAAGCCCTCTTGGATGGGCTGTTCGACGCCGTTGTAGCACTCGATGTAGGCGTTGATCTTCTGCAGGCCCGGATCGGCCACCGCCAGTCCTGTCGATCCGTTGCAACCAGAGAGGGCGGCGGCAGCGCCGAGCATAAGCAGAGAAAGTACACGCGCGGAAGAATTCAAACCGGTTCCTTGCAGATATGAGACGGCGCACATTCTCGCGCGCGGTGGAACAGCCCGCATACGCGGACGCCGATGCCATTGAGACGACGGGACACCCCATCCTTCACGTCGCAATCAGCCAGGTCGAATGCGACAAAAGTGGGGGCAGTGCGCCGGATTACTGGCGGTTGCTCTGGAACACCAGTGCGTTGTAGATGTGCAGCAGTCGCCCGGTCGAGCCGCTCGGCGCCATCGACGGCGACGCCAGCATCCTCTGCTCGAAATCGGTGTACGGAACCTTGCCACTGACCCGCTGCAGCCGCTCCTTGCCTTCGCGGCGGAAGTTCTCGGCCTCGCGTTCGAAGCTGTTCCAGTCCAGCTTGCCCGGCTCCTGATCGGCCACCTTGGCATGCGCTTCGTCGGAAATGCGGTTGAAGGCGTCCAGTCGCTCCCGTGCCCGGGCCACGTCGAAGTCGTCCTCGCCCATCATCTCCATGATCGCTTTCGCTTCCAGCATCATCGCCAGTCGGTAGTACTCGCGGGTGCGTCCTTCGGCCTGCTCCAGCGCCTTGAGCTGTTCGCGCTGGGCAGCGTCGTTCTGGCGCTCCAGTTCGGCGTTGAACGTTTCACTGGCAACGACGAAATCCTTGAAGGCGGCCATCAATGGCGCGTGCAGCTGCTTGCCCTTGGCAAACCCGTCGTCTTCGTAGTCCTGGCGATCGTAGTAGTCGTGCGCGTCCTTGCTGATCGGCACCAGGGCCTTCAGCGCCTGCTGATAGCGACCCGCAGCGGCATCGAGATCGGCAAGCGCCGGCTTGGCAGCCATCGCCTCGGTCACGGGGGCGTCGCATTGCTTCATGTCGTAATCGCCGATCTCGAACGGTCCGTACACGTTCGTCTCGCGCCCGCTCGGGCCGGCGTCCACGTCCTTGATCCAGCGCGTGTAGGTCTGGATGCTGCCGTGCGTCTTCGAATCAAGCGCGTTGAAGCAGCCGATGTAGGCGTTGAGCTTTGCGGTCAACTGCTGTTGGGCGTCAGCCGGCGCCGTGCTGGCCTCCGGCTTGCCGGCGGAACCCGCGTCGCCGTCGGTTGCGGGCGCCTTGCCACCACAGGCAGCCAGAAGAAGCGACAGCGAAGCGGCGAGCGCCGCGATGGAAAGAGTACGTGACATGGGCTCACATCCCTGTTGAAAACGATTACAGCCGCGCATTCTAGCGCAGCGGGCCGAAGGCGGCAGCCATCGGCCTTTCCCCACCGGCAGGCTCAATCCAGGAACAGATCCGGCAGCAACGGACGCGACGCATCCACCGCATACCCGGAAAGATCGGTCACGCCAGCTTCGGCCAGCACCTCGTCATCGATCAGGAAACGGCCGTGGAAACCGGCCGCCTCGCGCACCAGCACCGCGTGTGCAGCGTCGGCCATGATCTGCGGCGTGCGGCAGCCACCGACGTCCACGCCGGGAATCATGTTGATCGCATCGGTCGCAATGACCGTGCGCGGCCACAGCGCATTGACCGCCACGCCCTGCGGGCCGAACTCGGCGGCCAGGCCGAGGGTGACAAAACTCATGCCCATCTTCGCCAGCGTGTAGCCGGTATGCGCGCCCCACCACTTGGGCTCGAGGCTCGGCGGCGGCGCGAGGGTCAGGATATGCGGGTTCGGCGCCTGCAGCAGGTACGGCAGGCAGGCCTGCGCGCACAGGAAGCTGCCGCGCGAATTGACCTGCTGCATCAGGTCGAAGCGCTTCATCGGCGTGTCCAGGGTGCCGCGCAACCAGATGGCGCTGGCGTTGTTGACCAGGATGTCGATGCCACCGAACGTGTCCACGGCGGCAGCAACGGCCGCCTGCACCTGGTCTTCTTCGCGGATGTCGCACTTCAGCGCAAGGCCCTGGCCACCGGCTGCAGTGACGGCCTCGGCAGCACTGTGGATGGTGCCCGGCAACTTCGGATTGGGCACCGACGACTTGGCGGCAATGGCGACGTGGGCGCCGTCACGCGCGGCCCGCAGCGCGATCGCCAGGCCGATGCCACGCGAGGCACCGGTGATGAAAAGGGTTTTGCCCTGCAGACTGCCCACGTTCCACACTCCAGCGTATGCAATGAGCCGCTAGTATGCCGCGCCGACGCGGAGTTCACTGTACGTTGACGATACTGGCGCCCCGGTCACTGCACGAGGTCCATGCCATGCGCTGTTCCCGCCTGTTGTTGCCTGCCCTGGGCCTGGCCCTGCTCACCGCCTGCCAGGGCCGCTCGCCCGAACCCGGCAGCGCGCCGGCCAAGGATGACGCCGCCAGCGTCGACAAGGCCACCGGTGATGGCAAGCTGCGCTGGAGCGAGGCCGTTGTCTGGGATGGTGACCTCAACGCCTGCCGCCAGGGCGACAGCGCGGCCACCCGCGATTGCCTGCGCGATGCGATGCGGTCCGGTGGGGCCAGTGCCGATGCGGTCACTGCGGCCGAGCAGCTGTCCACCGGTGGCGAACTGGCCTACGTGACCGCCTGGCATGAACACGACGGCCTGGGCGTGGCCACCGTCGAGTATCCGTTCCGCGCCAATACCAATGAAGGCACGCGCCTGGTCGATGCCGCAGGCAAGCGTATCGACGTGGATGCGGTGCAGCTGGACGACACGCTGCGCGCCGATCCCGGCGTGCAGGAGGTGCTCAAGGCGCATCCGCAGGCCACGCCGTTCGCGCCGGCGCAGGCCGCGGGTACCGCGGCGCTGGATGGGGGCGGCATCCGCCTCCTGTACCGCACGCCGCTGCGCGACTGCCATGCGTGCCCGGACGTGGGCCAGCTGCAGATCGGCTACGACTTCGATGGCAAGCGCAACTTCATCGGCCAGCAGGTGGTGCCGGTGACGCCGTAGGGGTTTGCCGCGCCATGCGGCAACGCGCATCCACGCATGGCGTGGATCTACTGATATCCGCGCACCTGCTTGCTCAGCAGGTGCGGCGCGATCCATCGATGCACCGGTGCCACCGGCAGCATGTACAGGCGGCCGAACGTGTTGTGGGTGTGCACCACCGTCGCCACTTCCAACATATCGCCGTGCCATTGCAGCGCCAGCTGCACGCGCAGATGGTGGTCGTTGTCTTCCAGCACGATGGCATCCTCGTCCAGCGCCTGCAGGGTGAAGATGCCGAGGCGTTGCCCGGGCTGCGGGTCGGCGGTCTGCTGCACCCCGCGCAGCGAGCCGAGATCCTTCATGCCCAGCAGCCGCATGCCCCTGTTGCGCAGCGCCATCAGTCCATCGAACCAGCCGGGCACCGTCGCTGCCATATCGCGGTAGGCCTGCAGTGCCGAACGGCCGTTGCGCGGCGCCGCCTCTTGGCAGGCATGGACGAAATCGGCACCCGGCAGTTGCGAACGCAGCACGCTGCCTTCGCTCAGCTGGGCACTCACGGCTTGGGGCCCTGCCCTTCGTTGTCTTCCCAATGCAGGATGCGGCGGGTGACGAAGCGGTAGACCGGCTTGCCGGTGGCGAACCAGAGATCGCGTACCCACGAGGTGCGCTTGAGCACGCGCTTCTCCACGGGCGTCAGCGACTCCCGGCAGTACATGCGCTTGTGCTTGAGCAGGTGGCGCAGGTCCTCGCGTGCCAACAGGCGCATCCAGCGCGAGCGCGGGTCGCCGATCACTGCCAGCTGGAAGTCGATCAGGGCCGGTCGACCGTCCTCGGTCACCAGCCAGTTGGCTTCCTTGGCCAGGTCGTTGTGGGCCACACCGCGCCGATGCAGCTGCTGCAGCAGGCGGCGTGCGGCGCGGAACCAAGCCACGTCACCGCGCGGCGGACGCTGGTACATCGCATCGCCGGCCATGAAGCTGCGGTCGAGGTGGCGGCCATCCCAGTCCAGCAGTTGCGGCACGTCGGCCATGCCATGGATATGGCGCAATGCGCGCGCTTCGCGTCGCGCCAACCACCACGCAGGCAACCGCAGCCACAGCGGCGTGGCCCCCAGATCGCGGCGCACGAAGGGGCCTTCAGGCCCCTGCACGAGGAGGATCCGGCCGAAACTGTCGGCCTTCAGTGCATGCGTTGGCGCGTCGTTGGATACAGGCATGGCGACATTCTAGGCGATGGCGCCGGTTGCAAACGGTCACCAAGCGGCTGGGAACCAGTCACCTTCACGCCCCTATAATCGGGCAATGGACTCTTCATGGATCGACGCCACCCTCGCGTGGATTGCCGCTCATCCCGTGTTGGCGGGTGCGGTCATCTTTCTGATCGCCTTCTGCGATGCGGTCATCATTCTTGGCGCCATCGTGCCGGCGCTGCCGTTGCTGTTCGCCGTTGGCGTGTTCATCGGCCTGGGCCAGATCTCCGGGCCGTATGCGGTTGCCGCCGCGGCGCTGGGTGCGTTCGCCGGTGATGGCATCAGCTACTGGATAGGCCGGCGCTGGGGCGACCGCCTGCGTGGCGTCTGGCCGTTCAGCCGCTACCCGCAGCTGCTTGACCGGGGCGAGAACCTGTTCCGCCGCAATGCGTTCAAGAGCATCCTGATCGCCCGCTATGTCGGTGCCATCCGGCCGTTCGTGCCCGCCATTGCCGGCATGATGAAAATGCCCGCCAGCCGTTACGTGCAGGCCAGTGGCATCGCCAGTATTTCCTGGGCTGTGCTGTTCCTGGCACCGGGCTGGATTCTTGGCGAAGCCTATGATGCCGTCGCTGCCGTTGCCGGCCGGCTGGTGGTGGTGGTGGGCTTGTTGGCAGTGATCCTCAGCCTGGTCTGGGCCATCGTGCTGTACGGCTATCGCTGGTCGGCCGCGCGCATGGACAGCTGGCTGGCGCGGCTGCTCGACTGGTCCAACCGGCACCCGACGCTGGGCCGCTACACGGTGGGCGTGCTCGACCCGAAGCGCCGCGAATCGGTGCCGCTGGCGATGCTGGCGCTGATGCTGCTGTTGTTGGGTTGGGGTTGGTTCGCGCTGCTGACGGTGGTGGTCGCCCATGGCGAGCCGTTGGCGGTGGACCTGCTGGTGCACCAGGCGATGCTGGCCCTGCGCAATCCGCTGGCCGACTATCCGATGGCCGCGTTGGCCTCGCTTGGCGCATGGCAGGTGCTGCTGCCGGCAACCGCTGCCGCGATGGGCTATCTGGTCTGGCGCCGGCGCTGGATGGCGGCCGCCCATTGGCTGGCCGCATTGGCCTTCGGCCTGGCCCTGACCAAACTGCTCGGTACCACCGTCGATGTGGTGCGCCCGATCGATGCCAGCAGCGGCTTCGGCTTCCCGTCGGTGTCGGTGACCATGGCCACCATCACCTTCGGCTTCTTCGCGGTGCTGATCGCCCGCGAAATGCCCGGCCGCACCCGCGTCTGGCCCTACCTGGTGTCGGGCATCGTGGTCAGCCTGATCGGCTTTGCGCGCCTGTACCTTGGCGCGCACTGGCTGAGCGATGTCATCGGCGGCATGCTGTTCGGGACGTTCTGGCTGCTGGTGCTGGGCATCGCCTACCGCCGCCGCTTCAACCGCTCGTTCTGGGTAAAGCCGGTGGCATGGCTGTTCTACGGCGTCTTCGTGGTGGCGGCGATGTGGTACGCGCCGCGCAACATCGCCATCAAGCTGGAACGCTTCGAGCCGACCCTGCCGGCGCCGCTGGCGATGGACGCGCAGGCCTGGTGGCAGCACGACTGGGCGAAGCTGCCGGCGCGTCGCAACGAATTCGACGATGACCAGCGCTGGCCACTGGACGTGCAGGTGGCCGGTCCGTTGGCGCCGCTGCAGGCGCAGCTGGAAGCGCGCGGCTGGCAGGTGCAGGCCCAGGCCGGCTGGCAGGAAGCGCTGCTGATGCTGGACAAGAACACCGGCGCCAATGAACTGCCGGTACTGCCGGCGACACTGGATACGCGCGTTGAAGCGCTGCTGATGGTGCGCCAGGGCGCGCAGGCCGACGAGCGTTACGTGCTGCGCTTGTGGCAGGCGCCGGCGCAGCTGCAGCCGGGCGACACCCCGTTGTGGCTCGGCAGCGCACAGACCCTGCGCTACGAGCGCCACTTCCAGTGGATCGGCATGTGGCACCCGGTGCGTGGCATCGACCCGGCGCTGAACGCGGTCAAGGAAGCGGTGCAGTCGTTGCCGCAGCGCGAGGATGTGCAGCCGGAGACCGGGCTGCCGGTACTGCGGTTGAAGACCGCCACGCCGTAACGAAGCCGCCGGGCATGGCCCGGCGCTACCGTCCCGCTCTGGTAGTTGCCAACCTTGGTTGGCGCTTTCGGGAAAGGCTGTCAACCAAGGTTGGCATCTACCGACGACGCCGGGTCATGCCCGGCGAGCACGACGGCCGGTTTTTACGGCATCCAGCCCAGCAGCTGCTGCAGGCGCTGGTGCGGGTCGTCCAGCTGCAGCAGTTGCAGGCGCTGCTGTTCGCTCAGCGGCAGAAGCTCGGCCAATCGCCAGCTGACCCAGCTGGCCTGGTCCATCAAGGCCGGCGAGGCCGGTGCGAACGCCGTGCCCGCCTGCTCGATGATGTGGTCCAGTACCGTCGCCAGCAGCGCATGCTGCGGACGCAGTTCGTCATCGGGATCCTCATCGCACCAACGCACATCGGCAACCACCAGCCCGTTGTCGCGGACGCGCGTGCGCTCGACGTGGAAACGACGGGTGCCGCGCAATCGCAGCTGCAGCACGCCATCGGCGCCGACATCGAAATCCTCGATCTTCACCTGCACGCCGAAGGCGGCCGGCGTTGCCGGCGCTCCCACTTCGTTTCCTTCCAGGATCAGGCAGACACCGAAACCTTCACCGCTGCGGCCGGTTTCGCGCACCAGATCCAGGTAGCGTGGCTCGAAGACACGCAGGCCGATGGCCGCGCCCGGCAGCAGCGTCGTATGCAGCGGGAACAGCGGCAGCGAACCCTCACTGCTCATCGTGCCTGCAGCCCTGCAAGGAAGCGGCGCGGCGCGCCGTCGAAGCCGCCGTTGGACATGAACACCACATGGTCGCCGCTGCGCACGTTGGCCTGCAGCTGCGCCAACAGCGCATCGGTGTCGGCCACGGCATGCGCCTGTCCGCGCACCGCCGCGATCACCGCTGCCGCATCCCAGGCCAGCTCCGGGCGGTGCAGGAACACCACCTCATCGGCGAGTGCCAAGGACGGTGCCAGTGCTTGTGCGTGAGCGCCCAACCGCATCGAATTGCTGCGCGGCTCCATCGCCACCACGATGCGGGCATCACCGACCCTGGCACGCAGGCCTTCGAGGGTGGTCGCAATCGCGGTCGGGTGATGGGCGAAGTCGTCGTAGACGGTGATGCCATCGTGGTTGCCGATCACTTCCATGCGCCGCTTGACGCTGCGGAAGCGCGCCAACGCCGGGATCACCTCGGCCGGCGCGACACCGACTGCGTGCGCAGCGGCCAGTGCAGCCAGGCCATTGAGCACGTTGTGCCGGCCCAGCAGCGACCAGTGCACATCGCCAAGCGCCTGCCCGCGATGATGGACGCGGAACGCGCTGCCATCGGCGGCCAACAGCTCGGCATGCCATTCCAGCGCGGGGTCGAAGCCGAAGCGTTCGACCGGGGTCCAGCAGCCCATCGCCAGCACTTCGGCCAGGTGCGCGTCTTCGCCATTGACGATCAGGCGGCCGCGCGCCGGCACGGTACGCACCAGGTGGTGGAACTGGCGCTGGATCGCCGCCACGTCGGGGAAGATGTCGGCGTGGTCGTATTCAAGGTTGTTGAGGATCGCCACCAGCGGCCGGTAGTGCACGAACTTGCTGCGCTTGTCGAAGAACGCGGTGTCGTACTCGTCGGCTTCGACAACGAACTCGCGGCCCTGGCCCAAGCGGGCGGACACGCCGAAGTCCTCGGCCACGCCGCCGATCAGGAAGCCGGGGGAGCGACCGGCATTCTCCAGCAGCCAGGTCAGGATTGTGGTGGTGGTGGTTTTTCCATGGGTACCGGCCACGGCCAGGGTGTCACGGCCCGGCAGGACCTGCTCGGACAGCCACTGGGCGCCGGAAATGTAGCGCTGGCCGGCATCCAGGACGGCTTCGACGGCAGGATTGCCGCGCGACAGCGCGTTGCCGATCACCACCTGCCCGGTGCCCTCCGGCACGCTGTCGGCGCGGTAGCCCTGGTCCAGGGTGATGCCCAGCTGCTCGAGCTGGGTCGACATCGGCGGATAGATGGCCTGGTCGCTGCCACTGACCGTATGGCCCAGTTCCCGCGCCAGGGCGGCCACGCCACCCATGAAGGTGCCGGCGATTGCAAGGATATGTACGCTGCTCATGACCGGGGATTGTGACCGATCACGGCTGTATAGGGCCATTGTCAGCACCGGGGTAAGAGAACCCCTACAGCTGCTGTGAGAAAACTCCAGCCACATGTCAGGGAATTCCTGATAGCGATGTTCTGTGAACCCGGACACAATTCAGGATGCCAGCCGCAGTACCCGAACCGGTCCTACTCCCCAAGAGGCCATCCCCAAGGGAGCTCATGCTGTGGGGGCCCTGAGCAAGCCCTTTGCTGGCACCTATGAAACGAAACAGGCCTGATCCTCGCGGATCAGGCCTGTTTTTTTGCGCCTGCGGTGGCCAGCATCAACCGGCCACACCAGGGTCAGCGCTTGATCGCCGCCAGGATGCGGGCTTCGATCTCGTCCAGTTCGCCGACGCCATCGACGCGGGCCAGGGTGCCCCGGCCGGCGTAGAAGTCCACCACCGGAGCAGTCTGCTCGGTGTAGACCTGCAGGCGCTTGCGCACCGATTCCGGATTGTCGTCAGCGCGGCCCTGCTCCTGCGCACGGCCGGCGATGCGCTCGACCAGCAGTTCGGTGGCCACGTCCAGCTGCACCACCGCATCCAGCGGCTGGCCGATCTCGGCCAGCATGCCGTCCAGCGCGTTGGCCTGGGCCACATTGCGCGGATAGCCGTCAAGGATGAAGCCCTTGGCGACATCGGCCTGGGCCAGGCGCGACTTCAGCATGCCCAGCAGGATCTCATCGGACACCAGGTTGCCGGCATCCATCACCGACTTGGCCTGCTTGCCCAGCTCCGAGCCGGCGGCAATTTCAGCGCGCAGCATGTCGCCGGTGGAAATGTGGGCGATCTCGAGCTTTTCCTTCAGGCGCGTCGCCTGTGTCCCCTTGCCCGAACCGGGCGGTCCCAACAGAACCAATCGCATTGACCTGACTCCAACGTGTTGAAAATAAAGAAGGTTCGCGCCCCGGACGGTCCGGTATCGCTGCACCGCAATAGCGCCACTTTAGCGCATCCGGGTAATGTCCCTGCAATGTCCCCTCCCCCGAACAGGTAGAAGCATGCGCAATGGCACCCTCCTTTACGCCCAGTCCGGCGGCGTCACCGCCGTCATCAACGCCACTGCCGCGGCGGTGATCGAACAGGCCCGCGCCAAGGGAATCAAGGTCCTGGCTGCGCGCAACGGCATCCTCGGCGCCCTGCGCGAGGAGCTGATCGACACCAGCAAGGAGAGTGCTGCGGCCATCCGCGCCCTGGCCCACACCCCCGGCGGCGCGTTCGGCTCGTGCCGGGTCAAGCTGAAATCGCTGGAGGTCGACCGTGCCCGTTACGACCGCCTGCTGGAGGTCCTGCACGCCCATGACGTGCGCTGGTTCCTCTACAACGGCGGCAACGACTCGGCCGATACCGCACTGAAGGTGTCGCAGCTGGCAAAAAGCTCCGGCTACGACCTGACCTGCATCGGCGTGCCCAAGACCATCGACAACGACCTGGCGGTGACCGACACCTGCCCCGGCTTCGGCTCGGCGGCCAAGTACACGGCCGTGTCCGTGCGCGAAGCGGCGTTGGACGTGGCGGCGATGGCCGAGACCTCCACCCGCGTCTTCATCTACGAGGCGATGGGCCGCCACGCCGGCTGGCTGGCCGCGGCCGCCGGCCTGGCCGGCACCGGCGAGGACGACGCCCCGCACATCATCCTGCTGCCCGAGCGCGCCTATGACGAGGCCGCGTTCCTGGCCAAGGTCAAGGCCGTGGTCGCGCGCGTGGGCTACTGCGTGGTGGTGGCGTCGGAAGGCATCGCCACTGCCGATGGCCGCTTCGTCGCCGACGCCGGCGGCGGCAAGGACTCCTTCGGCCATTCGCAGCTGGGCGGCGTGGCCGCGCATCTGGCCGGGCGGGTCAAGGACCAGCTGGGGCTGAAGGTGCACTGGGCCCTGCCCGACTACCTGCAGCGCTCAGCCCGCCACCTGGCCAGCAAAACCGACTGGGAACAGGCCCAGGCGGTCGGCAAGGCCGCGGTGCAGCTGGCGCTGAAGGGCCAGAACGGGGTGATGCCGGTGATCGTGCGCAGCAGCGATGCACCGTATCGCTGGAAGATCGAAGCCGCACCGCTGTCGAAGATTGCCAACCACGAGAAGAAGATGCCGGCCAGTTTCATCCGTCGCGATGGATTCGGCATCACGGCCAAGGCGCGCGCCTACCTGCAGCCGTTGATCAAGGGCGAAGCACCGTTGCCTTACGGTAGCGATGGCCTGCCCAAGTACGTGACGCTGAAGAACGTGGCGGTGAAGCAGAAGCTGCCTGCGTTCGAAGGCTGACCCCCTCCGTCCCCTTTTTGCGAGGAATGCCATGGCGTTGCGCGTTGTTCGACTTGGCTCTCCGCGTGCGCCCGGTGAAGGCCTGCGCATCGGCACCGTGCGGCGCCCGCCGCGCGGTGTGCCGCGCAGCGAATTTGCCCTGCAGGACTGGTACGACGTGTGGTTCCCGACGCTGTCACCCAGCGCGGAGCTGGTGAAACAGGCGCATGAGGCGAAGAGCGCCGCCGACTGGACGGCGTTCTTCCGTCACTACAACGCCGAAATGAAGGCACCGGATGCAGCGCATGCGCTGGACCTGCTCGCGGCGCTGTCGCAGCACAGCGATATCGCGGTGGGCTGCTATTGCGAGGACGAGGCGCATTGCCACCGGTCGGCACTGCGCGAGCTGCTGGTGGCGCGTGGAGCGAGGCTTGCGGATTGATCGCGGGGTTGCCGGCCAGCGGCCGGCACTCCCCGGGTCTCCCTCCCAGTAGATCCACGCCATGCGTGGATGCTCGGCCTCAATTGCAGGCTTTGCCTTCCATCTGCAGCTGCGCGGCGAACATCGTCACCTGCGGGATCTTGCCGGCAGCGGCCTGCTTCTTGGCTTCCTCCAGATAGATGCGCGACTGTCCCTGCCCATCCAGCGCCTGGGCGTTGTTCACCGGCAGACGCCACACGCGCACCACCGCCTGCTGCGCCGGGCAGGCGGCATTCGGAACACGGATCACATCATTGAGTTTCCAGCCCTTGTCAGCGCTCGGCTGCGCCTTGCTGTAGTCGACAAAGCGGGCACGCGGCTGGCACTGCTCGCTGGTGCGCACCGCCGAGAAACGATAGGGCTCCGCCGCCTGGCCGGTGAACGCGCCTTCCAGGCGGGCACAGGCTTCGGGAATCTGCCGCAGCGTGTGCACCGCGCCGACCGCTTGTGGTGCACCCACCGCTCGCTGCAGTTCCGGTGCTTCCGCCGCGAAGGCAGGCAGGGCCGGGGCCAGAACGGCAAGCATCAACAGGGACAGGCGCATGGGGATTCTCCGACGGGACTGCGCGCAGGCTTGCAGAGGTTGCCTTAACGGGGTGCAAAGGTGGCGATGGCGACGACGGATATCGCGTCGTTGCAGCAACCGCTGCGCTCGCCGGGCGCGGCCCGGCGCTACCATCCGGGCGCGGGTGCACGCATACTGCGGACACCAGGGAATGCTGAACACCGCCATACGTCGGACGACCACCAAGGTCGGTACGGGTTGGTTCCAGGCTGCAGCCCGTCGTCCCCAACCCACCGGCAATGAACGCATGGTCGCCATCGCCACGGCCATCCAGGAAGGCGCGCGCGCCTACCTCAACCGCCAGTACCTGACCATCGGCATCGCCGGCGTGGTGCTGTTCGTGCTGGTCGGCATCTTCCTGAGCTGGTACACCGCGATCGGCTTCGCGGTCGGTGCGGTGCTGTCCGGTGCAGCGGGCTACATCGGCATGAACGTGTCGGTGCGCGCCAACGTACGCACCGCAGAGGCGGCGCGCCACGGCATCAGCGCGGCAATGGACGTGGCCTTCCGCGGCGGTGCGATCACCGGCATGCTGGTGGTCGGCCTGGGCCTGCTCGGCGTGGCCGGCTACTACGCACTGCTGCTGCGGCTGGGCCTGCCGATGGAACAGGCACTGCATGCACTGGTCGGCCTGGCCTTCGGCTCATCGCTGATCTCGATCTTCGCGCGCCTGGGCGGCGGCATCTTCACCAAGGGGGCCGATGTCGGCGCCGATCTGGTCGGCAAGGTCGAAGCAGGCATTCCCGAAGACGACCCGCGCAACCCGGCGGTGATCGCCGACAACGTCGGCGACAACGTGGGCGACTGCGCCGGCATGGCCGCCGACCTGTTTGAAACCTATGCGGTCACCGTGATCGCCACCATGCTGCTGGGCAGCCTGATGCTGGCCGAGGCCGGCGCCAATGCAGTGCTGTATCCGCTGGTGCTGGGCGGTGTTTCGATCATCGCTTCGATCATCGGCGCGCTGTTTGTGAAGGTGAAGCCCGGTGGCTCGATCATGGGCGCGCTGTACAAGGGCGTGATTGTCTCTGGTGTGCTGGCAGCGATCGCGTTCTATCCGATCACCACAGGACTGATGGCGGACAACGTGTACGGGCCGATGGCGCTGTATGGCTGTGCGCTGATCGGCCTGGTATTGACCGGCCTGATCGTGTGGATCACCGAGTACTACACCGGTACCCAGTACAAGCCGGTGCAGCATGTGGCGCAGGCCTCGACCACCGGCCATGGCACCAACATCATCGCCGGCCTCGGCATCTCGATGAAGTCCACCGCGCTGCCGGTGATCGCCGTCTGCGCGGCGATCTGGGGCGCACACGCACTGGCCGGTTTGTACGGCATCGCCATCGCCGCCACCGCCATGCTGTCGATGGCGGGCATGATCGTCGCACTCGATGCCTACGGGCCGATCACCGACAACGCTGGTGGCATCGCCGAGATGGCAGAGCTGCCTTCGGAGATCCGCGACATCACCGATCCGCTGGATGCGGTGGGCAACACCACCAAGGCAGTCACCAAGGGCTATGCCATCGGTTCGGCAGCACTGGCCGCGCTGGTGCTGTTCGCCGACTACACGCACAACCTGCAGGCGGCCAATCCCGGTCAGGAGTTCCGCTTCGACCTCAGCGACCACACGGTGATCATCGGCCTGCTGATCGGTGGCCTGATTCCGTACCTGTTCGGTGCGATGGCGATGGAAGCCGTCGGTCGCGCGGCCGGCGCGGTCGTGGAGGAAGTGCGGCGGCAGTTCCGCGAGATTCCCGGCATCATGCAGGGCACCGCCAAGCCGCAGTACGACAAGGCGGTGGACATGCTGACCCGCTCGGCGATCCGCGAAATGATCGTACCGTCGCTGCTGCCGGTGGCCGTGCCGGTGGTGGTCGGTCTGCTGCTGGGGCCACGCGCGCTGGGCGGGCTGCTGATCGGCACGATCGTCACCGGGCTGTTCGTGGCCATTTCGATGACCACCGGCGGCGGTGCCTGGGACAACGCCAAGAAGTACATCGAGGATGGCCACTTCGGCGGCAAGGGCAGCGAAGCGCACAAGGCAGCGGTGACCGGCGACACCGTCGGTGACCCGTACAAGGACACCGCCGGCCCGGCGATCAACCCGCTGATCAAGATCATCAACATCGTGGCGCTGCTGCTGGTGCCGTTGCTGTAGATCCACGCCTTGCGTGGATGGCGGCTCCGATGGGGTCGCCTCCGATGGGGTCAGAGCCCTTTCCTGCGGGAAGGGATCCGACCCCGCCGACGATCACCGCCCGCGCAGGAAGAACGCGACGGGTACCATCACCTCCACCGGGTCGCCGGCCACATCGGCCGGCGGCGCCGGCACCGGGCTGGCGCGCTGCACCGTGTCCAGCGTCTCCTGGTCGAGCAGTGCGAAGCCGCTGCTGCGCTCGATGCGCGGCGCCGATACGCGGCCGTCGCGGGCAACGGCAAAGCGCACATAGGCCACGCCCTGCTGGCGCAACCGTTCGGACTGGCGTGGATAGCGCCGATGCTGTTGCAGGTGTCCCAGCAGCACCCCCTGCCAGGTGGCGTTGGCACTGCTGCGTTCGCCGGCCGTGGTACGCGGTGCGGCGTAGCTCGCTGCGGCCTGGGCAGAAACGTCCGGCGGCGCCAGCGTGCGATCGATGTTGCTGTCCGCCGCTTCCTCTGCCGGTACCGCAGGTGGCTCGGCCGGGGCCGCCAGTTCGCCTTGGGGCAGCACCGGCGCCTTGATCTGTTCTTGTTGCCTGGGCACGGTCACGCGCCGCTGCTGCTCCTGCTGCAGCGGTCCGGCCGGCAGCGCGCGCGGCGGTACCGGTGGGGCCTGTGCGGCGGGAGCCAGTTCCAGCATCAAGGCGGCAGGAGGTGCCGCTGCCACGACCGGCGGCGTACGCGATGCCCACCACCACGCCGTAGCGATCAGCACCGCATGGGCCAGCAGCACGATCACCAGGCTGGTTGCCCAGCGCTGCAGCCCGCTCATCGTGCGCCCTGCTCCAACCCGACCAGGGCGACCTTCAGGTAACCGGCGCTGCGCAACGTATCCAGCGTCGCCATCAGGTCTCCATAGGAGACGCGCTGATCGGCACGCAGATAGAGGCGCTGCGACGTATCGCCGTGCGTTGCCGAGCGCAGCGCATAGGCGAGGCCATCGCGTGCCACCGGCGCCTCGCCCACCCGCAGCGACAGATCGGCCTGCACGGTCACATACACCGGCGCATTTTCTGCCGGCGCCGCCTGCGCACTGCTGGCAGGAAGCTGCACCGGCACCGACACCGTGGCCAGCGGCGCGGCCACCATGAAGATGATCAGCAGCACCAGCATCACGTCGATGAAGGGCGTGACATTGATCTCGTGAGCTTCTTCCGGGGTGTCATCGCGTGTGGATGCGGTCCTGATCGCCATGGCGTGCCTCAGTTCACTGCACGCAGCGTGCCTGTCGGCGCCCGGCGTGCAGCCCGATCCAGATCACGCGACACCAGCTGCTGCACAGCCGCGGAAAGATCGCCCAGCAGGCCGCGCAGGCCTGCCAGCACCCGAGTGAAGTGGTTGTAGACCAGTACCGCCGGGATCGCCGCGACCAGACCGAGCGCTGTAGCCAGCAGCGCCTCGGCAATACCTGGCGCCACCACGGCAAGGTTGGTGGTATTGCTGTGGGCGATGCCGATGAAGCTGTTCATGATGCCCCACACGGTGCCGAACAGGCCTACGAACGGCGCCACCGCGCCAATGCTGGCAAGCACGCCGATGCCACGACGCTGGTTGCGTGCGGTCTCCAGTTCCAGGCGCTCCAGTCTTGATGCCACCCGCTCCTTGATCCCCTCGCGGTGATCAAGTTCCTGCGACAGATGCAGTTCGGTGCGCGCGGCATCCAGCATGGCTGCGGCGATGTTCTGCTGCAGTGCGGGCTCGCCGCCTGCGACCGGCAGGCTGGGTGCCGACAGCAGCACGCTTCGCGCCAGGCGCAGCGCGCGTGCCTGCCGGGCCAGTTCCCAGCCCTTGGCCAGCAGCACGGTCCAGGTGGCCAGCGAGGCCACGGCCAAGGCGATCATCACGCCCTTCACCACCACATCGGCGGCCAGGTACATGCCCCAGGGGGTCAGTGCGGGGGCGGCCATGGGAGCCAGATCAGCAGGCAGCATCGTCGGAGGTTCCATTGGAATCGGTAGAAGTAGTGCGACGGCGGGCAGCGCGCGGATCGGTGGCGTCGTCCACGCCCACCAGCGGCGCTGGATCGAAACGGGGCGCCGGTCGACTCAGGACATAACCGGCACTGACCGCAAAGAACAGTCCCACGCCCAGCAGCAGACGCCAGGACGGGTGTGCGCCCCAGCAGAACATCGCGAATCCCACCGCCATGCCGGCGCTGGCAAACGCCTTGCCTTTGCGCGATACCGCGCCCTGCTCACGCCACAGGCGCAGCGACGGACCGTAGCGCGGATGGGAAAGCAGCCGCTGTTCGAACCTGGGCGAACTGCGTGCGAAGCAGGCCACCGCCAGGATCAGGAAAATGGTGGTCGGCATGACCGGCAGCAGTGCGCCGATCACCCCCAGCGCAACCATCAACCAGCCGAGCGCGAACCAGAGCCAGCGCATCAATCGCGCGCCGGCGGGCGGTGCAGGTACATCAGGAGAACTCCACTTCGACATGGCCGTGCACGCTGCGGAACGCGGCATCGGCGGCATCGATCACTTCCTGTTCCTGTGCCGGCGACAGCACCACTGCATCGAGAGCAGCAGTGAATTCGCGCCAATGCCGCGCGGCCCCATCGGGGTGTGCCGCCAGGTGACGAGCACCAAAGCTCCGATCCAGGCCGAGTGCAGCGGCCATCTTGTAGAGCACGGTGCCGCCCAGGTTGGAACCTTCGGCAACATACAACCAGCCCAACGCGGTCGGCAGCGGCAGGTCGTCGCGGAGGGCCGCGATGTCCTCGCCCGGCAGCGCCTGCTCCAGGTCCTGCAGGTCGCAGCGCACCTGCTGCAGGCGGCGACGCTCCGCCAGGTCCGGCAGCAATGCGTCCAGCGCAGGGCTTGCGTACAACGCGTCGATGCTGCGGTGGAAGCGGTACTGCACGCGCAGGAAGCGAGCGAAATTGCGGCGGTCGGCGAAGATGTCGCCGGCCATGATGCGCTTGTCGAGGGCGCCATGGCTGTCACGGGTGGCGGCCTTTAGCCGCACGCTGCGGCTGTCTTCGAGGGATGTCTGAACGGTCATCGGGAGTGCCAGGGAAAGCGTCCCCCTGTAGACGATCCTGGCGAGGGTTCCCCCAACCCTGCTTGCGTCGATAATGCAGGTTCCTTTCCATTGCCAGGGCACCACCGATGATCACCACCGAACCGCGCATGACCAACCTGTTCCTGCAGCTGGGCCTGGATGCCAGTGCCGAGGGCATTGCCCGGTTCATCGCCGACCATCAGCTGGCCGCCGGCGTGGAAGTGGCCGATGCCCCGTACTGGAACGAGGCCCAGCGCCAGTTTTTGGCCGAATCGCTGCAGGCCGATGCGGCATGGACCACCGTGGTGGACGAACTGAATGAAGCGCTGCACGAAGCGGCGGTGAAGGCCGCGACCGGGCTGTAAGCGCCTGGCGGCAGCGCCGGGCATGGCCCGGCGCTGCCGCCAGTAGATCCACGCCATGTGTGGATGACCGGACCCGAGGGGGCCAGATCCCTTTCCGCGGGAAAGGGATCCGCCCCCTCCACCGGTGCAAGCGTGGAGGGTTGATCAATACCGCCAGGTAAAGGCCAGTCGCGCAGTCCGGCCAGGTGCGGGCATCACGCCCAGCGCCAGCGGATCCAGGTAGTAGCGGTCGGTCACGTTGTCCACGTTCGCTTCCACCGACAGCTGGTCGTTGAAGCTCCAGCTCGCGAACAGATCCACCAGCGTGGTCGGCCGGTACAGCTGTTGGATCGCCGACAACCCGACGTTCCACTCCTTGTCCAGCTTGCTGATCGGGCCGGCGTTGTGGACCACGCGGGTGCCGAAGGTCAGCCGCTCGTCGAACAGTCGCGAACCCAGGGTCAGGTTGACCATGTAGCGCGGCGGGTTCTGCGTGTTGCTGTAGGAGCCTTCGAAGCCACCGTCCACGCAGTTGGGCGTGTTGGCCAGCTCGTCATTCTTCCGCTGTGCGCCGTAGGCACGGCGTTCGGCGGCGATGTCCGGCGCGCAGGTCTTGGCCTTGAAGTAATAGTGCGCGGACAGATCGGCAAACAGCCTGCCGCTGTCATAGCTGGACTGGAACTCCATGCCCGACACCTTGAAGCGGTCGACGTTGCGGATCAGGCCGGCCGACAACGTGCGGTAGTCGCGGGTGATCAGGTCATCGATGCGGGTATCGAAGTAGGCCAGCTTCAGCGCCAGGCGGTCACCGGCAGTGAACAGGTCGTGCTGGATCGTACTGGCGCCCAGTTCCCAGCTGTGCGCGCGCTCGGGCTTGAGTTCATCCACCGGCTTGGCCGCGGTGAACAGGCCGAGCGTGGTTTCGAACAGACTCGGCAGCTTGGTGCCTTCTGCGTACTTCAGGTAGACCATGCTGTCTTCGCTGAAACGGAAGGCCACACTGGCGGTCGGCGAGAACGCGCTGTCACGACGTCGGATCGGCTGGGACCAGGTCCAGCTCACCGGTACCTTCAGGTCCTCCGCGGCGTCAGCGTCATGGAAGTTCCAGCCACCGATGTCACCGACGGTGCCCTTCTTGTACGGGGAGGCCAGCAGCGACTCCTGGGTGAAGTTGCCGTTCGCGTCCGGATACCAGTTCAACAGGGCGATGCGCTTGGCCCGCCACGACGGCAGCTTGGGATTGCCGTTGAGCAGTTCGGTGTAGCGGTATTGACCCTGCACTTCATATCCGTCCGGCGTGGCCAGGCGGTTGCGGTCATGCACGTCCACGCGGTTCCAGCGCCCACCCAGCAGCATCTCCCAGTGCTCGTCCGGTGCCCACTTCAGCGATGCCACCGCACTGTATTCCTTGCGCTCGGCATTGCGCAGGAAGCGGTTGTTGACCAGGTCGTCGTGCATGATCGGCCCGGAGCTGCCCGGGGCGATGTCCTCGTCGCTGTAGGACAGGCCGTAATCGAGGGTGAAGCGGCCGGCACTGCCGTCGAACACCGAGGTGTTGCTGGCGTCCAGGCCGAAGCGCTTCTGCCGCAACGGGTTGCGATAGGCATCCTTGTAGCCGGGATTGCCACTGAAGCTGGGTGCGTCGTACCACTCGGTGCGGCGATCGAAGTACCAGGGGGTGATGCCGGTCAGGCTGTTGTACATCACGCTGTCGGCGTCGGTGTACCACGCGTTGACGCGCAGGTCGATCAGCTCGCTGTCCGGGTTGAACCGGTAGCGCAGGCTGTAGCTGTCCATGTCCACATGGCCCGGGTCCCACTGCGGCACGCGGTCGCGGTCGACGCGGATGATCTGCGACGCCATGATCTCGCCCGCACTACCTTCGTAACGACGATAGCCCGCTTCCAGCGTCTGCGCGTCGTCGATGCGCCAGGTGCCCTTGAGCAGGGTCGACTTCGAGCGCGAGGAAGTGTTGAACACTTCGGTGCGTGGCGGATTCAGCGGCGCCAGCGTGCGACGGGTCTGCGGAAAGTCGTCATAGCCGTGCTTGCCGGAGAAGTAGTTGCCGTTGTCGCGGTATGCATAGGCGGCCACCAGGTCGAAGCGGTCCCAGTGACCGGCAGCGGCCACGTTGAAGAACTGGCTGCCGGTGGCACTACGATCGCTGCGCGGCGCGGCTTCGTAGCCGGGCAGGTTGTTGGCGCTGCCGTTGGCCAGCCCCCCGCGCACGCGCACGCCGACATCCTGCCCCTCACGCAGCACGTCATCGACATTCAGCGTTTCCATTTCGACCACGCCACCGATGCCGCCGGAGGCATTGGCCTGCAGGCTCGGGCCCTTGGTGATGGTCAGGCGCGAGATCAGGTCCGGGTCGAGATAGGTGCGCTGCGACTGGCCGGCGTAGCCACGGTAGGTGTCCATGCTGGACTGGCCACCGTCGATGATGACCGGCACCCGGCTCTGGCCCTGGATGCCGCGGATGTTGACGTCGAAGCCGTTGCCCACGCGCGGATCGCCCGCAGTGACACCGGCCACGCCCTTGACGATGTCGCCGTTGGACGTGCCGCGGAAACGCTCCAGCGCGACGCGGCCGATGGTGGTGGTCGATCCCACGCTGCGGTAGCTGTCGAGCAGGCGCGCTTCATCGCTGACCGCACCGCCCTGCACGCGGTCTCCGGCCACGCTGAGGGTATCGGTGACGATCACGCCGCCCGTCTGTCCCGCCGCAGCGACCTCCAGCGTGACCGCATCGGCGCTTACCCGGCGCACGCTCAGGCCGCTGCCGCGCAGCAGGCGGGCGAGGGCCTCGTCGGCTGACAGCGTGCCACTGACCGGTTGCGAGATCACGCCCTTGGCCAGCGTGCTCGGATAGACCACCTGCACACCGGACTGGCGCATGTAGGCGCGCAGTGCATCGTCCAGCGGTTGGTCGGGAATATCAAAGTGCTGTGCCGCTGCCGGAGCAGCGCCGCTGGACTGCGCCATCACGGCGGGGGCGGCGGTTGCCAGGCCGGCGGCCAGCAACGCGATGCACAGACGGGACGGGCGCGGTGCGCGGCCCGGGCGGCGGAATTCGTACATGGGGGAACCTGTCAGAGAAGCGTGGCCGCGGGCGCGGCATCATCCGCGCATGCGCGGACCCAACGACGTACGTGGCGGCGGCGGGTACGTTCGTGGATGAGACGAGTGGCGGCGCGCTTTCCCCAAGACCGATGCGTTGCATCCGCTGCATCCGCGCCTGGCGCGGTACTACCGGTACACGATCGCCACGCCCAGCGGCAGGCGGGTGACCTGCAGGCCGGCGGTGGCCGCCAGTGCATCCAGTGCCTGCTCCGGATGATCGACGCGCAGCGCCGCGCTTACGGCTGGAATCGTGGAAAGATCGCCGCGCACGAAGGTCGGCCCTGCGCGATAGCGGCCGACCGCGTGCACGGCGTCGGCCACACTGGCCTGCTCCAGCAGCAGTTCGCCCTGGCGCCAGGCGCCGACGCCGTCCGCAGCAACGTCAGCCAGGCGCTGCACGCCTCGGTGCTCGCCATAGCTGGCACGTTGCCCCACCTGCAGATAGGTCCAGCCGCCATCGACAGGACTGGCCACGCGTACCCGGCCCTGCCCGACTTCGGTCTCCACCCCGGCCGCAACGTGGGCGACCGTGAAAGCTGTGGAGATGTCTTCCACTACACCGTTGCCAGCAGCAACGCTGAATCGCCTCTGCGCATCGGGCGCCACGTCGAACCAGGCGCGGCCACGCAGCAGTTCAATGCGACGGCGCTGGTCATCGAAGTGCACGGCGATCGCGCTGTCGGCATCGAGCACGGCGCGGCTGCCATCGGGCAGATGCACATCCTGCACCCGGTGGTCGCTGCGATGATCCGCCTGCAGGCGCAGCCAGGCATCGGGCCAGGCCACCAGCACCGCCAGCGCAGCGGCCGTGGCCATGGCCCAGCGCAGCCGCCGCGGACGGCGCGCTGCCTGCCTGCGTTCGGTGGCGGCCGGGCGCGGGCCCACACTGCGCCACAGCATGCGCTCATGCTCGAACGAACGCCGATTCGCGGGCTCGGCCAGCCACTGCTCGAACGCGTCCATGCGCGCGTCGCTGATATCGCCGGACGCCAGGCACACGATCCAGTCCCTGGCCTGTTCGACCACGGCATCATCGGCGGTGCTGCGGGGTGTCGGGGGCGGGCTCATCGGCTGGCAGGGGACACGGTCAGAGGTGGGCGGAAGGACTAGAGCGCATGGGGGGCCTGCGAATCAAGACGCATGGCGGGTGTGCGCCCCCAAGCCGGATCGTTCATCGGCCACTGCGCGCCCAGGCAAGCCGCTGCAGCGCGGTGCGTACGTGGTTCTCCACCGTGGTCACCGACACACCAAGGCGCCGGGCGATGTCGGCCTGGGTCAGGCCCTGAAGGCGATTGAGATGAAAGATGGTACGCGTCGGCTCGGGCAGGTGGCCGGCGGCATCAAGCACACGCTGCAGTTCATCCTGCGCCATCACCTGTTCCTCGGTGGAGATCTGCTCGTCCTCCTGCCACAGATAGTGCTCGGCCAGCAGGCGGTTGCGGCGCGTCGATTCGCGGCCGTGGTCGGTGGCGAGGTTGATGGCCAATCGATAGAGATAGGCGCGCGGATTGTCGATGCCCTGGCTGCTGTCTACCCCACGCGCCTTGAACCAGACCGCCTGGATCACGTCTTCGGCCCCGCTGTCGCCGCCGAGGATGCGCTGCACGCGTCGCAACAGTGCCGGTCGTTCGCGGATCAGCAGTTCGGTCAGGGTGAGGGCATTGGAGGACATGCGCGGAGCCAAGGGACGGACAGGGCGGCGCGCATGCTACTCCGTTAATGCGAATAAATCACGTTTGCATTCGCAATCATCGACGTCAAAGACAGTCTGTCAGCCCGTCATAGACGCTCGTGGTCGTACCGGGCAACGGCGCGTGGATCGCCTCATCCCCGGAACCCACCTGCCAGACCTGCAGGAGCTGCTCCAACCGGGTTCCAGATGCCAGCAGCAGCACGCATGCATAGCTGCCAAGGTCGACATCGATCCGTCCTTCCTTCCGCACCCAGGTATCGCTGCCGGCGAAGGTCCAGATACAGCTGCCGACCACACCTGTTGCTCGCTCCACCGAACAGCGCAGGCGCATGGCCCACAGGTTGTAGTACTGCCCCTCGCAGAACGTGTCGCCGCAGACATCATCGAACCCGCGCACCAGCATCCGTTCGGCGGCCAGGAACCGCTCCCGGCCGGTCGCTGGATCGGGATAGTCACGGGCGTCCACGAACGCCGGCGCGGCCTGCGCAGCGCCAACCACCA
>Ga0308161_1001354_pt1 | contig 30133 bp, 24 predicted proteins | sample PhyFR2_FD_201034 | JGI IMG/M metagenome (GOLD analysis project Ga0308161, IMG submission 201034) | Phyllosphere microbial communities from UC Gill Tract Community Farm, Albany, California, United States - DLSLF.R2 | ecosystem: Host-associated > Plants > Phyllosphere > Unclassified | place: USA...
GAGTGGCGTTCGGTCTGTTCACACCGCTGATGAACATCATCGTTCTCGCCATCACCCCCCAGTCGCGTTGGGGAGCGGCAACCGCGATGAACTTCCTCGGGGCGGATCTCGGGATCGGTCTCGGTGGAATTCTTGCGGGAATCGTCATTGAGAGCGTTCCGTTCGGCGCACTCTTCTGGGGCGGAGCGATTCTCATGCTGGTCGCCTGCACTGCGGCGTTGACAGTGATCCCGCGTCGCGCTCTGCGAAAGCCGGGTGGTTCCGACCTCGGCTCTCCCGATGACTGATCTCGTCTCGACGACGATCATCTACGGCGGATGAACTCTGGTCGTGTTGTCCGACCGGGGCTTGAGGCCCCAGCAGCCTCGGGGGCGTGTGGCTCTCGGGATGAGCGGGGCGCGCGTTCTAGTGTTGACCCGTTCTCCTCCGGACGAGCACCCGTCGGGCTCCGGACCGATCGGATGCCGTGAACACCTCCCACGATTCGAGGATTCGATGACCACGCAGCCGCCTCCGCCGCCACAGCCCCCGCAGTATCCGTCGCCTCCGCCGGCTCCGTACGCGGTGTTCTCGGGCATGCTCGGCGACAACGCCTCCGGCGGCTGGCTGCTCGCGCGGGCAGAGGTCAGCAACGGCCTCATCACCCTCTGGGTCGAGCTGCCGAGCGGGTGGACGCAGTACTTCAGCGTGAGAGCCGACGAAGTCACGGTGAAGTCGGCTGCGCAGCGCATCACGCTGGTGGTCCGCGGACAGAGCTATCCGCTGCTCGCCGACGCGCGTGCCGTGGGCAGAGCCATCGGGCTCGGCGTCGTCGGCGGCGTCGCCGACGTCGTCGACAAGCCGGGGCTCGAGATCGGGGCCGACCTCGGTCGAGGCGCCAACGTCGCCGGTGCTGCGCGCGCCTTCCAGCAGGGGGGAGGGCCCGAATTCCTCGCTGCGGCGCGGCAGTCGGGTGCGCGAACCTCGAGACTCGGCTACGGGCCCCTGCTCGCGATCGGCTGCGGGGGAGGGCTGCTCGTCGTCGTCCTCGTCACCGTGATCACCCTGGTGGCGATCAACTTCTGAGGCTCTCGCGGTTCAGGACGGCGCGGCTCCCGTGGACTCCCGGATGACGAGGGTCGTCTCGAGGGGAGCATCCGTGCGTTCGTCCTCGGCACCGGCGAGTATCTCGAGCAGGCGTTCGACGGCGCGAGCTCCCGCCGCTGTGAGCTGCGCGCGAACGGTGGTCAGTGGGGGCGTGATGAGTTCGCTGCCGAAGATGTCGTCGAAGCCCGAGACGCTGAGATCACGGGGAACGACGAGTCCCTGCTCGGCCGCGGCCTGCATCAGTCCGATGGCGATCAGATCGTTGAACCCGATGACCGCGGTCGCCCGCGAGGCGATCACCCGTCGGAGCGCATCACGCCCTCCCTCGATGGTCGGCACGTTGTGCCCCACCTCGGTGAGTGCCATGCCTCTCTGCTCGGCCCCTTCGAGAAGGCGTTCGAAGCGTCGCGCGGAGATCCACGACGTCGACGGCCCCGCGACGTAGACGAGCGCGCGATGGCCGAGGCCGTCGAGATGCGTGAGAAGCGCGTCGACGCCGCTGTCGATGTCGGGCAGCACACCGCTGACCCCGTCGACGGCCCGGTTGATGAGCACCGCCGGCTTCTTGGCCGCGAGAGCTGTGATGCGTTCGTTCGACAGGCGCGTCGTGGCGAGCACCACCCCGTCGACGCTGGGCAGCAGCCGCTCGATGGTCTCGGCCTCGGCCTCGTCGGATTCCTGCGATTCGGCGATCACCAGCGTGTAGCCCGCCTCGGCGGCCGTCTTCTCCGCCCCCCGGACGATGCCGAAGATCACCGGGTTCGTGATGTCGGCGACGACGAGAGCGAGCGTGTGGCGCCGCCCTGTCGGCAGCGCGCGGGCCATCGGGTTGAAGCGGAAGTCGAGCTGGTCGGCAGCCGCGCGGATGCGCGCCTCCGTCTTCGCGCTGACCCTGCCCGGCTTCGACAGTGCTCGGGAGACGGTCGACGGATTCACGCCCGCCAGCTCGGCGATGTCGTAGATGGTGGGAGCCTTGGCGCTTCGCGACGGGGTCTCAGACATGTGCAGCCATCCGCTCCGCGCGCGTGAGCGTCGCTGACGATGTGACGGACGGAGATGGGGACATGAGACGATCTTCGCGCGAAGCGGGAGGAGAGTCCAACACGGTCGTCACGACCTCTGCCCGACGGCGTCGAAGATCTGCCGCCTTGCCTCGGCGAGCACGGCGAGCACCGAGAGCGTGGCGGCGGCATCATGGTCGGGATGCTGCAGCTGACCACTCCGCACGGCCTCATGCACGGAACGGATCATCGGGGTGTAGCCGTGACCCTCGAGAGGCAGGACGAGCTCCTCCGGACGCTCGAAGAGCGCGGGGACGTCGCCGGAGTGGATCCGTGCCCTGTGGCCGGCCCAGAACATGCCCTCGACAGTCGCCCACCCCCTCGACCCGCTGACGGCAGCCGTCGGATCGACGAAGGCGAGCGCGGACACCGCGGCCTGCGAGACTCCCGATGCATGCCGCAGGGTCAGAGCCGCCGAGACATCCACGCCGTCACGCACCTGACCGGTCGCCTCGACCCCTGTGACCTGTCCGAGCGCCCAGGTCGCCAGAGTCGTCGTGTAGATCGCCTGGTTCAGGATCACGCTCCCGCCGAGTTCCGCGCTCCAGCGGCTGCCACCCGGTGGGAAGGGCGCACCGAACCCTCCGCGCACATGGCTGAGCTCGCCGAACTCCCCCGACAGAGCGCGCCGCATCACCTCACGGTGCAACGGATTGAACTTCATCCACATGCCCTCCATGGCGAACCTGCCGTGGGCGGTGGCGCAGTCGAACACCTCGGCAGCCTCTGCATCCGACATCGCCATCGGCTTCTCGACGAGCACGTGCTTTCCCGCCGACAGCAGCTGCACGGCGAGTGTCGCATGCGTCGCGGCGGGCGTGGCGATGTAGGCGATGTCGACGTCATCCGCGGCGAGCACGGCTGCGAGATCCGTCGTCCCGGCCGTCTCGTGCCGTCGCGCGAAGGCGGCCAGTCGCCCGGGGTGTCGTCCCCAGACGCGGGTGATCGTCCCGCCGGCCGCACGGATGTCGGCGGCGAACGAGTCGGAGATCTTTCCCGTGCCGATCACCGCCCAGCGCAGTCCCTCGGCGACAGCGGTCACCGTGCGCCACCGCGCGTGCGAGCCGTCACGCCGTGCGTTCCGCATCCATCAGCGCCCTGCGGGCGAGGCGGCGCTCCTGCTGGCGCCGAGGATCGGCGACGGGTGCCGCGAGGAGGAGCTTGCGTGTGTACGGATCGTCGGGATCCGAGGTGACCTTGGCCGCAGGGCCCGTCTCGACCATGTCGCCGCGGTAGAGCACGGCTACTCGGTGGCTGATGTGTCGCACGACGGTGAGGTCGTGGGAGACGAACAGATAGGCCACACCGGTCGCCCGCTGGATCTCGACGAAGAGATCGAGCACGCGAGCCTGCGTCGAGAGGTCGAGGGCCGACACGGGTTCATCGCACACGATGAGACGGGGGCGGGGCGCGAGCGCCCGCGCGATGGCCACCCGCTGCCGCTGTCCTCCGGAGAACTCTCGCGGCAGCCTCTCGATCGCGTCGGACGGCAGCCCGACCTGATCGAGCAGTGTGCGGACCTGGGCGCGCGCGTCGCGTCCCGTCGCTCCCTGCACGATCAGGGGCTCGGCGAGGATGTCACCGATGGTCATGGCCGGGTTGAGCGATGTGTACGGATCCTGGAAGACGACCTGGATGTCCTTCGAGAGCTTCCGCCTCGCGGCACCCGACACGGTGGTGATGTCCTCACCGTCGAAGCGGATGGACCCGCCGGAAGCGCGCACGAGTCCGAGAACGGCGCGGCCGATGGTCGTCTTGCCGGAGCCGGACTCTCCGACGAGTCCGAGGGTCTCGCCGGCGGCCACGTCGAGGGAGACGCCGTGCAGGACCTCGTTCGGGGCCGCGCGGAACCCCCGGGCGGGGAAGGCGACGCGCAGATCGCGCACTTCGAGCAGGCTCATTTCGTGTCTCCTTCGACAGCGGCGGGCGGGGCATCGGCACGGACCGATTCCTCTTCGAGGATCGAGCCGAGCAGCATCTGGGTGTAGGGATGCTGGGGGTGATCGAAGATCTCGAGGGTCGTCCCCGCCTCCACGATGGATCCGTTCTGCATGACGGCGATGCGGTCGCAGACATCGGCGACGACGCCGAAGTTGTGCGTGACCAGGAGGACGGCCATGTCGAGCTCCGCCTGGAGGTCGCGCAGGAGGTCGAGGATCTCGGCCTGGACCGTCACGTCCAGGGCCGTGGTCGGCTCGTCGGCGATGAGCAGCTTCGGTCGGCTCGCGACGGCGCCGGCGATGAGGGCGCGCTGCGCCATGCCGCCGGAGATCTCGTGCGGGTAGGAGTCGAAGGTCCGCTGCGGATCCGCGATGCCGACGCGGGCGAGGAGCGAGAGGACCAGATCCTTCGCCTCGGCCTTCGACATGCTGCTCGACGACCTGACGCCTTCGACCAGCTGCACGCCGACGCGGTAGCTGGGGTCGAGGTTCGACATCGGCTCCTGGGGGATGTACGCGATCTCGCGTCCGCGGAGGGTGCGCATGCGCGCCTCAGAGAGCCCCACGAGCTCCTGACCGTCGAACACGATGGAGCCGCTGGTGATGATCGCCTCGTTCGGCAGCACTCCGAGAGTGGCGAACGCGGTCTGCGACTTGCCGGAGCCGGACTCGCCCACGAGTCCCACGACCTCGCCTCGATTGATCTTGAGGTCGACGCCGCGCACGACCTCGGCGATCCCGCCGGAGGCCTGCGGGTAGGCGATGGCGAGGTTCCTGATCTCCACGAGGTTGCGGGCATCGACGGCCTCGTCGGCGCCGGCCGTTCGCTCGGTGCTCGGTGCCGCACCGATGCGTGCGGCCTTGGGCTTGGCCCCCTCGAAGGCGTCGCGCAGTGAATTGCCCAGCAGCACCAGCGACGCGGTGATGACACCCAGCAGCAGGCTCGGCCAGAGGAACTGGGTGGGGGCGATGTAGAGGTTGCGGAAGCCGGAGGCGATCATGGCGCCGAAGCTCGGGATCTCGATCGAGCCGACTCCGAGGAAGGCGAGTCCGGACTGCACACCGATGCTCGTGCCCGCGAGGAAGGCGGCGGCGATGATGATCGGTCCACGCACCACGAAGAGCACGTGTCGACCGAGGATGCGCAGGTTTCCCAGCCCCGACACCCGTGCGGCATCGACGTAGAGCTCGTTCTTCACCCCGAGCACCAGGTTGCGGACGATCCGGTAGATGCCCGGCGCCAGCAGGACGCCGAAGATCAGCATCGTCGGTCGGTAATCTCCCCGGGTGACGGGCATCAGGATGATCAGCAGCAGGACGCCGGGGAAGGTCATGATCAGGCTGAAGATCCACTCGGTGGCCGACTGCGTGATCCGCCCGAAGTATCCGCCGACGAGACCGCCGAGAACGCCGACGACGAGCGCGACGCTCGTTCCCAGCAGTGCGGCGATCACGGCGGTGTTGATGGAGTGCAGCAGCCGCGCGAAGATGTCACGCCCCGACTCGTCGGCCCCCAGTAGGAATCCGGGAGTGCCCACCGGGGCATTGATGGCGTTCAGGTCCGTCTGGTTCGGACCATGAGAGGTGAGGAAGGGCGTGAGCAGGCCGAGGAGCACGATGATCACCAGAAGGCTGATCGTGATGACGGCCTGCGGGTCGCGCAGCAGCTTCTTCCACACCGGGGTCCGCGACGACCGTGTCGCGGTGGCGATGGCTTCGGTGCCGGGAACGCGCACCGTTCGCGTGGTGGGATCGTTGGGGAGCGTCACTGGACTCTCGCTTTCGGGTTCAACCAGCCATTGGCGAGGTCGGTGATGAGGTTGACGACGAAGACCAGGAGCACGCCGAAGGCGGTGATGGCCATGATGACCGGGATGTCACCCTGGAGCGAGGCGTTGAACGCGAAGCTGCCGTAGCCCGGCAGGGCGAACACGTTCTCGATGATGAGCGACGATCCGAACATCGAGATGAACTCGAGGGACAGCACGGTGAGTGCGGGACTGCCGGCGTTTCGCAGCGCATGCCGGATGACGATCGATGAGGTCGACACGCCGCGGGTGCGCAGGGTGCGCACGTAGTCGCGACGCAGCTCGTCGATCATGCGTCCTCGCACCTGGGCCGCGAGGTTCGCGACGCCGCCGACCACGAGGACGATCACCGGGATGGTGATGCTGCGCACCCACGCCAGCGGATCGTCCGTGAGCGGGGTGAAGCCGGTCGCCGGCAGCCATTTCAACTGCACGGAGAAGATGACGACGAGGCCGATCGCGAGAAGGAGCCCCGGCACGATGTATCCGACGAGCGAGATCACCTGCGCCGTGCGGTCGGCCGCTCCTCCGCGCGATGCCGCCCACACGCCGAGCAGCGTCGAGAGGACTGCAGTGATGAGAAGGGCCGGCACGATGAGGGAGAGCGTCACCAGCAGGCGCTGGATGACCGACGGTGCGACCGGCAGCGACGTGTACACCGAGACCCCGAAGTCGCCCTGCACCGCGTGGAGGAGCCACTCGAAGTACTGCACGACGAGAGGGCGGTCCCAGCCCCGGGCGTTCATGAGGTCGGCGACCGACTGCGGCGTCGCAGAGGGGCCGAGGATCGTGTACGCGGCTGCTTCGAACGAGCTCCCGAGCAGCAGGAACGTGATGAAGGTCACGAGCAGCGCGAGGACGAGACCCGTGAGGAGCCTGCGCAAGATGTAGAGGGTCATGATCTGTCCTGATTCGATCCCGAGAAGTGAGGCGGATGGAGGGTGCGAGAGGCTGTCGTCATCATGTTCGCACCGGGGAGAGCGTGTTCATCGCGGTCTCGACGGAGGAGAGGAAGGCGGCGCTCGCGGCGAGTGCGGGTGACACCGCTGCGACCATGGTCGAGAGGTCCGCGTCGGGAGGCGTCGCTGAGCCGAGCAGCCCGTCGCGGCCCGCCCGGATCCAGGCGGCGATCGCTGTCGCGCTGCCCCCGGCCGACCGCCCGGCGGCTATTTCGCGAAGTGCCACCGGAGCCACCCGCAGCGCGAGCTTCAGCTGGGAGTGGAGGGCGATCTGACTCAGGCGATGCTCGATGCGTCGGTTCGCGAACCTGCTGACGAGGTCGGCGCGATAGCGATCGGGATCGACGGAGGAGGGGAGATGCGCGGACGCCTCGTCCCAGAACGCCTCGACGGCCGACCGGCACTCGTCGTCGACGATGGCGTCGGCGACCGAGACATGTCCGCGCAGCAGACCGAGGCAGGCGAGCAGCGTGTGCGCGCCGTTCAGCATCCACAGCTTGCGGTCCTCCCACGGTGCCAGCTCGTCGACGAACGTCGCTCCGGCGGTGTGCCACTCCGGCCGGCCCGCAGGGAAGTCGCCCTGGATGACCCAGTCGCTGAACGGCTCGGCGATGACCGGCGCTCGATCGCCCCGAGGCACGCCCAGCTCTGCGAGTTCCTCCCCCGACACGCCCGGGGTGATGCGGTCGACCGAGCTCGACGGGAACGACGCCGTCTGCGCGAGCCAGGTGCCGAAGGCCTGGTCGATGCTGTGCGCCCACGAGAGGAGCCCGCGGCGCAGCATCCCGCCGTTGTCCGGCAGGTTGTCGCACGACATGACCGCCACGGCGCCCGCTCCCGAGCGTCGTCGGTGCTCGAGGGCGAGCAGCAGGCGTCCGAGGGCTGTGGTCGTCGTGGCGGTCTTCGGGTCGGCGCCCCGGAGGATCACGTCGCGCAGGGCCGCGTCGTCGGATGCGACCTCGGGGTCGTCCGCGTCGTGCAGGCCGTCCGCAGCGAGCCGATAGCCTCTCTCGGTCACCGTCAGCGAGATGATGGCCGTGTCCGGCGCCGCGACGTCGTCGAGGAACTCGGGCAGTTCGTCTCCCGATCGCGCACTCACGATGCTGGACACGACCTGCATCCGATCGCCCTCGTCGCCGCGCTCGACCAGGGTGTAGAGGCCGTCCTGTGCCGACAGCGCGTCGGCGAGAGCTCGCGAGCGTCCCGTGTAGGCGGAGATGCCCCATCGGTCGGAATCGGCGGCTCTGTCGGTGTACCAGGCGAGGTGCGAGCGGCTGAAGGCACCCAGCCCCATGTGCACGATCCGCACCGGCGGAGCGCTCGCGGAGCGGCTCAGGAGCGCGGTCACAGCTTGAACACCCGCCTCGGGAGTGCATCGACGGATTCGCCGATCACCCGCCGCGCTGCGGCCGCCGACAGTCGGCCCTCGCCGACGAGACGGGCGAGGAACGCCGCATCGGCCCGGCGAGCGGTGTCATGCCGTGCAGGGATCGAGAGGAAGGCGCGGGTGTCGTCGATGAATCCCGAGCCGCGGGTGAATCCGGCGGTCTCGGTGACGGCCGAGCGGAATCTGTTCATCGCGTCGGGAGCATCGAGGAACCACCAGGGTGCTCCGACGTAGACCGAGGGGTAGAAGCCTGCGAGGGGCGCGAGTTCCCGCGAGTACGCGGTCTCATCGACGGTGAACAGCACCAGGTGCAGGTCGCGGGCGAGTCCGAAGCGCTCGAGGAGCGGGCGAAGCCCGCGTGTGAAGTCCGTGGACACCGGGATGTCGTGGCCCGAGTCAGGGCCGAAGGAGCGGAAGGTCGCGGTGCTGTGATTGCGGAGAACGCCGGCGTGCACGGTCATCACCAGTCCGTCGTCGACGCTCATTCCGGCCATCTGCAGCAGCATGTGGCCGCGGAAGAGGCGCCGCTCCTGCGCTGTCGCCGTGCCCGCACGCATCGACGAGAACAGAGCGCCCGCCTCGTGCGGATCGAGATCAGCGGTGAAAGGCTCTTCGACCCCGTGATCGGCGGAGACCGCACCATGGGCGATGAAGTGTGCACGTCGAGCGCGTAGGGCCTCGAGATAGCCGGCGAACGTCGACGGCTGGGACTCCGCTTCGAGCAGACGGGCGACGTTGTCGGCGAAGCCCTCCACGTCGGGATCGACGTAACGGTCGGGACGGAAGGTCGGCAGGACCCTGCCGCCGACGGCTCCGCGGAGCGCATCGTGCTCGGCGAGGTCGGACAGGGGATCGTCGGTGGTCGCCAGCACGTCGATGCCGAAGGAGTCGAAGAGCGCGCGGGGGCGGAACTCCGGGGTGCGCAGCAGTGCGGCCACGCGCTCGTACTGATGGTCGGCGTTGGCTTCGCTGAGGTCTTCGTCGAAGCCCAGCAGACCGAAGAACTCCTCTCGCAGCCAGTGCGCCGACGCGGTGCCCTCGAGGACGTGCCAGTGGGCGGCGAAGATCCGCCAGGCGTCACGCGGATCCACCGGATGACCCCCCAGGCCCAGGCGGTCGAGGTCGACACCGGAGGCGTGCAGCAGGCGGGTGATGTAGTGATCGTCGCGCAGCAACAGGCTCGTCGGATTCTCGAACGGCTGGTTGTGCGACAGCCACTCGACGGGCACGTGGCCGTGCGGCGAGATGATCGGGGCACCCGCGATGGACTCGTAGAGATCCCGAGAGATCTCGCGAGTGCGCGGATCGACGGGGAAGAGGCGATCCGGGTCACGGCGTCGTGGCTGAAGCATGCGGATCAGTCTGGCTCTTTGGCAACCAAATGTCAATCGGTTGCCGCACTGTTTTGACCGTTAGTGCGTAATCTTGTCTGAGACGCGGCAATCGCTTGCCAATAGTCGTTCATCATGATTCACTGAAGTCTCCACCGCAGCGCCGCGGCTCTCGTCGGCGCCGATCGAAGGACAGCAGAATGTTCATCACCTCAGCCGAAGTCATCGTCACGAGCCCGGACAGGAACTTCGTGACGCTCAAGCTCACGACCGAGGACGGGCACACCGGACTCGGCGACGCCACCCTGAACGGACGCGAGCAGGCAGTGGTCGCCTACCTCGCCGAGCACGTCGTGCCGCTGCTGCTGGGGCGAGACGCGCACAGCATCGAGGACACCTGGCAGTTCCTCTACCGCTCCGCCTACTGGCGCCGGGGGCCGGTCACCATGGCCGCGATCGCCGCCGTCGACATGGCGCTCTGGGACATCAAGGGCAAGGCCGCGGGCCTGCCGGTGTATCAGCTCCTGGGCGGCGCCTCCCGACGAGGGCTCCTCGCCTACGGCCACGCCAGCGGGCGTGACCTGCCCGAACTCTTCGACAGCGTTCGCGCGCACCTCGAGAAGGGGTACCGCGCCATCCGGATCCAGTCCGCGGTCCCCGGCCTGAAGTCGATCTACGGGATCGCGTCCAACGCCACGTACGAGGCGAACAGCGGAGTGCGCTACGACCACGAGCCCGCGCAGCGCGGGGGCCTGCCGAACGAGGAGGACTGGGACACGCGCAGCTACCTGCGGCACATGCCGACCGTCTTCGAGGCGGTGCGCAACGAGTTCGGCCCCGAGCTGCCTCTGCTGCACGACGGACACCACAGGATGACGCCGATCCAGGCGGCACAGCTCGGAAAGAGCCTCGAGCCCTATGACCTGTTCTGGCTGGAGGACTGCACCCCTGCGGAGAACCAGGAGGCTCTGCGCCTCGTGCGTCAGCACACCACCACGCCCCTGGCGATCGGCGAGATCTTCAACACGGTCTGGGACTACCAGCAGATCATCCGTGAGCAGCTGATCGACTACGTCCGCTCCGCTGTCACGCACACCGGTGGCATCACCCACCTCAAGAAAGTGCTCGACTACGCGGCGCAGTACCAGATCAAGTCGGGGATGCACGGTCCGACCGACATCTCTCCGGTGGGCATGGCCGCGGCGATGCATCTCGGGCTCTCGATCCACAATTTCGGCATCCAGGAGTACATGGAGCACGGGCAGAAGACCGACGCGGTCTTCCAGCAGAGCTTCTCCTGGGTCGACGGGCATCTGCACCCGGGCGACGCTCCCGGCCTGGGCGTCGAGCTCGACATGGACGAGGCCGGCCGCTATCCGTACCAGCGCGCCTACCTGCCCTTCAACCGCCTGGCCGACGGCACGGTGCACGATTGGTGACCTCGGCGGCATCGCGTGATCTCCGAGATGATGGAGATGGCCGGTCGACGGCACTGGATCGATTCACCTATGGCAACCGATTGACAAAAGGCACCGCTCCCCGCGGTCGAGAGGATGCATCATGCTGACCCCCCGAAGCACGCCCTCCCGTGACATCCGATCACTCGACGGGCTGTGGCTCTTCGCGCTCGATCATGAGGTGTCCGAGAAGCCGTGGACGACGACGCTGCCGGTGACCCGGCAGGCACCCGTCCCCTCGAGCTACAATGACGTCTTCGTCGACCCCGAGATCCGCGACCACGTGGGTGTCGTGTGGTACCAGCGCGAGGTCGCGGTGCCCGCGACGTGGCGGGACGAGCGGATCGTGCTGCGGGTCGATGCCGCCACGCACAGCGGCGCGGTCTACGTGGAAGACACCCTGGTGGCGCAGCACGACGGCGGATACACGCCCTTCGAAGCCGACATCACCGAGCATGTCGAGGCGGGTACCGCCGTCCGCGTCTCGATCGCGGTCGACAACAGGCTCACGTGGGAGACGATTCCGCCGGGGCTCGTCATCCCCGGCGAGAACGGGCGGGACACGCAGGTGTACCGCCACGACTTCTTCAACTACGGGGGCCTGCCCCGCAGCGTGCGACTGTACTCCACGCCGCGGCAGCACATCACCGACATCCGCGTGGACACGGTGGTACGGGGCGACGGGGTCGCCGTCGTCGGGTACACCGTGGGGCTCAGCGCAGACGCGCCCGTGTCGGTGGCGCTCGTGGACGAGGAGGGCGTCGAGGTCGGCCGCGCCCTCGGATCGAGCGGCGAGATCGTGGTCGACTCGCCTCGCCTGTGGCAGCCGGGCGCGGCCTACCTCTACGACCTGGTGGTCCGCACCGAGGGGGACTCGCGCGATGAGTACACGCTGCCCGTCGGCATCCGCACGGTCGAGGTGCGAGGGCAGCAGTTCCTCATCAACGGCGAGCCGTTCCACTTCACCGGGTTCGGCAAGCACGAGGACGCGGACATCAGGGGTAAGGGCCACGACAACGCCGTGATGGTGCGGGACTTCGAGCTCCTGCGGTGGATCGGGGCCAACTCGTTCCGCACCTCGCACTACCCCTACGCCGAGGAGTGGCTCGACTACGCCGACCGACACGGGATCGTCGTCATCGACGAGACCGCGGCCGTGGGCTTGAACATCAACATGGCGGCGGGGCTGCTCGGCGGAGCGACACAGCCCACGTTCTCGCCGGAGACCATGAACGACCGCACCCGGGAGTCGCACGCGCAGGGTATTCGCGAGCTCATCGCGCGGGATGCGAATCACCCGTCGGTGGTCATGTGGTGCATCGCCAACGAGCCGGCGTCGGCCGAAGACGGAGTGCGCGAGTACTTCGAGCCTCTGGTTCAGCTCACTCGGGAGCTCGATCCCTCGCGCCCCGTCACGTTCGCGAACCAGGGTGCCGCGCGCTATGACAACGACCGCATCGTCGACCTGTTCGATGTCGTCTGCCTGAACCGGTACTTCGGCTGGTACGAGACGACCGGCGACCTGGTGGCGGCCGAGAAGGCACTCGAGGAGGAGCTGACGGGATGGGCGGCCCATCACGACAAGCCGATCATCATGACCGAGTACGGCGTCGACACGCTCAGCGGGCTGCACAGCGTCGCGGAGGTTCCGTGGACAGAGGAGTACCAGATCGCGTTCCTGGAGATGTATCACCGCGTGTTCGACCGGGTCGACGCCGTCGTCGGCGAGCAGATCTGGAACTTCGCCGACTTCCAGACGACGGTCGGCATCTTCCGTGTCGACGGGAACAAGAAGGGCGTGTTCACCCGGGATCGTCGACCGAAGTCCGTCGCCCGGGTTCTGCGCGCGCGCTGGTCGGACGACTGACCGGCCGTTCCCCGAACGGTCGATCCGTCGAAGGGGCGGCTCCTGCATCACGCAGGGGCCGCCCCTTCGCATACGCCGGAGCGCCGGTCGAAATAGTTTGGCAATCGGTTGTCAAAATCGACTGAACGTGGTTGACTTACGTCATTCGGGCAACGTCAGCCCGTTACGACGAAGGAGTCTCGCATCATGCGCACCAGTTCACAGCGTCGATCTGCGCGTGCCGCCACGGCAATCGCCGCAGCTCTCGCCCTCGCACTGAGCATCACCGCCTGCAGCAGCCCGAGCGGAGGTCAGTCCGGGGAGCAGTCGAACGACAGCGCCACGCTCACCCTGGCCATCCAGGCGCCGCCCCCCTCGCTGGATCCCGCCCAGCTCGACGAGGGAACGGGGACGTTCATCTGGTCATCGCTGTTCGACACGCTTCTGAAGGTCGACAACGAAGGGGCCATCGTCCCCAACGCCGCCGAGTCCTGGGAGTACTCGGAAGATCTGCTGACGCTCACGCTCACCCTCCGCGACGACCTGACCTTCAGCTCGGGCGATGCCGTGACCGCCCAGGACGTGGCCGACACGCTCAACCGCACCCGCGAGACCCCGGGTCAGCAGCAGCCGAAGCTGAGCTCCGTCGAGTCCGTCGAGGCGCCCGATGACGTGACCGTGGTGCTCACGCTCTCGAAGCCCGACCCGGTGCTGGTGAACTACCTCGCCCAGGCCACCGGAGTCATCGGAGACCCCGCCGTGCTCGACGACGCCGAGAGCGCGGTCCGCCCGACCGGATCCGGTCCGTACGAGCTCGCCGACACGACGGTGGATGGCACCACGTACGTCCTGCAGCGCCGCGACGACTACTGGAACGCCGACGCGTATCCCTTCGAGACCGTCACGGTGCGCGTGATCCAGGACTCGACCGCGATCTTCAACGCGCTCGTCGCCGGCGAGATCAACGCGGCCAACATCCAGGCCCCGCAGCTCGAGCAGGCGAAGAGCTCCAACCTCACCGTCGCTCAGATCGGCTCGGCGGCGACGATCCTCCTGCTCCTCGCAGACCGTGAGGGGACGATCCAGCCGGCGCTCGGAGACGAGCGCGTGCGGCAGGCGCTCAACATGGCATTCGATCGTCAGCTCTATGTGGACACCCTCTTCGCGGGCATCGCGGAGCCGACCGAGCAGAACTTCAACATGAACGGGGCCGCGTATGACGCCTCTCTCGAAGACACCTATCCGTTCGACCCCGAGGCGGCCCGCGAGCTGCTGGCCGACGCCGGATACCCCGACGGATTCACTCTGACGATGCCGAGCACGCTCGTGTCGCAGAACTACGAGCCCGCGATCACGCAGTCGCTCGGCGACATCGGGGTGACGGTGCAGTGGGAGCCGGTGCCGCCGCAGAACATCGCCAGCTCGCTGACCGGTGGCCAGTACGCGGCGGTCGTCTGGGCCGAGGGCACGAACCTCGCCGGCCGCGAGATGGCGAACCACTTCTCTCCGAACGGCTTCCTGAACCCGTTCCACTGGGAGACGCCGGAGTTCGACGAGATGCTCGCGGCGATCGCCGCCGAGTCCGACCTCGACGCGCAGGCGGAGCTTTACAAGAAGGCCAGCGCCTACACCGTGGAGCATGCCCTGAACGCCCCGATCGCCTCGTTGGGTGCGCTGTGGGCGACCTCGAAGGACGTCGAGGTGGCGACCGAGGTGAATGTGCCGAAGACCGTGCGGATGTTCGCTCCGTCCGGCGACTGACTCGCGACGACAGGGCACCCGCGCTTCACGCGCGGGTGCCCTGTCCATGGCGTGCACGCCGGGACGGCGCGGCTCCCGTGGACTCCGACCGCAGGATGAGATCGTCCTGCGTCAGGCGGAGGGGACCGGCCAGCGCACGCCTTCTGTCGTGTAGGCGCCCTCGCCGGCCCACTGCACGCTCACGGCGTCGAGGCTCTCGGGGATGAGGAAGGTCTTGCAGCCCTGGTAGACATCGCCCACCTCCTGTGGGAAGTCGGAGGCCGCCGGTTCCCGCGGGCACAGGGAGTCGGTCGTCGACGGACCGAGACCGCCGACGATGATCGGGATGTCGGCGATGGAGCCGTCGGACAGGAGGAGTTGGATGCCGGTGGTCGCCGGGTACATGCGCTGTCCTTCGAGGAGGGCGAACTGGTAGTCGACGTAGAGCGGGGCGACGGCGCCCAGCTTCGCCCGTTCGTCGTCGGGGAGGTACGCGAAGTCCTTCTCGAGGTCGCCCGGAGTCGCCGAGACGGGCACGACACCGACCGTCATCGTCGTCTGGTCCGAGGCCCATTCGCGTCCGACGACCGCCCACTCGCCGGCAGCGAGATCGGTGCCGGCGGGCGTGGTCGCCGCTGCGCTCGGAAGCGGAGTGATCGGGTCGACGAGTGCGTCGAGACGATCTTCGGCCAGTTGCGCCTGATACCGCTCTTCGACGCTCGCCGTCGGGCTGGCATCCGGAGTCGGTGCCGAGGGGGAGCAGCCGGCCAGAACCGCAGCGACGGTGAGCACGAGCGCCCCTGTCGCCACTCGTCCTGCGCCGATCGCGATCGTCTTCGTCGGGGCTGTCATGGTTCCACGTTACCCAAGGCGCTCCACACGGCTCTTTCCGCCGACGTCGCCGCACGGTCTCCGTTCGCTCGCGCGGAGCCGTCCCACGCAGCGACGAGCCGGCGGCCGTCCCCACAGGCAGAGAATGCTTGACACCTGTTCTGTCGCGCGTTAGCTTGGGGTCTCACAAGCACTAACGCGCGACAGAACGGTCAACGATGACGAAGCGACCCGTCACCATGAGTGACGTAGCCAGAGATCTCGGTCTCTCCCGCTCGGCGGTGTCGTTCGCGTTCAACGACGAGAACCAGGTCTCGGCCGAGACCCGTGACCGCGTGCGGGAGCGGGCGGCCGAACTCGGGTATCGCCCGAATGCCGGAGCCAGGGCGCTCGCAGGACAGCGGACCGACCTGTTCGGGCTCGTGACCGACATCGTGTCGACGCCCTTCGGCGGCGATCTGATCGCTGGGGCGCAGGACTGGTTCTGGCGCCACGGCAAGTCGCTCATCATCGCGGGTGCCGCGCACATCGAGCGTCCGGACGCCCGGTCGATCGAGATGATGCTCGAGCACCGCGTCGGCGGCATCATCGTCGCCACCACCTGGAACCGGCCCATCGACCTGCCCGCCTCCCTCGACGGGGTTCCTGTCGTGCTCGTGCACTGCTTCGACCCGCTCGGACGCTACTCGACAGTCCTTCCCGACGAGGAGAACGGCGGCTACTCCGCCACCTCGATGCTGCTCGAGGCGCGGCGTCGGCGGGTGGCGTTCATCAATCTGCCGAGCGATCTCGTGGCCGCCGAAGGTCGCGAGGCCGGTTATTGCCGCGCCATGGCCGATGCGGGGATCCCCCTCGACCCCACGCTCATGGTCCGGTCCGGACCCGAAGCCGAAGACGGCTACCGGGTCGCGATCGAGCTGCTGCGCGACGGCGACGTCGACGGCCTGTTCTGCGCCAACGACCGCATCGCGATGGGGGCGTACGAGGCTGCGAGGGAGCTCGGCCTGCGGATTCCCGAGGACATCTCGATCGTCGGCTTCGACAACCAGGAGATCATCGCCGGATCGCTGCGACCCGGCCTCTCCTCCGTCGCCCTGCCCTTCCGCGAGATGGGGGAGCGGGGTGCCGAACTGCTCATGAATGCGGCCGACGGCGAGCCGCCGTCCCACGTGAGTGTGGCCTGCCCTCCCATCGCCCGGAATTCGGTCTCGATCCTGACCTGACCCGCAGGGTTCCCGCACGATGCGGGAGCCCGTTTCGACACCCGAACAGTCCTGTTCAAAGATGAAAGGAAATCATGACCACTTCTCGTTCGCGCCGTTTCTGGCGCGCGTTAGTTGGTGCTACCGCCGTGGTCGGTGCGGCCGCCATGGCGCTGTCGGGCTGTGCGCCGGCGACGTCCGGTGCGAAGTCCGACATGCTTCGCGTCGCCGCGATCGGCAACGCGTCGTTCGTGCAGAACTTCAATCCGTTCTCGCCGACCGCGGTCGCGATGTCGAAGAACGCCGTGTACGAGTCGATGATGGTGACGAACCTCGCCAAAGGCGAGATCGTCCCCTGGCTCGCCTCCGGATACGAGTGGAGCGACGACGGGCTCACGCTCACCTTCACCCTCAATGACGACCTCACCTGGTCCGACGGCGAGGAGCTCACGTCGGAGGATGTGGCGTACTCCTTCGACCTCGCCCGCGAGGTGCTCGGCGAATCCACCTACGAGTACGTCGAGTCGGTCGCCACGCCCGACGACACGACGGTCGCCTTCGCGTTCAACCGCCCCTACACGCCTGGTCTGTATGAGCTGGGTGTTCAGCTGATCGTTCCCGAGCACATCTGGAAAGACGTCGATGACCCGGCGAAGTTCCAGAACTCGGATCCCGTCGCCTCGGGCCCGTTCACCGAGGTCACCAACTTCTCCGCGCAGTCCTTCGATCTGCTCCGCAACCCGCACTACTGGCAGAAGGACAAGGCCGACTACGCCGGCATCCGCGTGATCGCCTACGGAGGCAACGACGCCGCGAACATCGCCGCCATCAACGGCGACATCGACTTCGGTCTCGGCTTCATCCAGGACATCCAGAAGACCTATGTGGATGTCGACCCCGAGCACCGCGGCTACTGGTTCCCGGCCGTCGGCTCCACCATCGGCCTCACTCTCAACACCGCGCAGGGTCCGTATGACGACGTGAACCTCCGCAAGGCGATCAGCATGGGCATCGACCGCGAGGCCGTGGTGGCCAAGGGGATGAACGGCTACACGCACCCCTCCGACTGCACCGGCCTGAGCGACGCCTATGACACGTGGCGCGACGAGGACCTGGTCGCCCAGTGCGACTGGACCACCTACGACGTGGATGCCGCCAATGCGCTGCTCGACTCGTCGGGCTACGAGCGCGGGGCCGACGGCATGCGCGTCACCCCCGACGGAGCACCGCTCGAGTTCAGCATCGGCGTCGGGTCCGCCTCGACCGACTGGATCGCGGTCGCCCAGGTGATCTCCGACAACATGACCGAGCTCGGCATCAGCGCACCGCTGAAGGTGCAGGACTGGTCGCAGATCAACCAGGCGCTGTTCGGCGGCACATTCCAGGGCAACATCGCCTGGAGCGGTGCGGGCGTCACGCCGTTCGAGTACTACCGCAGCGCGATGTCGTGCCGCACGGTGAAGCCCGTGGGCGAGGAGGCGACCCAGAACTTCCAGCGGTACTGCAGCGAGGAGGCTGACCAGCTGCTCGACCGGTTCGCGGCCGCCACCAGCGACGAGGAGCAGGCGGCCGTCATGGACGAGCTGCAGGCCGTCTACTCGGAGTCCGCGCCCACCATCCCGCTGTTCCCCGGCCCGGAGTGGGGTGCCTACAACAGCACGAACTTCGTGGGCTGGCCGAGCGAGGACGACCCGTACGCGACGCTGTCGTCCGGAGTGTCGAGCACGGTCGTGGTGCTCGCGAACATCCGTCCGCGCGACTGAGGGCTCGCCGGTGGCGGCGTCTCCGCGCCGCCACCGGTACCCCTCCCGCCCTCATCTCAGGAAGACCCGCGATGCCTCGCACCTTCAAGCCGCCGCACGCACGTGTGGGCGACACCATCCCCTTCTTCTGGGACGGCACGTTCCACGTGTTCTACCTCAAGCGGTACGCCGACGACACGCACGACCGGATCGAGACCGACTGGTGGCATCTCGTCACCGATGATCTCGAGCAGATCGACGAGGTCGGAGTCGCGCTGACCCGCGGTGGAGCCCGTGACGCCGACCACTCCACGGCGACCGGCAGCATCGTGCGGGTGGGGGAGCAGTTCCACGCGTACTACACGGGATTCAGCGGCTGGCAGCGGGAGAACGGCGGGCGGCACCAGACGATCCTCCGCGCGACGAGCCCCGACCTGATCTCGTGGACGAAGGACCCGTCCTTCGCTCTCGTCGCCGACGAATCGCGATACGACCGGCACGAGTGGCGCGATCCCTTCGTGTTCTGGGATGACGACGCCGACTGCTTCCGCATGCTGATCGCCGCACAGAGCATCGACGGACCGGCCCACCGCCGCGGAGTGACCGCGCAGGCGACCTCTCCCGACGGCGAGCAGTGGACTGTCACCGAGCCGCTGTGGGCACCCGGCCTGTTCTCGATGCACGAGTGCCCCGACCTGTTCCGCATGGGCGAGCACTGGTATCTCGTCTACTCGACGCTGACCGATCGCACCGTCACCCGCTACCGGACCGCTCCCACGCTCGCGGGGCCGTGGACCGCACCCGACGACGACGACGAACTCGACGGACTCGGCCTCTACGCCGCCAAGACGATGTCCGACGGCGACCGGCGCTACCTCGTCGGATGGTGCCCGAACTACACCGCAGGCAGAGACGGTGCGCCGTGGCTGTGGGGCGGAGACCTCGTGATGCACGAACTCACCCCGGCCGCCGACGGTCGCCTTCTGGTGCACCCCGTGCGCCGCGCGGAAGATGCGGTGGTCGCGCGGGCGGATGCGCCCGCAGCGACGTTCGAGGCCGCGAGCGTCTCCTCCGCCCACGGCTATGCGACCCGCACTCTCGGCGCCCTGCCGTATGCCGGCGTCGTCGATCTCAGGCTCACCCCCGCACCGGGGACCAAGGTCTTCGGCATCGAGCTCCGCACCGACGACGACCGCCGGCACGGCTACTCCGTGAGCGTCGAGCCCGCGCTCCGGCGCGTGCGCATCGACCGCCTCGACAGATTCGGCGCCGACGCCCCCTTCGACGTGCGCCCGTTCACGCCGGCGAGCGACGACGTGGCCGTCACGATCGAGTTCGACGGCGAAGTCGCCAGGGTCTACCTCGACGGCGAGAAGGCTCTGACCTTCCGCGGCTACGACCTCGACGGCGACCTGCTCGCCGTGTTCGTCGAGGAGGGGGTCGTCGACGTCGGCCCCGGCCTCATCCACTCCCTGCAAGCGCGTCCCGAGGAGGACCGATGAACGACTCATTCCTGCACGATGCCGTGCGGGCACTCGACCGTGGCGATCGATCCCGATCCTTCACCGCGGAGAATCGCACCGCCGAGCGCGGCGCCGGCGGCACCGCGGCATCCGTGCTCGGGCCGGGGCGCAAGGGCGCACCCTGCCTGACGATTCCCGCGGGCGAGACGGTGATTCTGGCCGATGCCGCCGGGGCGGGGGAGATCCGCCACATCTGGTTCACCGTGACCCACCACACCCGCGCCGTCGGCTTCGTGCTGCGAGACCTGGTGCTGCGGATGTACTGGGACGGATCGGACGTCCCCTCGGTGGAGGTGCCGCTCGGCGACTTCTTCTGCAACGGCAACGGCCAGCGCAGCCTCGTCACGTCGTCGCAGGTGCTCGTCGCCCCCACCAGCGGAATGAACTCCTACTTCCGCATGCCGTTCCGCGACGGGGCGCGCATCACGGTCGAGAATCAGCATCCGGTGGATGTCGAGGGCTTCTTCTTCCAGATCGACTGGATCGAGATCCCGGAACCGGCCGCGGTCTCCGAGCTGCGGTTCCACGCCGAATTCCGCCGGGAGAACCCGACCCGCATCGCCCAGGACTACACGCTGGTCGACGGCATCACCGGACGCGGGGTCTTCCTCGGGTCGTACCTGACCGTCGTCGCGCTGGAGCGCTACTGGTGGGGCGAGGGCGAGATGAAGTTCTACCTCGACGGAGACACCGATCACCCGACGATCTGCGGCACCGGCATGGAGGACTACTACGGCGGGGCATGGGCGTTCCAGGACCGCTTGTCGTCCGAGGTCGAGCCGCAGGTGCTCACCTACAGCGCGCCGTACGTGGGATACCCGACCTACACCACTCGCGACGAGTCCCAGCAGGCGGTGTACGCCACCGCGATGGCTCCGGTGCACGGCATGTACCGCTGGCACGAACCCGACCCCATCTACTTCCACACCGACCTCCGTGTCACCGTGCAGCAGATCGGCCAGGTCGGCCCCGACCTCGTCGAGCGTTCCGACGACGTCTCCTCGGTCGCCTACTGGTACCAGGACTCGTCCGGCAACACCGGCCACCCGTTCCCCACCCGCGATCAGCGGCGACCACGTTGAGAGGCATCTGATGGCTTTCGTTCTGCGCAGACTCGGCTACTACCTGATCGCGTTCTGGGCATCCCTCACGATCAACTTCCTGCTCCCGCGCCTGATGCCGGGCGACCCCGTCGGCCGGATGCTCGGTCAGATGCAGAACCTGACCGACGATCAGGTCGCGCAGTTCCGGCACCTGTTCGGTCTCGACGACCGCCCGGTGTGGCAGCAGTACATCCAGTACATCGGCGATGTCTTCACCGGCAACCTCGGCCTGTCGATCTCGCAGTTCCCGACACCGGTCGTGCAGGTGATCGGCGCGCAGCTGGGATACACGATCCTGCTCGGCGGCACGGCGCTGGTGATCTCGTTCGTCCTCGGCAACCTGCTGGGCATCTGGGCGGCCTGGCGGCGCGGAGGCGCGCTGGACACCATCTTCCCGCCGCTGCTGGTGTTCACCGGCTCGTTCCCCTACTTCTTCATCGCGATGATCGCGCTGTACCTGTTCGCCGTGACCCTGAAGTGGTTCCCGATCGGTCAGGCCTTCACGCTGGGCACCGTCCCCTCCTTCAGCGGGGAGTTCATCGGCGACCTGCTGCTGCACCTCGTCCTGCCCGCCGGCACGATCGTGGCGGTCTCGGTCGGCGGATGGATGCTGGGCATGCGCAACACGATGATCGGCACCGCCGCCGAGGACTACATCACGATGGCGCGCGCGAAGGGCCTGACCGAGCGGCGCATCATGTACCGCTACGCGGCCCGCAACGCCATGCTGCCCTCGGTGACCTCCTTCGGGATGTCGATCGGCTTCGTGGTCGGCGGCGCGCTGCTCACCGAGGTCGTCTTCGCCTATCCCGGCATCGGCTACCAGCTGCTCCGGGCCGTGCAGGCTCTGGACTACCCGCTCATGCAGGGCATCTTCCTCACCCTGACCGGCGCGGTGCTGGTCGCCAACTTCCTGATCGACATCTTCTACGTGCGGCTCGACCCGCGCGTGCGAGTGAGGTAATCATGTCCGTACAGAATTCCGGATCGAGCATGCTCTCGACGGCGACGACCTCGCGCCCCGGCGTGCCGGTGAAGAGCCCGATGTACCGCGACCACATGCTCGCGCGTCTGCTGCGGGACCGTCGCGCCATGATCGGCCTGGTCATCCTGGCGATCTTCGTGATCGTCGCGATCGCCGCGCCGCTGCTGGCACCCGGCAACCCCCGCGCCTCGGTGGTCGCCGGCTCCGAGGCGCCGTCGCTCGCGCACCTTCTCGGCACGACCGCGAAGGGGGAGGACGTCCTCGCGCTCCTGATCTGGGGATCCCAGAGCTCGCTCGGCATCGGGTTCACCGTCGGCGCTCTGGCCACTCTCATCGGACTGCTGGTCGGCCTGGTGTCGGCCTTCTTCGGCCGCGTCGTCGACGACGTGCTGTCGGTCGTGACGAACATCTTCCTGCTGATCCCCGGGCTGCCGCTGCTGATCATCCTCGCCGCGTTCCTCCCGCCCGGACCGGGGACCATCGTCATCGTGCTCGTCGCCACCGGCTGGGCGGGCTCCGCGCGAGTGGTGCGGTCGCAGGCCCTCTCCCTGCGCGGCAAGGACTACACCGACGCCGCGGTCGTGACGGGCGAGCGGGCGCTGACGATCATGTTCCGCGAGATGCTGCCGAACATGGCGTCGATCGTGATGAGCACCTTCCTCGCCTGCGTGATCTTCGGCATCGGCGCCCAGGCGGGGCTCGAGTTCCTCGGGCTCGGCGACGTATCGGCGATCAGCTGGGGCACCAACCTCTATTGGGCCAGCATCGAGGGCTCGCTCATCCGCGGCACCTGGTGGACCTTCATCCCCTCGGGTGTCGCCATCGCCCTCGTCGCGTTCGCCCTCGCCCTCATCAACTACGCCGTCGACGAGATCACCAATCCGCGACTCGCCGGACGCACCAAGAGAAAGGACCGTCGGCGATGACCACCACACCGAGCGCGACCGCGAGCAGCACGCAGGCACCCGACGCGGCCGATGTCATCCTCGACGTCCGCGATCTCACGATCGCCTACGAGGTGAACGGCCGATCCGTCACCGCCGTCGAGAACGTGTCCTTCTCCATCCGCCGGGGGGAGACCTTCGGCCTCGCCGGAGAATCCGGAAGCGGCAAGAGCACGATCGCGAACGCGATCCTCAAACTGCTCGGCGGCAACGGCCGCATCGTGTCGGGGTCGATCCGCTGCGGCGACGTCGAGATCGAGAGCCTCACCGGGGAGGAGCTGCGGGCGTTCCGCTGGAATCGCGTCTCGATGGTCTTCCAGAGCGCGATGAACTCGCTGAACCCGGTGATGACGGTCGGGGATCAGATCATCGACGTCTTCACCACGCACCGCAGCATGTCGCGGGCCGAGGCGCGCGATCGGGCGCGGCAGCTGCTCGAGCTCGTGGGCATCGATCCCGACCGCATGACGTCGTATCCGCACCAGCTCTCCGGAGGCATGCGTCAACGTGCGGTGATCGCGATCGCCCTGGCCCTCGAACCGGACCTGCTCATCATGGACGAGCCCACCACGGCGCTCGACGTCGTCGTGCAGCAGGAGATCATCAACGAGATCAAGGAGCTGCAGGCCCGCCTCGGGTTCGCGATCCTGTTCATCACGCACGACCTCTCGCTGATGGTCGAGATCAGTCAGCGCCTCGGCATCATGCGTCACGGCGTTCTGCTGGAGGTGGGGGACTCGGCCGAGGTGTATGCGCGGCCCACGCACGAGTACACGCGAAAGCTCATCGACGCCTTCCCACCGGTGACCCGCGACCTGTCCGCGCCCGCGCCAGCGTCGGCCGCCGTCGTCGACGGCGCCTCCCCGGATGCGGCTGCGGATGCGGCCGGCGAGGTCGTGGTCTCGTTCCGCGACGTGACCAAGGACTTCACGGGCGGGTCGATGTTCGCGCGTCGCAGCACGAGAGCCGTCGACGGGGCGAGCTTCGACCTGCACGCGGGGGAGATCATGGCGCTCGTCGGCGAGTCCGGCAGCGGCAAGAGCACGATCGCCCGCATCCTCGCACGGCTCGAGCAGCCGTCCGCGGGGCGACTGGTCGTCGAGGGCATCGATGTGCTCCGCGACGAGCCGCGGCGCGCGTCTCGGAGATACCGGAACACGGTGCAGATGGTGTTCCAGGATCCGTTCGGATCGCTGAACCCGACGAAGCGCATCCGGCACTTCCTCGAGCGTCCGCTCGCCATCTACTCCGACCTCTCCGCCGCACAGCGCCGGCAGGAGGCCGTCGCCCTGATGCACTCCGTCGAGCTCGACCCCGCGCTGCTGGACCGGCATCCGCACGAGCTCTCCGGCGGGCAGCGTCAGCGGGTGGCGATCGCCCGTGCGCTGGCGGTGAACCCGAAGGTGATCCTGGCCGACGAGCCCACCTCGATGCTCGACGTGTCGGTGCGGATGGGGGTGCTGCAGCTGCTGAAGCGCCTCCGCGACGAGCGCGGGATCTCGATCCTGTACATCACGCACGATCTGGCTTCCGCGCGTTTCGTCGCGGACACGACGATCGTCATGCTCCGCGGAGCACTGGTCGAAGGCGGCGCGAGCGCAGAGGTGATGGATGCGCCGCAGCATCCGTACACCCGGCTGCTCGTCTCGGCCGCCCCCGATCCGCTGCGACGCACGCCCTTCGACCGGGAGGAGCGCGCCCGGGTGCGCGCGCTGATCCACACGATCACGGAGGGGCGGTCGCCGGCCCAGGACCGACCGGCGCATCGCTTCGTCTCCTCGACGCACTGGTACAGCCAGGACGGCCTGGACTGACAGCCGCGATGCCGATCCCGACGACCCGCCACACGACGACCACCACGACATCGAACCGAGTAGACACGCAATGACGACGCCCCTCACCGACGCGACCAGTCGCCCGCAGGCACACTTCGCCCCCGCGGAGAACTGGATGAACGACCCGAACGGTCTCATCCACCACGACGGCCTGTACCACCTGTACTTCCAGCACAACCCCGAGTCGGCGGACTGGGGGAACATGAGCTGGGGGCACGCCACGAGCCGCGATCTGCGGACATGGCAGGAGCACGCCGTGGCGTTGCGGTTCGACCACGACGAGCAGATCTTCTCCGGCTCCATCGTGTTCGATGCGACGAACTCGTCGGGCCTGGGGGGCGACGGTCGCGCGCCTCTGGTGGCGCTCTACACGTCGGCGACCGATCGCGGTCAGGCGCAGGCGCTCGCCCACAGCCTGGACGGCGGCTACACGTGGACGAAGCACGGCGTCGTCCTCGATCGCGGCACCGCGGACTTCCGCGACCCGAAGGTGTTCCGCCACGGAGAGGAGTGGATCCTCGTCGCGGTGGAGGCGCTCGATCGTCAGGTGCATCTGTTCCGCTCCGACGACCTGCTCGACTGGCACCCGCTCAGCGTCTTCGGACCGTTCGGCGCACCCGAGGGCATGTGGGAGTGCCCCGACCTCTTCGCGGTGGGGGACAGATGGGTGCTGGCGCTGTCGGTGAACCCCGGGCATCCGAGCGGCGGCTCGGGCATGCAGTACATCGTGGGCGACTTCGACGGCACGACGTTCACCGCGTCGCGCTGGGACTGGCTCGACCACGGACACGACTACTACGCCGGCGTCACCTTCAGCGGGATGGAGGAGCCCGTGATGCTCGCCTGGCTCAGCAACTGGTCGTACGCGCGCGAGGTGCCGACGTACCCGTGGCGCGGCAGCATGGCGCTCCCGCGCCGTCTCGCGCTCCGCGGAGATGTGCTGCTGCAGCTGCCCGCCGTCGATGTCGACCGTCCGCCCGCCTTCTCGTGCGAGGACACCCTGATCCCGGTCGGCGGGTTCGAACTGCCCGCCGGGGCGCAGGGATCCGCGCTGCGCATCGAGCTCACGATGCGTCCCGCCGGAGCGGCGGTCGAGTTGCACGTCCGCGCCGGAGCGGAGGCGGAGGACGCCATCGTGGTGCGGTACGACGACGGCGTGCTCACCCTGGATCGATCCGGCGCATCGAACACGTCGTTCTCGGCAGACTTCGGACTCGCCTCGTCGGCGCCCGTGGAGCTGCGCGACGGCGTGCTCGACCTCGATGTCTGGGTCGACAGCACCTCAGTCGAGGTGTTCGCCGACGGAGGCGCTGTGACGATCAGCGACCAGATCATGACCGCGGACGAACGGACCGGCGTGCGGATCGGCGCGAGTCGCCCCGGTGCGACGATCGAGTCGCTGGCGGTCACCGGTCTGGATCTCGGATGAGCGGCGCGACGGCGGAACCGCTCGCCGCCCTCGTCATCGGGGAGGCGCTCGTGGACATCGTCGATGACGGCACGTCGACGACGGAGCATCCGGGGGGCAGCCCCGCGAACGTCGCGCTCGGACTCGGTCGTCGCGGCCTGGACGTCGCACTGCTGACCGACCTCGGACGCGACCCGCGAGGCAGCCGCATCGTGCGTCATCTCGAGCGATCGGGCGTGCACGTGCTGGCCGGTTCGTTCTCGGATCGCCCCACCTCCACGGCGACCGCCACCATGCGCGGCGACGGCTCGGCGTCGTACCTCTTCGACGTGCGGTGGAACCCGGGCGCGGCACCGCTGGCGGTCGCCCCGCAGCTCGTGCACACCGGATCGATCGGCGCCTTCCTCGCGCCGGGGCGCGCGACCGTGCTCGCGCACCTGGATCGGCTCGACGCGCGCCTCGTCACGTTCGACCCGAACATCCGGCCCGCCCTGCTCGGCAGCCATGCCGAGACGTTCGCGGACTTCGAGGAGCTGGCCTCCCGGGCCGACGTCGTGAAGATGAGCGATGAGGATGCCGAGTGGCTGTATCCGCTGCTGTCGCCGGCCGAGGTCGGCGAGCGTGTGCGTGCGCTGGGGCCGAGGCTGGTCGTGATCACCCTCGGTGCGGCAGGCGCTCTGCTCGTCGCACAGGACGCCGCCGTCTCCGTCGCCGCGTCCGCCGTGTCGGTCACCGACACGATCGGTGCAGGCGACACCTATATGAGCTCTCTCATCGCCGACCTGCTGACCACGGATCGTCCTCTCGACCGGTCGACGATCGAGGTCCTCGGCATCCGCGCGGCCGTCGCCGCAGCGATGACGGTGTCGAGGGCCGGAGCCGATCTGCCCTGGGCGGCAGATCTCGCGGCGGCTGCGCTGCCGTCGCTCGGCACTGTCGGCGGGCGAGCGCCTGCCGACGTGCACCCCTGACCGGCAGCGCCGATGCTGCCCTCAACGGAAGGTGATCATGGATACTCCTCACGCGCTCTCCCGCCGCGCACTCCTCACCGGGGTGGGGGCCGCCGCCATCGGCGGCTCGCTCGCCCTGGTCTCCGGTGAGCCCGCCGCCGCCTCCCCCCTCGCTGCCGCGACTCCCGCGGCAGCGGCAGGTCCCTCCTCGAAAGGACGATCGCGCATGCGACCGACGTACCACTTCAGCGTGCCTGACAACTGGAAGAACGACCCCCAGCGGCCGATCTATCTCGACGGCGAATATCACTACTACTACCTCTACAACGCCGACTACCTCGAGGGCGGCGTCGGCACGTCGTGGCGCCGCGCGACGACCCGGGACCACGTCGAGTTCCGCGACCGCGGTGAGGCGATCCCGAAGTTCAGCGACGCCAACGGCGACTGCTGGTCGGGATCGCTGGTCGTCGACGAGCAGAACACGGCGGGATACGGTGCCGGTGCCGTCATCGCGATCGTCACGCAGGCCCCCGAGGGGCGGCAGGCGCAGTACCTCTGGTATTCGACCGACCGCGGTCGCTCGTTCCGGCCGGGTGGCACCGCTCCGGTCCTCGCGAATCCCGGAACCCCGGACTTCCGCGACCCCAAGGTGATCTGGGATGCCGACCGCGACCGATGGTTCATGGCCAATGCGGAGGGGCAGACGATCGGCTTCTACGCGTCAGGCGACCTGCGCTCCTGGACGCGGGTCGGGGAGTTCGTGCGCACCGACCTCGGCCTTCTGGAGTGTCCGGACATCTTCCGGATGACGGCCGACGACGGCACCTCCCATTGGATCCTCGGCACCAGCGGGAACGCGAAGGCACGAGGCCTGCCGGCCACCTACGCCTACTGGACGGGCCGCTTCGACGGCGCATCGTTCGTCGCCGACCGTGATGAGCCCGAGTGGCTCGACTACGGCTTCGACTTCTACGGAGCGGTCACGTACCCGAACCATGACACGGCGGGTGCGGATGATCCGACCCTCCGGCGCGTGATCGGCTGGGCGAACTTCTGGGACTACCCGCACAACACCCCCACCCTCGCCACCGACGGCTACAACGGCGACGACATGATCGTCCGCGACGTCCGCCTGAAGCGGGGGAGCGACGGCTACCACCTCGCCTCCGCCCCCACCGCCGCGTTGGCCGACCACGTGACGCGCACGCACAGCCCGGGCGACGTCGAGGTCGCCGGGACGCGAGACCTCGACCTGCGGGAGTCGGCATACGATCTCACCTGCGACATCGTCTGGGATGCCGCGTCGCCGCCGACCAACGTCGGCCTGGAGATCTGCCGCGCGCCCGGCGGCGGGCGCCACGTCGCCACGGGAGCATTCCTCGCGGGGGGATTCGCCTATCTCAACCGGCGTCCCACCATCAACCCGACCGGCGGCGAGACCCAGACGCCGATCGATCCCTCCGCCGGGCGCCTGAGCCTGCGGATCCTCGTGGACCGCACGAGCGTCGAGGTGTTCATCGGAGACGGGCGCGCCGTGCACTCGCACCGTGTGTTCCCGCTGGAGGGCGACAACCGCATCCGTCTCTTCTCTCACGACGGGACGAGCACGTTCCGTGGTCTGACGGTGAAGCGGCTCGCGTAGGCCCGGTCGTCCTCCTCGCAGGTTCAGCGCGAGGAGGGCGGCAGCTTGTCGACGCCGTGCCGGTGGGGCTTGTCGGGCTCGGCCGCCGTCTCGGGCGACGCATGCGTGGTGCCCGTCGGGGTCGAGTCGGTCGGGTAGCTCGGCTCCTCGATCTCGACGGCCTTGTCGCGTTCGTCGAGAGGGGGCAGGTGGTCGAGGGGCTGTCTGATGTCGTCGGGATGGCTCATGACGGCAGGTTCTCGCGACTCGCAGGTGCGGGCCAGGGGGTTGAGAACACGGCGCCGGTGTGTTTCCATTCCGCCTCGACCGGCGCGACGAACACGCTGTGAAGCCGGCGAAGTTCCTCGCCCCCCTGAGATTCTGCCTGCACGTCGTCGCACGGGCTGAGGACACTGCTCAGATCGGGAGAAGCCGGGACGAGAAGGAGCGGATCCGCCGGAAGAGAGTGTCGAAGGCCGCATCGAACGCGGCGGCGGTGCCGATCCTCGCAGGATCGCGGATGGACCAGTGCAGATCGTCGCCGTCGCGCAGCCGCTCGTGGGCGTCGTCGCACACCGTGATCACGAGGTCGCCGTCCGCGCGGACGTCGTCGATGTGCTGCGGGGGATGGTCTGACGCGATGGTGAGGCCGTGGCGGGCGGCCGATGCCGTCGCCTCGGGGTTCACCGCGTTCGCGGGCCGCGTTCCCGCCGATGCGACGTCGACCGCGCTCGTCTCGCGCCAGATGGCCTCGGCGAGCTGCGACCGCGCCGAGTTCGCGGTGCACACGAACAGCACGCGCTGCGGCGGCACGATGCTGGCGGGGGCGAGAGTGTCGAAGACCTCGGGGCGAAGGCCGATGTAGTTGCGGCGTCGGTCGAATTCGGAGCGCGAACGGGTGATGATCTGCGCCGATTCGAGGACGCCGAGATGATGCGCGACCAGATTGGAGCGAAGGCCGAGGGTCGCCCCGATCTCGGAGGACGACAGATCGCCGGTCGTGAGCAGGTCGACGATCCGCAGGCGCGACTGATCGGCGAGGGCGGCGAAGATCCCCGTGCGGCGTTCCAGGTCGGTCATCACCTTCATCGTTACCAGACGCCCGCTGATCTGTCCACGGCTATTGACTCAACGCGGATTGACCATATGTTGGTGCCAACGGGCCCCGCCGAGGCGGCCCAGGAGAGGAATCCACATCATGGGTATCGGAACCGGCATCGCGCTCATCGTCATCGGAGCGATTCTCGTCTTCGCGCTCAACATCGACACCGGCGGCTTCGTCGACCTCGATCTGATCGGCTACATCCTCATGGGCGCCGGCGCACTGGTGTTCCTGATCAGCCTCGTCTTCGTCACGCGCAGCAGGCGCACCGA
>Ga0308161_1001356_pt1 | contig 30095 bp, 29 predicted proteins | sample PhyFR2_FD_201034 | JGI IMG/M metagenome (GOLD analysis project Ga0308161, IMG submission 201034) | Phyllosphere microbial communities from UC Gill Tract Community Farm, Albany, California, United States - DLSLF.R2 | ecosystem: Host-associated > Plants > Phyllosphere > Unclassified | place: USA...
AATAAGATGTAATAACCACGACAGCATGAAAAAAAATCGCGCTTTCCTGAAATGGGCAGGGGGAAAATTTCCCTTAGTAGAAGAGATCCATCGCCATCTGCCGCAGGGCGACTGTCTGGTCGAGCCATTTGTTGGTGCAGGTTCGGTGTTTCTGAACACTGAATTTGATCGCTATCATCTTGCCGATATCAACAGTGATCTGATTAATCTCTACAACATCGTTAAAACGCGCACGTCGGACTTTATCCGCGATGCGCAGCGGCTGTTCACGCCAGAAAATAACAACGAACTCTGTTATTACCAGCACCGCACCGAATTCAATACCAGCACGGACGCTTATCAGCGTGCGCTGCTGTTCCTCTATCTGAACCGTCACTGTTACAACGGCCTGTGCCGCTATAACCTGCGGGGTGAATTCAACGTCCCGTTCGGCCGCTATCGCAAACCCTACTTTCCGGAAGCAGAACTGTTATGGTTTGCTGAGCGTGCACAGAAAGCGACGTTTGTCTGTGAATCGTACGATGTTACCCTGAAAGGGGCCGGTAAAGGATCGGTGGTCTATTGCGACCCGCCTTATGCGCCGCTGTCGGCGACGGCTAATTTTACGGCTTACCACACCAACAGCTTCAGCCTGCGTGAGCAGGAGAATCTGGCGGCGCTGGCGGCAGAGATTTCGTCATCGGAGCACCGGATTCCGGTACTGATTTCCAACCACGACACTGCACTGACGCGTTTGTGGTATCAGGATGCAGTGTTACATGTGGTCAAAGCCCGGCGTTCCATCAGCCGGAGCATAACCGGTCGCACCAAGGTCGACGAACTGCTGGCACTTTATCGCTAGTCTGTTTCGTCCGCGACCAACGCATTACGCCAGCCGCAGGGCTGGCGCACAACAGTGGGAGAATCGGATGAAACAATATTTGCTGGCCCCTTCAATCCTTTCGGCAGACTTCGCTCGCCTGGGCGAGGATACGGCCAAAGCGCTGGCGGCCGGAGGTGACGTGGTTCACTTCGACGTGATGGATAACCACTATGTCCCTAACCTGACCATGGGGCCGATGGTGCTGAAAGCCCTGCGCGACTATGGCATCACCGCCCCCATCGATGTGCATCTGATGGTGAAACCGGTGGATGCACTCATCCCCGAGTTCGCCAAAGCGGGCGCCACCTATATCACTTTTCATCCCGAAGCCAGCGAACATGTCGATCGCACCCTGCAACTGATCAAGGAGCACGGCTGCAAAGCGGGCCTGGTATTCAACCCGGCCACGCCGCTGAGCTACCTCGATTACGTGATGGATAAGCTGGATATCATTCTGCTGATGTCCGTCAACCCCGGTTTTGGCGGTCAGTCCTTTATTCCCGGCACGCTGGATAAGCTGCGTGAAGCGCGCAGACGTATCGATCAGAGCGGCTACGACATTCGTCTGGAAGTGGATGGCGGCGTCAAGATCGACAACATCGGCCAGATCGCGGCCGCCGGGGCGGATATGTTTGTGGCCGGCTCGGCCATCTTTGGTCATCCTGATTACAAAAAAGTGATCGACGATATGCGCAACGAACTGGAGAAGACCAATGGCTCATTTCACTGATATTCGTGCGCTGGCGTTCGATTTGGATGGCACGCTGGTCGATAGCGCGCCAGGCCTGGCCGATGCGATTGACCGCACGCTGAACGACCTTCGCCTGCCGCAGGCGGGCCTGGCGCGCGTGTCAACCTGGATTGGCAACGGTGCCGATATCATGATGGCCCGCGCGCTGACCTTCGCGCTGGGCCGCGAGCCGCAGCCAGAGGAGCAGCGTGATGCCCGGGCGCTGTTTGACCGTCATTACGCCGACACTGTTGAGGCGGGCAGCACGCTGTTCCCGCAGGTGAAGGAGACGCTGGCCGCCTTCAAAGCCGCCGGGCTGCCGATGGCGATTGTCACCAACAAGCCGACGCCGTTTGTGGCACCGCTGCTCGCGTCGCTGGGTATTGAGGATGCGTTTTCACTGATTATCGGTGGCGACGATGTGCCGGTTAAAAAACCGCATCCGGCGGCGATCTTTAAGGTGCTGGGCACCTTTGGTCTGCTGCAGAAGGAGTTGCTGTTTATCGGTGATTCCCGCAATGATATTCAGGCCGCGCAGGCGGCGGGCGTTCCGCATGTCGGCCTGACCTTTGGCTACAACTATGGCGAGCCGATTGCCACCAGCCAGCCCGATTTAACCCTCGACTCTTTCGACGAACTATTGCCCGCTCTGGGGCTGTAAATATCAGGACTTAAGTATGAAACCCATCGTTTTCAGCGGCGCACAGCCGTCCGGCGAACTGACCATCGGCAACTACATGGGAGCACTGCGTCAGTGGGTGCAGATGCAGGATGATTTCCACTGCATCTACTGCATCGTGGATCTGCATGCGATCACTGTGCGTCAGGATCCTGCTGCACTGCGTAAGGCGACGCTGGATACGCTGGCGCTCTATCTGGCCTGTGGTATCGATCCGGAAAAAAGCACCATCTTCGTGCAGTCGCACGTGCCGGAGCACACGCAGCTGAGCTGGATCCTGAACTGCTACGCCTACTTCGGTGAGCTGAGCCGCATGACCCAGTTTAAGGATAAATCTGCGCGCTATGAAGAGAACATCAACGCCGGTCTGTTTGACTACCCGGTGCTGATGGCGGCTGACATCCTGCTGTATCAGACCCATCAGGTGCCGGTCGGCGAAGATCAGAAACAGCATCTGGAGCTGAGCCGCGATATCGCGCATCGCTTCAACGCGCTGTATGGCGAGATCTTCAAAGTGCCGGAGCCGTTTATTCCGAAGTCCGGCGCGCGCGTGATGTCGCTGCTGGAGCCGACGAAGAAAATGTCCAAGTCTGACGATAACCGCAACAACGTTATCGGCCTGCTGGAAGATCCGAAAGCGGTGGTGAAGAAGATTAAACGCGCCGTGACCGACTCTGAAGAGCCGCCTGTCGTGCGTTACGACATCAAAGAGAAAGCGGGCGTCTCTAACCTGCTGGATATTCTGTCGGGCGTGACCGGCAAAACCATCGCCGAGCTGGAGCAGGAGTTCGAAGGCAGGATGTATGGCCACCTGAAAGGCGCGGTGGCGGATGCCGTCTCCGGCATGCTCTCCGAGCTGCAGGAGCGCTATCACCGTTTCCGCAACGATGAAGCGCTGCTGGAGCAGGTGATGCGTGATGGCGCGGCCAAAGCTCGCGCTCAGGCGCAGGAAACGCTGAAGAAGGTATATGAAGCGGTGGGCTTTGTTGCGATGCCGTAACGGCTGAGTCGACAGACAGGACGGCGGGCAGAATGCCCGCCGTTTTTCTTTGCAGGCTCAGAACCAGCGCAGCGTCTCACGCAGCGCGACCACGCTGCCGATAATCATCAGGGCGGGGCTGGCGACCTGATCCGCCAGCGCTTCCAGCTCGCCGAGTGTTCCGCTCACCACGCGCTGACGGGGCGTGGTGCCGTTTTCCACCAGCGCCACCGGCATATCACGTCGCATACCGTGCGTGATGAGCTGCTGCTGAATCTCTGCGGCCTGGGTCAGACCCATGTAAAACACCAGCGTCTGCCGCTCCGCCGCCAGGGTCTGCCAGGCGAGAGACCCCGTTTTCTGCAGATGCCCGGTCACCAGCCTGACGCTCTGCGCGTGATTGCGGTGGGTCAGGGGAATACCGCTGTAGGCGGCACAGCCGGAGGCGGCGGTGATGCCGGGCACCACGCTGAACGGGATCTGCTGTTGTGCCAGCGCCTCCAGCTCTTCGCCACCGCGTCCGAAAATAAAGGGATCGCCCCCTTTCAGCCGCACCACCCGTTTACCGCGCAGCGCCTGTTCGCAGAGGACCTGATTGATCGCCTCCTGCGGCACGCAGTGATAGCCGGCCTGCTTACCGACAAAAATGCGTTCGGCATCGCGACGCACCAGATTCAGGATCGCATCCGAGACCAGCCGGTCATAGACGATGACATCCGCCTGCTGGATCAGCTGCAGGCCTTTCAGGGTCAGCAGACCGGCATCGCCCGGACCGGCCCCCACCAGCGCCACTTCTCCGCGCACGGCGGGATCGGCACTCAGAAGCGTCTCGGTGATCTGTGCGGCACGATCCTCATCGCCGTTCGCCAGCGTCTGCGCCAGCCGCTCGCTGCTGAAAAAACGCTCCCAGAAGTGGCGACGACCAGATGGGGAGGCGAACTGCGTTTTTACCCGGTCGCGCAGGGCGCCTGCCCGCTGCGCCAGCTTGCCGAGATGCTGCGGCAGCATCGCCTCCAGCTTCTCCCGCAGCAGGCGGGCCAGCACCGGCGCGCGTCCGCCGGATGAGACGGCGACCATCAGCGGTGAGCGGTCGATGACGGAAGGCATGATGGCGCTGGCCTGCTGCGGGGCATCCACCAGATTGCAGAAGATCTGCTGCTTTTCCGCCGCGTCAGCGACCTGCTGATTCACGGCGTTGTCGCTGGTGGCCGCGACCACCAGCCAGCAGCCCGTCAGCCAGTGCGGCTCAAAAGGGCCGTGCAGCAGCGTCACGGCCTGCTGCTGCGCCCAGTGCCGGAACGCGGGCGAGAAATCCGGTGCGCCGACCCACAGATCGGCCCCGGCCGCCAGCAGCAGCCGGGCTTTTCGCTCCGCCACGTCACCTGCGCCCACCAGCAGGCAGCGTCTGCCCTGCAGGCGGCAGAACAGGGGAAAGTAGTCCATCAGGCGTCCTTATTAAAAAGCCCGCGCAGGCGGGCTGTTGAGGGCGTTACAGGCAGACCTCTACCTGTCCGGCGTTGACCCGCACCGGCCAGGCCGCCACGGAGCGCGTCTCATCCTCCATGCAGTAGCCATCGCTGAGGCGAAAACGCTGCTTTTTCAGCGGGCTGGCGACCCAGAGTGTCCCCTCATGTTCGGCAATAATGCCGCGTGACAGCACGCTGGCATGGGCAAAGGGATCGATATTGCTGAGGGCATAGAGCTGCTCATCGTCGCGTGGGCGGAAGATCGCAACCTGCTGCCCTTTGACCAGCGCACAGACGCCGGTGACGGGCAGGATCTCCGTCAGCGGGCAAACCGGATTCCACTGGCTCATCGTTCGGTCTCCTCAATCAGGGTTACAGCGATACGTTCATCGACGCGTGCCGGGCGATGCTGATCGCGCTCGGCGACCCACTGCACATCAGGATCGCGCTGTGATGAGTTGATGAAGTGGGCGAAGCGCGTCAGATGCGCTTTATCTTCCAGCGTGGTTTTCCATTCACAATGGGCCGTGGCGCGCAGGGCGGTCAGCTGCGCTTCCATCTGGCTGTTGAGGCCGAGCCTGTCATTCACGATCACGCTGCGCAGATAGTCGATGCCGCCCTCCAGACTCTCCAGCCACAGCGAGGTGCGCTGCAGACGGTCGGCGGTGCGGATGTAGAACATCATGAAGCGGTCGAGATAGGTGATGAGCGTCTGCTGATCCAGATCGGCCGCCAGCAGATCGCCGTGGCGGGGCTTCATGCCGCCGTTACCGCAGACGTAGAGGTTCCAGCCTTTTTCCGTGGCAATCACGCCGACATCTTTGCCCTGGGCTTCCGCGCATTCACGGGTGCAGCCGGAAACGCCAAACTTCATCTTGTGCGGCGTCCGGATCCCTTTGTAGCGGTTCTCCAGCATCACGCCTAAGCCAAGGCTGTCGCCCACGCCATAACGACACCAGGCGCTGCCGACGCAGGTTTTCGCCATACGCAGCGCCTTGGCGTAGGCCTGACCGGTTTCGAATCCGGCGTCGATCAGCTGTGACCAGATCGCAGGCAGGTCATCTTTCTGCGCGCCAAACAGACCAATACGCTGGGAGCCGGTAATTTTGGTGTAGAGGCGATAACGTTCGGCGACCTCACCGATCGCCTTCAGGCCCTGCGGCGTAATCTCACCGCCGGGCGAACGCGGGATCACTGAATAAGTGCCATCTTTCTGGATATTGCCCAGATAGAGGTCGTTGCTGTCCTGTAACGGCGCATGCTGAGGGGCGAGCACATACTCATTCCAGCAGGAGGCGAGCAGCGAACCCACCGCAGGCTTGCAGATTTCACAGCCGTAACCCTGACCGTAGCGGGCCAGCAGCTCATCGAAGGTTTTGATCGCCTCCACCTGAATCAGATGATAAAGCTCCTGACGTGACCAGGCGAAATGGGCGCAGAGATGGTTAGTGACCTCGATACCCTGGCGGCTGAGTTCGCTGTTCAGCACCTGGGTAATCAGCGGAATACAGCCGCCGCAGCCGGTGCCCGCGCGGGTCGTGCTTTTCAGCGCCGCCACGGTGTGACAGCCGCCCTGAACCGCCTTGACGATGTCGCCTTTACTGACGTCGAAGCAGGAGCAGATCTGCGCGCTATCCGGCAGGGAATCGACGCCGATCGCCGGCTTATCCCCGCTGCCCGCCGGCAGGATCAGCGCCTCCGGATTGTCCGGCAGCGGAATCGCATTCAGCACCAGCTGCAGCAGGTTGCCATAGTCGCGGGTGTCACCCACCAGCACGGCACCCAGCAGGGTTTTCTGATCCTCGCTGATCACCAGGCGTTTGTAGACCGATTTGCCTTCATCCAGCCAGACCACGCTGCGCGCGCCGGGCGTGGTGCCGCGGGCGTCGCCAATGCCGCCGACATCGACACCCAGCAGTTTCAGCCTGGCGCTCATGTCTGCGCCGGTAAAGGCATTATCGCGGCCCAGCAGGTGGTCGCTGGCGACCTGCGCCATTTTATAGCCCGGAGCCACCAGGCCGTAGACGCGATTCTGCCAGGCGGCGCACTCGCCGATCGCGTAGATATCGGGATCGCTGGTGCGGCACTGGTCATCAATGGCGATGCCGCCGCGCGGCCCCAGGGTCAGCCCGCACTGTTTTGCCAGTTTGTCCTGCGGACGAATGCCGGTGGAGAAGACGATGAAATCGACATCCAGCGCGCTGCCATCGGCAAACGCCAGCGTTTTGCCGCCGTGCTCGTGATGCACAATCTGCCGGGTGTTTTTACCGATGTGTACCCGCACGCCCATCTGTTCGATCTTGCGACGCAGCAGTTCGCCGCCCTGCTGATCCAGCTGCTCCGCCATCAGCACCGGGGCAAACTCGATGACGTGGGTTTCGATACCCAGATTTTTCAGTGCGCCTGCCGCTTCCAGCCCCAGCAGGCCCCCGCCAATCACCGCACCACGTTTGCAGCGGCGCGAGCAGGCTTCAATGGCGTTGAGATCTTCGATGGTGCGGTAGACAAAGCAGTCGCTGCCCTCTGCCCCGTTGATGGGCGGGATCCACGGATAGGAGCCGGTCGCAAAAATCAGCGTGTCGTAGTGCACCGCGCGGCCGGTGCTGGAGTGAATGAGCTTCTCATCACGGTTAATGGTGATGGCGCGCTCGCCCAGCAGCAGGCTGACCTGATGTTTGTCGTAATAGCCTTCCCGCACCAGCGACAGTTCTTCAGCAGTATGATGGGAGAAGTAAGCGGACAGATGGACACGATCGTAGGCGACGCGGGGTTCTTCACAAAAGACGGTCAGCGAAAACTGGTCGGGTTCCGCTTTCTCCAGCAACTCTTCGATGAAGCGGTGGCCGACCATGCCGTTACCGATAACGACGACATTGTGCTTGCTCATTTTTGCCTCAAATTTGCGATATCTGCGGCTACAATAGCGCGCCGTTTCTGACGCTTATTGATATGCATCAACCACAGCGCCATATACCCATTAAGAGGTAGGTGTCTGATTTTCATTGAGTTTGTCAGATGCGGCTAACCTGCTGAATAGCCTGCATTGCGGTTCCTGGTATGAATCGTGCTAGTTTTAACCTCACCGCTAACCGAGGAAGGAATCAGCCATGCAGTCACCCGGCAGGATCAATAACGTGCGTTTGCCCGGCCAGGACGGGTTGTGGCAAATCGACATCGCCGACGGCAAAATTGCCCGGCTTTCCGCTCAGCCGCAGCCGCTCCCGGCGACAGATCAGGCGCTGGATGGGGAGGGCGGCCTGGCCTGCGCGCCCTTTGTTGAGCCACATATCCATCTGGACACGACCCAGACGGCGGGCGAACCGGCCTGGAACCAGTCCGGCACCCTGTTTGAGGGGATCGAGCGCTGGGCCGAGCGCAAAGCCCTGCTCAGCCATGAAGATGTGAAACAGCGGGCGCTGCAGACGCTGAAGTGGCAGATCGCTAACGGCATCCAGTTTGTCCGCACCCACGTCGACGTCTCCGATCCGTCGCTGACGGCCCTGAAGGCGATGCTGGAGCTGAAGGCGGAGATGGCGCCCTGGATCACCATCCAGATTGTCGCCTTCCCTCAGGAGGGGATCCTCTCCTATCCCAACGGCGAAGCGCTGCTGGAGGAGGCGCTGCGGCTGGGTGCGGATGGGGTCGGCGCGATCCCGCATTTCGAATTTACCCGCGAGTATGGCGTCGAATCGCTGCATAAAACCTTTGCGCTGGCGAACCGCTACGACCGGCTGATCGACGTGCACTGTGACGAGATCGACGATGAGCAGTCGCGCTTCGTTGAAACCGTGGCGGCGCTGGCGCATCGCGATGGCAACGGGGCGCGGGTGACGGCCAGCCATACCACCGCGATGCACTCTTACAACGGGGCTTACACCTCGCGGCTGTTCCGGCTGCTGAAACTCTCCGGCATCAACTTTGTCGCTAACCCGCTGGTCAATATCCATCTGCAGGGGCGTTTTGACACCTACCCTAAACGGCGCGGCATCACGCGGGTAAAAGAGATGCTGGAGGCGGAAATTAACGTCTGCTTCGGTCACGACGATGTGTTTGACCCCTGGTATCCGCTGGGCACTGCCAGCATGCTGCAGGTGCTGCATATGGGGTTACATGTCTGTCAGCTGATGGGCTATGAGCAGATCAATGCGGGTCTGGACCTGATTACGCACCACAGCGCCAGAACGCTGCAGCTGCCGGATTACGGCATTGAGGTCGGCCATGACGCCAGCCTGGTGATTCTGCCTGCGGAGAGTGGTTTTGATGCGGTAAGAAGGCAGGTTCCGGTGCGCTATTCGCTGCGTCAGGGCAGGGTTGTGGCAGAGACGAAGCCGGCAGAGAGTGAGATTTACTGGCGGGAGCGGGAGCGCGTGGACTTCCGGCGTTAAACAGCAGGGCGGCGATATCCCGCCGCCCTGAAGAGATTAGTGCATGACGTGACCGTGAGAACGGTGACGGCTGACAAAGCCAAGCAGGGCACACATTACAAATACCACGGCGTAGAGGGCGTTCGCCGTCGCCAGGGCGGTGTGCACGCCACTCTTCTCCACGATAGGCGCCGTCACCACAAAGGTCAGCATGGTGCCGACGGTGCCGCAGGTCAGAATGAAGTTCACCAGCTTCGGTGAGGCCACTCTGGTCTGCAGTGAACCCAGGGTGATGATGGTGGTGTAGATGGCGCTGGAGCTGAAGCCCAGAATCATGATGATCCATTTCAGCATTCCGGCATCGCTGCTGCTGACGAACCAGTACATCAGCAGGGTCGCCAGACCCGCCAGCACCATCAGAATGCGTTGCAGGTCGAAGAAACGCAGCAGGAAGCTGAAGGCCCACATGCCGACCATGTACGCGGTCCAGAAGCTGCCGACCAGCTGCCCGGCATCATCGATATTCATGCCCATGACTTTGGTGGCATATTCCGGCACCCAGGAGATGAAACCGAGCTGGCCCAGAATGTAGCAGAGTGCCGCCACCGCCAGCAGCAGGACGCCCACACCCCATTTTTCCTTCTCAACCGTCGGGCTGTTCTCAGGCTTACGCAGCACCGGGAACTCCACGAACAGCGTCATGATGAAGATGGCGACGTAGATAAAGCCGATGCAGACATAGACCCAGTACCAGGGCAGCTGACGCGCCAGCAGAATGCCTGCCAGCACCGGAAACAGCGTGCCCGCCATGCTGAAGAAGGAGTCGGTAAACAGCAGGCGGGAACCGCGCTGACGGCCTTCATACATATGGGTGATCAGGAAGGTCCCGATCGACATGGTGATGCCGCTGACCACGCCCAGCACGAACATACAGAGCGAAAAGACCGTCAGATCGCGACTGGTCATCAGGCCGATTATCGCCAGGACCATCAGGACGAAGCCAAAAATCAGCTGGCGCTTCAGCGGCACGATGACCATCAGCCAGGCGTTGAGGAAAACGGCCGCCAGGATGCCGCTGTTCAGGAAGGTGAAGGTGTTACTCATGCTGGAGATGGGGATCTGGAAATCTTTGGCGATATCGCCCATCACCATACCGGTAACGATCACCAGCGCGCCGGTCAGCGCATAGGAGAAGAAGCTTATCCAGGTGAGGCCAATACGATTACGGTTTGTCATGTTCTGAACCTGTTGAGAACCGGGTGGCAAAAAGTGTCAGAAAGTGTAAACGGAACTGTGATCTTAATAAACAAGCAGTGAAACATGAGATCCATATTTCACGCGTTGTGTGATTTTAATCACGCTGATGCGCCGGTTTATCGTTTGCTTCCCACTTTTACCGCCACAGCGTAAATATAGGTAAAACGCTGGCTCCTGGAATAGAGTCTCTTTACAATCAATCACGTTTTTGTGCCCGCTCTCCCAGGTAAGGAATCTTTCATGTTTAAACGTACTTTAGCAGCGGCCTTCACCCTGTTAGCGCTCTCTTCCGTTTCTGTCCAGGCGCTGGCCGCAAAAGGTGACACCCACGTTCTGCTCACCACCTCCGCCGGCAATATCGAACTCGAACTGAATAACCAGAAAGCGCCGGTCTCCGTGAAAAACTTCGTTGATTACGTGAACAGCGGTTTCTATAACAACACCATTTTTCATCGCGTGATCCCGGGCTTTATGGTGCAGGGTGGGGGATTCACCACCGACATGCAGCAGAAGCAGACCAACGCGCCGATCAAAAACGAAGCTGACAATGGCCTGCGTAACCTGCGTGGCACCATCTCGATGGCGCGTACCGCCGACAAAGACAGCGCGACCAGCCAGTTCTTCCTGAACGTGGCGGACAATGCGTTCCTCGACCACGGACAGCGTGATTTTGGCTATGCCGTGTTTGGTAAGATCGTGAAAGGTCAGGATGTAGTAGAAAAAATTTCGCAGGTGCCAACCAAAGATGTTGGCCCTTACCAGAATGTCCCGTCCAAACCGGTTGTCATTCTCTCCGCCAAAGTCCTGCCTTAAGCCTCCCTGTTGCCCTCTCCGGAGGGCGACAGCCTGCCGCCTCCGGCAAAGCCAGAATTTGCTCTTATACTTAGGGCAAAAAACCTGAGCAGGAGGCGGTATGGCGAACAGACTCACCGAAAAACAGAAAGTCACCCTGTGGCAGCAGCGGCGTAGCGCCAGCTATCAGGCCAGTTGCCGTCTGGAGGGCTTTGCACCGAATGAAACCAGCGTTAACAGCGATGATGCGGCGGCACGCCTGGCGTCCCTGAGGAGGCAATATGGACTCTAACAGCGCCGTCAGTCAGGATCCTTACCTGTGGCAGCATGACAACGTGCTGAAAAACCTGGCCGATATTCACGATGCCGCCCAGCTGCGCAAGGCGGAGCTGAGCTTCAGCGCGGCGCGGGCCGCGACACTGGAACTGGGCCCGCGCAATCCGGGGCTGCCCTATCTGCGTCTGATCCACCGCACGCTGTTCCAGGATATCTACAGCTGGGCGGGTGAGCTGCGCACCATCGATATCTGGCGCGATGAGACGCCCTTCTGCCATTTCGAATATATCGAAAAAGAGGGCAACGCGCTGATGGCCGCGCTGGAGGAGGAGAAGGGGCTGGCGGAGCTGCCGCGCGAGGAGTTTATCCGCCGCATCGCGCACTACTATTGTGAAATCAATATGCTGCACCCGTTTCGTCACGGGAATGGCCGCGCACAGCGCATCTTCTTCGAACAGCTGGCGCTGCATGCCGGTTATCTGCTGTCGTGGGAAGAGACGGATGCGGAAAGCTGGAAAGCGGCGAATCAGGCTGGCGTGGCCGGCGATCTGGAACCGCTGGAGCAGGTGTTTGCGAAAGTGGTGAGTGAGGCAGCTTAACCGCGTAGAATAGCGGCGCGGGTTATCACTCTGGATGGTTCATGCTGCTGCTTATCGACAACTACGACTCCTTTACCTGGAATCTTTATCAATATTTCTGTGAACTGGGCGCAGAAGTGCAGGTGGTGCGCAATGATGCCATCACCCTGGCACAGATGGCGGCCTTACCGCTGACCCATCTGGTGATCTCGCCAGGTCCCTGCACGCCGTCGGAGTCGGGAATTTCGCTGGCGGCGATCCGGCACTTTGCCGGTCAGCTGCCGGTGCTGGGTGTCTGCCTGGGGCATCAGGCGATCGCCCAGGCGTATGGCGCACAGGTGGTGCGGGCGCGTCAGGTGATGCACGGCAAAACGTCCGCTATTCAGCACACCGGTCAGGGTGTGTTTCGCGATCTCAATAATCCCCTGACCGTGACCCGCTACCATTCGCTGATTGTGCAGCGTGACTCCCTGCCGGACGACTTTGAGATAACGGCCTGGACGGTGCGTGACGGCGAACCCGACGAAATCATGGGATTCCGCCACAAGACCCTTGCCCTGGAGGGCGTGCAGTTCCATCCCGAGAGCATTCTCAGCGAACAGGGACACCAGCTGCTGCGCAATTTCCTGACGCAATAAGTTGCCTTCGAGTGATTTTTTATGCATATTTTGTGATTATTATTTCATGATTGCACAAACATCATTCAAATGGGGTCATCAATGGCAGCGGAAAAAATTGCGGTCACGCGGGAGACGTTCGATAACGTTATTTTGCCTGTTTATGCACCTGCGCAGTTCGTGCCGGTAAAAGGCAAGGGCAGCCGTGTATGGGATCAGCAGGGCAAAGAGTATATCGATTTCTCGGGTGGCATCGCCGTCACCGCACTTGGACACTGCCATCCTGCGCTGGTGGAGACGCTGAAAAGCCAGGGCGAGACGCTGTGGCACACCAGCAACGTGTTCACCAACGAACCGGCGCTGCGTCTCGCCAGTAAACTCATTCACGCCACCTTTGCCGAGCGCGTTTTCTTCGCGAACTCCGGCGCCGAAGCCAACGAAGCCGCATTTAAGCTGGCGCGCTATTACGCCTGCAAGCGTCACAGCCCGTTCAAAAGCAAGATCATCGCCTTCCACAACGCTTTTCATGGCCGGACGCTCTTTACCGTCACGGTCGGCGGGCAGCCAAAATATTCAGACGGATTCGGGCCTAAACCGGCAGATATCGTCCATGTGCCGTTCAACGACCTGGACGCGGTGAAAGCGGTGATTGACGACCATACCTGCTCCATCGTGGTTGAGCCTGTTCAGGGGGAAGGCGGCGTGCTGCCTGCCACACAGGCCTTTATGCAGGGGTTGCGTGAGCTTTGCGACCAGCACCAGGCGCTGCTGGTGCTGGATGAGGTGCAGAGCGGCATGGGGCGCAGCGGCAAGCTCTTCGCCTATGAGCACTATGGCATTCAGCCCGATATCCTGACCTCGGCCAAAGCGCTGGGCGGCGGGTTCCCGGTCAGCGCCATGCTGACCACCAATGAGATTGCCTCGACGATGGCGCCGGGCGTTCATGGCACCACCTATGGCGGGAATCCTCTGGCCTGCGCCATCGCCGAAACCGCGCTGGATATCATCAACACCCCGGCCGTGCTGGCGGGCGTGGAAGAGCGTCGTCAGCACTTTGTGACGGCGCTGCAGGCGATTGACGCGAAGTATGATCTGTTCAGCGATATTCGCGGCAAGGGGCTGCTGATTGGTGCGGCGCTGAAGCCTCAGCACGCCGGTAAATCGCGCGACATCCTGAATGCCGCGGCGGCCGAAGGGGTGATGGTGCTGGTTGCCGGTACTGACGTGATGCGTTTCGCGCCGTCACTGATCATTGAACCCACTGACATTGAAGAGGGTATGCGTCGCTTCGACACGGCGGTCGGCAAAGTGCTCAACGGCTAAATCAGCGCTTCCGTAAATGCCGGATCAGCCAGCGGCCATGTTGCGGTCGCTGGCTCCACGCCAGCGATGAGATGGTGTGCATCACGCTCAGATGATCGAGGATGCGCCGCACATGCTGCTCCACGACCGTAACCGGCCCCTCACTGATATTCTCCAGCTCATCCAGCAGGTTGACCTGCGAACTTGCACCCTCATACTCCAGCCGCTGCTGACACCGCTGCAGCGCGATTTCACAGGATTGCAGATAGCGCTCGGCCAGCGAGGCGGTGAGCATGGTGTGTTCGCGCGCCAGAATCGTCATCGCATTGATATGCTCGACGATAAACTGGCTGTGCGTCACCCAGAGCCGCATATCTTTCAGATACTGGGCGTTGAACGCCGGTTCCTGCATCGCCTGATTAAGGGAGTTGAACAGCGCATTGTGTGCCTGATTCACCTGCACGCGCTGGTAAGCCAGCTTGCCGGGCGATTGCTCATCGCCCAGCAGCAGCCGCAGCGCATCCTGATAGGTTTCCAGGGCATCATGCGCGTTCTGCCGCAGCAGGCCACTCTGCCACTGCGGCCAGAGCCAGAGCATTCCGCCAAAGGCGATCAGACAGCCCATCAGCGTATCCATCAGGCGCGGCAGCAGAAACTGCGCGCCGTTCAGCGACAGCAGCTGCAGCGAGTAGACGGCGGTCACCGTGAAGCCAATCATCGACCAGCCATAAAACTGACGGGTAAAGCGATAGCTGATAAAGGTGATGGCCAGCATGATCAGCAGCACCAGCGACTCCGGCACCGCCAGACGCAGCGTGGCGGCCGCGATCACCAGCCCGGCAAAGGTGCCCAGCGCCCGGTGCTGAATGCGGACGCGGGTGGCGCTGTAGCCGTTCTGGCTGACGAACATAATGGTCATCAGGATCCAGTAGGGCTTGGGAATGTTGAAGAACAGCGCCAGCGCGCTGCCCAGCATCAGCATGACCGCAAAGCGTCCGGCGGTACGCAGCGACGAGGAGCGCAGCGAGAGATAGCTGCGCAGGGCGGGCAGCAGCGGCAGACGACGCTGGCGATCGGCCATCAGGTCGCGCTGATAGAGCGGTTTCTGCGTGCGCAGGACCCGGGCAATCCGGTTGAAGTGATAGAGGCAGAAGTGCCCCACCGGATTGTCGGGATGCTGCCAGGTGATTTTCTCCAGCGCGCCGAGCTGTTTATCCATCGCGAAGCGCTCGGGTAACCGGTGATAGAGGATGTTATCCGCCAGCACCCGCAGCCGGGCCGAGATGGTTTTGGCATTCCAGCGGATCACCGCTTCGGCATGGCTCTGCTCGACCAGCTTCTGCACCTCTTCCGGCCGATGCAGGCTGACCGAGATATGCTCCTGCAGATCCAGCGCCACCTGAAAGGCGCGCGTCAGCCGCTTGTGGCTGTGGTCGCGGCTGGCCGACAGCATGTGCATCTGCTGATAACAGGTGTTGATCAGATCGACCACCTTCTGCTGACGAGCCAGCAGCGGCGGCAGGGCCTTCTCCGGATCGGTCAGCTGCGTCAGCAGGGTATATTTGGCGTCGCAGTAGTTGGCCAGCTCGCGGTAGATCAGGCTCAGGCTCTCGCGCATCGGCTGCTCTTTCCAGAGCCAGAACCAGAACCAGTTAAACAGCCCGTACCAGAGCATACCGCCGATATAGAGCAGCGGCGGAACATAGATCGGCATGCGCCCGATCAGGCTCAGGGTAAAGATGGCGGCGATAAGGGTGCCGGGCAGCAGGCGGCCATGCAGCGGGCTGATCTCCCCGGTTACGCCGAGCAGCAGCGGCATAATAAACAGGATCAGCGTCAGCGGCACCGCCTGCAGGGTGAGCCACTGGATCAGGAAGCTGCCGAGGGCAAACAGGCTGCCACCGACGATCAGGCGTTTGAAGAAGCGTTTATGCGGCGTATCCAGACCGGCGATGTTGCAGCAGGCGGGCACCAGTGAGAAGAGCAGACCCTTTTGCAGGTCGCCAGCCAGCCAGCCCAGCGCCACCGGCAGGCAGAGCACCAGTGTTTGCCGCAGGGCGTAGTTCACTTCAGGATGGTAGATTATTCGACGCCACATCGGCTCAGCACAAACAATAACGGCGTGATGTTGCCATCACGCCGTGGGTGACAGGAATCAGCGGGTGCCGTAAACGACGATGGTTTTGCCGTGTGCAGAGATCAGGTTCTGATCTTCCAGCATCTTCAGAATACGGCCCACGGTTTCACGTGAACACCCTACAATCTGGCCAATTTCCTGACGCGTAATTTTAATTTGCATGCCGTCGGGATGCGTCATGGCATCTGGCTGTTTCGCCAGGTTAAGCAGGGTCTGTGCAATGCGTCCGGTAACGTCGAGGAAAGCGAGGTTACCCACTTTTTCGGACGTGACCTGCAGGCGACGCGCCATCTGCGACGAGAGTCGCATCAGGATGTCAGGGTTCACCTGGATCAGCTGACGGAATTTCTTATACGAAATCTCTGCCACTTCACACGCGCTTTTCGCACGTACCCAGGCGCTGCGCTCCTGGCCTTCTTCGAACAGGCCAAGCTCACCAATAAAATCACCCTGATTCAGGTAGGAAAGAATCATCTCTTTGCCTTCTTCATCTTTAATCAGAACCGCGACGGAACCTTTCACGATGTAGTAAAGCGTTTCTGCTTTTTCACCTTGATGAATCAGCGTACTTTTGGATGGATACTTGTGAATATGGCAATGGGACAGGAACCATTCGAGTGTAGGGTCTGTTTGCGGTTTGCCGAGAACCATTCGCTATTATCCTCTGTTGTAATCGTGCCCAAAATACAGGGGGCAGTTTTCCCTGTCAGGCGGTGAAAGCTTCAAGCGTTTTCCATTTCAGGAAATTATTCGGGCCGCATCAGGCGCAGTGCGCATCATTCTTCCCGGCTTCGTCATCGGGTGACGAAAAATATTTTCAGCACTGTTTGTAGCACAGCTTTAGCCGACTGTCTTCTGTTGTCTCGCTTCAGCTACGGGCGGATTTCTCCAGATTGCTGTTTACCAGGGGAAAGCGTACTCTGGCGGCAAAACAGTGTATTCCGGAGCAAAAAACATGCAGGCAAGAGTGAAGTGGGTAGAAGGGCTGACATTCCTCGGAGAATCCTCATCCGGCCATCAGATCCTGATGGATGGTAATTCAGGGGATAAAGCGCCCAGCCCAATGGAGATGGTGCTGATGGCGGCGGGCGGATGCAGCGCGATCGACGTGGTCTCAATTCTGCAAAAAGGCCGCAACGATGTGGCTGATTGTGAAGTAAAACTGGCCTCAGAACGTCGTGAAGAGGCGCCGCGAATCTTTACGCACATCAACCTGCATTTTATCGTCAGTGGCAAAGCGCTCCAGGATAAAGCGGTCTCACGCGCGGTGGATCTTTCGGCGGAAAAATATTGCTCGGTTGCCATCATGCTGGGTAAAGGCGTGACGATCACGCACAGCTACGAAGTGATCGCGCTGTAACCGTCATCGGTATTTGAGGTTGCCGGTAGTCTGTTGTCAGACCTTAGCATCGCAGAGAGTCTGCGTTGAGACGGTGATGGCGCAGCGAAGCGGGTCAGATTGGTAAAGCCGCAACGTCCGCCCTTTATGGCATGCTCTGCCCGCGCCCTCCTGGCGCGGGACACTTTCCGCTTCTGACGCTCTTCCCTGCCTGCTGAACTTTTCTGTTACGGCCAGATGCTTTCTGCCCGCGGTTGTCTGTCACGGCCTGACTGAAACCGGATGCGGCTACCGGACGTCTGCTTCCTGAAGCCGGCTCAGCGAGTTAAGCTTATCCGCTGCGATAACATTGCCTGCTCTGGTTTTTAAACCGTCTGAAGAGCGCTTTCCTGGCCCCTTACTCTATCCGTTTGCCTTCCATCAGCCGTTTCACCAGCGGCCCCATAATGAGCTCCATCGCCAGACCCATTTTGCCGCCCGGCACCACCAGCGTATTGATGTGCGAGATAAAGGAGCCCTGCAGCATCGCCAGCAGATAGGGGAAGTCGATATCTTCCAGCGCCTGAAAGTGAATCACGACAAAACTCTCATCCAGCGACGGGATGGCACGGGCGGCGAACGGGTTGGAGGTGTCCACGGTCGGGACGCGCTGGAAGTTGATATGGGTGCGGGAGAACTGGGGCGTAATGAAGTTAATGTAATCCTCCATCGACCGGACCACCGAGTCCATCACCGCCTCACGGGAATGGCCGCGCTCGCCGGTATCGCGCACCAGCTTCTGGATCCACTCAAGGTTAACAATCGGCACCACGCCAACCAGCAGATCGACCTGCTCCGCCACGTTGTGCTGCGCCGTCACCACGCCGCCGTGCAGCCCCTCATAGAAAAGAATATCGGTGTTCTGCGGCAGCGGCTGCCACGGCGTAAAGGTACCCGGTACCTGATTCCACGGCACCGCCTCATCGTAGGTGTGCAGATATTTGCGCGACTGCCCCTGTCCGCTATAGCCATACTCTTTGAAGCTCTGCTCCAGCAGGCCAAAGTCATTGGCTTCGGGGCCGAAGTAGCTGACGTGACGTCCTAAATCGCGCGCCTTACGAATCGCCATATCCATCTCAGGACGGGTAAAACGGTGAAAACTGTCGCCTTCCAGCTCCGCCGCACGAAGATCAAGCTGCTGAAAGATTTTGCGAAACGCGAGGCTGGTGGTGGTGGTTCCTGCACCGCTGGAACCGGTCACCGCGATAATAGGATGACGTGCAGACATAGAGAAGCTCCCTGTGAGATCGGGTAACAGGCATTGTTAGCATGAAATGGCAGCGGGCGCATCAGCCATGAAAGGCGTTGCGCGGCATAATATTGACCGATTCATGCAGTTCCGACCACACCAGTACCACTTCACCGCTTTCCAGCTGGCGTCGTACATCCGCCACTTTGTCCAGCAGGCTGCGCTCCTGCTCGCCGTAGTCTGTGCCTTCGCGCAGCACAAAGGTTTCAATCAGGTTTTCAAGGGTCTCAGGCGAGACCTGTTGCCAGGGAATAATCACGAGATCAGTTATCCAGAAAAGGGACGATCCACTGAGGGATGCGCTGTTCCAGCCACATTTCAGGCTGGCGTAATGTGCCGCCGACAAAACCTACGTGGCCGCCGTATGATGTCAGTTGATACGTAATAGTGGCAGATAATTGACTGCTCTGCGGGATCACCTCATCACTCATAAAGGGATCGTCACGGGCGTGCAGGATCAGCAGCGGTTTTTCTACCTGCTTCAGCCAGGGCATGGCGCTGGCGCGATGATAGTAATCTGCCGCATCCAGAAAACCGTGGGCGCGTGCCGTAATTGCATCATCGAAATCGCGCAGCCGCCGCAGCGCCTTCAGCTCCGCCAGATTCACCGGCAGCGTGTCCGGCCAGGCGTGCAGCTTACGGCGGGCATTCTTCTTGAGCTGGGCCAGCAGATAGTGCTGGTAGAAGCGTGAAAAACCGCGTTCCAGTCTGACGCTGCAGGGTGCCAGCAGCAGCGGCGCGGAAACAATTACACCGGCGTCGACCTCGGCGGCGGCGCCCTCCTGACCCAGCAGGCAGCCCAGCATGTTGCCGCCCAGCGAAAACCCCACGGCGGCGGTGGGCACGCGGCCCCAGCGGGTGTGCAGCCAGCGCAGGAAAAAGCGGGCGTCGTCGGTTTCACCGGAGTGATAGATGCGGTTCAGCCGGTTAGGCTCGCCGCTGCAGCCGCGAAAATGCATCACCACCGCCAGCCAGCCGCGCGCGCGACAGATCGCCATCATGCCGTGAATATAGGGGCTGTGAAAACTCCCCTCCAGCCCGTGAAACAGCACCACGCGTGGCTTATGCTGCGCAGAGTGCGGATCTTCACTCCAGGCGAGATCGACAAAATCGCCATCGGGCAGATCGAGACGCTGCCAGTGGGGAACCAGCGTGCTGCGTCGGCGTAACAGACGCGGCAGCATCGTCTGCAGGTGCGCGTTTCGCAGCCCGGCAGGCGGCATGAACTGCTCGTTTTCCGGTCCGGTAAATTTCATGTGGTAAAAGCTTGTCTGTTCCATATCACACTGTTAGCTTCGATAGGTTTTTTCTTGCCGGGGCAGGGAGTACCCGATTGTCATGGAACTGAGTCTTTTCTTATCAATGTTGGGCTTTCTCTGGGTCGCGGCGATCACGCCCGGCCCCAATAATATGTTACTCACCGCCTCGGGCGCTAATTTTGGCTTCATGCGCACCTTTCCACTGATGATTGGCATCATGATCGGAATGCAGGTGATGCTGCTGATGGTGGCCTTTGGCGTGGGGGGGCTGATCCTGCTCTATCCTTCGCTGCATCTGGTGCTGAAAATTGCCGGCAGCCTCTATCTGCTCTGGCTGGCGTGGAAAATCGCCACCGCCAGTTACGAAAAGCTGGAGACCGATGCGGCACCCGATGCGCCCATGCCGTTCTGGCAGGGTGGGCTGCTGCAGCTGATCAATCCCAAGGCCTGGCTGATGGCGCTGGGCGCGGTCGCCAGCTTCAGCCTGGCCGGTGACGCCTATCGTCACTCTGTGATGGCGATCAGCGTCGGCATGTTTATGGTTAACCTGGTGTCGGGCGTCATCTGGATGGGATTTGGCGCGATGATTGGCCGCATCCTGCGCAGCCGTCGCGCCTGGAAAATCTTTAACGTGGCGATGGGGCTGCTGACCGCTGCCTGCGTCCTGTTAATCTGGCACTGAGTCAGCTGGATGCGCGTTCAACGCGCGTCCAGGGCAATACCTCATGGATCACCGGCGCGTTAGGCTGACGAATCTTCTGCAGCAGCAACTGCACACTGCGCGCGCCCAGCTCGTTCATCGGCTGCTCAATGGTGGTCAGCGGCGGGTTAAGGCTGCGGGTAAAGGGCACGCCATCAAATCCTACCACGGCCAGATCCTCCGGCACCCGCAGACCTGCCTCCAGCGCGGCGTGCACCACGCCGACCGCCAGCACATCGGATACGGCAAACACCGCATCAGGCGGTTCTGGCAGCGCCATCAGTTCGCGCAGCGCCTGACTGCCCGCTTCGGGCGTAATCTCATAGGTATAGGCAACGGCGGACCACGCATGGCCCAGCTCGTCTATCGCCTGCCGGTAGCCCTTTTCCCGGTGATGTGAATAGAGGTAGCGCATGTCGCCATTCACCAGACCGATGCGCTGACGCCCTTTGCCCGCGAGGTAGTGGACGGTGTCGCGCGCCGCTTCGAGGTGGTCGATGCTGACGGATGAGGCGGGGATCGCCGGATCGAATTCACAGCACTGCACCCAGGGCGCACCCGCAATCAGCGCTTGCAGATCCTGCAAGCCGGACGCCGCATCCATCGTGATCACGCCATCCACCACTTTGCCGGTCAGCAGGCTCAGATAGGCGGCTTCGCGCTGGAGCTGCGAGGCGGAGTTGCAGAGCAGGATATGGTAGCCATGCAGTTCGGCTTCGGCCTCGATACCCTGAACCACGCGTGAACAGAAGGGGTTGGTGATATCTGAGATCAGCACCAGCAGCATGTGGCTCTGCGCCGTGCGCAACTGACGCGCCAGCAGGTTGGGCTGATAGTCGCAGGCAGAGATTGCCGCCAGAACTTTCTCACGCGTGTGAGGCTTTACGCCGGGATGCGCGTTGAGAACCCGCGATACCGTGGCTTTAGAGACGCCAGCCAGTTGAGCGACTTTCTCGATCGACATCAGATACAGAGACCTTAACAGGCAGTGATTGGGAATGCATATCAATAACACAGGGGCAATGTGAGCGCCTGACATTTTTGCTTACTTTAGCCTTTTTCAGCAATTGCGATTTCCGACTTACGTTTGCAGATAGTGATCTAAGAACTTATTTCTATAGGGGATAATTTTTAATTCCTTTATGAAATTATAGCGCCCGGAGACACTGCCCCCACGATAAAAAAGGGGGACGCGATCATGGCAGCAACACGTTTAACATTTTTAGCGGCGGCGCTGGCGCTGCTGGCTTTCAGGGCAGAGGCGGTCAATGTCACCGTCGCCTGGCAGACCTCTGCTGAACCGGCAAAGGTGGCGCAGGCCGACAACAGTTTTGCTAAAGCGAGCGGGGCCAGCGTTGACTGGCGCAAGTTTGACAGCGGCGCAGGCGTGCTTCGCGCGCTGGCCTCCGGCGACGTGCAGATTGGCAATATCGGCTCCAGCCCGCTGGCGGTCGCGGCGGCGCAGAAGCTGCCGATTGAAGCCTTTTTACTCGCCTCTCAGCTGGGAAACTCTGAAGCGCTGGTGGTGAAGAAGAGCATCACGCATCCCCGGGATCTCATCGGCAAGCGCATCGCCGTGCCGTTTATCTCCACCACCCATTACAGCCTGCTGGCGGCCCTGAAACACTGGGGCATTAAGCCATCGCAGGTCCAGCTGGTAAACCTGCAGCCGCCCGCCATTATCGCAGCCTGGCAGCGGGGCGATATTGATGGCGCCTACGTCTGGGCACCGGCGGTGAACGAGCTGGAAAAAGAGGGCCGGGTGTTAACCGACTCGGCGGAAGTCGGACGCTGGGGATCGCCAACGCTGGATGTCTGGGTGGTGCGCAAAGATTTTGCGGAGCAGCATCCGGAGATCGTCACCGCTTTCGCCCGCAGCGCGATCGAGGCGCAGCAGGCCTACCTTAACGGCCCCGATAACTGGCTGAAGCAGCCTGAGAACCTCAGTAAGCTCTCGCGCCTGAGCGGCGTGCCGGAAGCGCAGGTGCCGGGACTGGTCAAAGGCAATACCTACCTCACGGCACAGCAGCAGGTTGAGCAGCTGGGCAAACCGGTCAACCAGGCGATCGTCGATACCGCGCAGTTCCTGAAAGCACAGGGCAGAGTGCCGCAGGCGGACAACGACTACAGCAGCTACGTGACCTCGCGCTTCGTCGCGCCACTCGTGAAACCCTAAGGAGGCACCATGCTGCGCATCGCTCACCTCAACGCACGGTATGCCGGACAGCCGGTGTTGCAGGATATCAACCTGCAGCTGGACAGCCATGAACTGCTGGTAGTGCTCGGCCCGTCCGGCTGCGGCAAAACGACCCTGCTCAATCTGGTTGCCGGATTTCTGCCGGTGGAGTCGGGCAGTATCACGCTGGATAATCAGCCGGTGACCGGACCCGGCGCAGAGCGCGGCGTGGTGTTTCAGCATGAAGGCCTGCTGCCGTGGCGTAACGTGCTGGAAAACGTGGCCTTTGGCCTGCAGCTGGCGGGGATGGCGCGTCAGGCACGGGAGACCATTGCGCGGAGACTTATCAGGCAGGTCGGTCTGGAAGGTGCGGAGACGCGTGCCATCTGGCAGCTCTCCGGCGGTCAGCGGCAGCGGGTCGGTATTGCGCGTGCGCTGGCCACCGATCCGCAACTGCTGCTATTGGATGAACCCTTTGGCGCGCTGGATGCCTTTACCCGTGAGCAGATGCAGACCCTGCTGCTGACGCTGTGGCGCGACAGCGGAAAACAGATCCTGCTGATTACCCACGATATAGAAGAGGCGATTTTTCTCGCCAGTGAACTGATCCTGCTGTCGCCCGGGCCGGGCCGCATCGTTGAGCGGCTGCGCCCCGGCTTCGGTCAGCGCTTTGCCGCGGGCGAGTCGTGCCGCAGCATCAAATCCGATCCGGACTTTATCGCTCAGCGTGAATATGTGCTGAGCCGGGTATTCGACCAGCGGGAGGCGTTTGCATGAGCGCCTTCACGCATGACAAATCGCTGCCGGCTCGTCGCCGCCTGCGCTGGCCCTTTTCGATCCCCTTTACGCTGAGCCTGCTGAGCCTGTCACTGCTGCTACTGATCTGGTGGGGCGTGACCGCGCTGGGCCTGATCGCGCCGCTATTCCTGCCGTCGCCGCAGCAGGTGTTCAGCAAGCTGCTGGTGATCGCCAGCGCACAGGGCTTTATGGATGCCACGCTGTGGCAGCACCTGGCCGCCAGCCTGACGCGGATGCTGATTGCGCTGACGGCAGCGGCGGCGATTGGCATTCCGGTGGGGATTCTGATGGGGCTCAGCCCGATTGCCCGCGGGCTGCTCGATCCGCTGATCGAACTCTATCGGCCGATTCCGCCGCTCGCCTATCTGCCGCTGATGGTGATCTGGTTCGGCATCGGAGAAACCTCGAAGATCCTGCTGATCTACCTGGCCATCTTCGCACCGGTCACGCTCTCGACCCTGGCGGGCGTGCGGAATACACAACAGGTGCGGCTGCGGGCGGCGCGTTCACTGGGGGCGAATCGCTGGCAGCTGCTGCGCTGGGTGATTCTGCCCGGCGCCCTGCCGGAGATCCTCACCGGCCTGCGTATTGGCCTGGGGGTGGGCTGGTCCACCCTGGTGGCGGCGGAGCTGATTGCCGCCACGCGGGGTCTGGGATTTATGGTGCAGTCCGCGGGAGAGTTTCTCGCCACGGATGTGGTGCTGGCGGGGATCGCGGTGATCGCCCTTATCGCTTTTAGTTTAGAACTCGGGCTGCGTGCGTTGCAGCGTCGCCTGACGCCCTGGAGTGGAGAACAGTCATGAATGAACGTCTCAGTTTTACCCCGCTTGGTCCGTGGATTGGCGCGCAGGTTGCAAACCTGGATCTCTCCCGCCCGCTGAGCGATGCACAGTTTGAGCAGCTCTATCACGGCCTGCTGCGTCACCAGGTGCTGTTTCTGCGCGACCAGAAAATAACGCCGGAACAGCACCGGGCGCTGGCGATCCGCTTTGGCGATCTGCACATCCATCCGGTCTATCCCCATGCGGAGGGCGTGAAGGAGATCATCGTGCTGGATACGCACCAGGATAATCCGCCGGACAACGACAACTGGCACACCGATGTCACCTTCATCGACACGCCACCAGCCATCGCCCTGCTGGCCTCAAAGGTGCTGCCGGAAGCGGGCGGCGATACGCTCTGGACCAGCGGGATTGCGGCTTACGAGGCGCTCTCTGAACCCTTTAAGCAGCTGCTGGCCGGCCTGAGCGCCGAGCATGATTTTAAAAAGTCTTTCCAGGAGTTTAAGTACCGCAAAACGGAAGAGGAGCATCAGCGCTGGCAGCAGGCGGTGGCGAAGCATCCGCCGGTGCAGCATCCGGTGATCCGCACCCACCCGGTCAGCGGCAGGAAAGCGCTGTTTGTGAATGAGGGCTTTACCACGCGGATTGTGGATCTCAGCGAGAAGGAGAGCGATGCGGTGCTGAGCTTTCTGTTTGCCCACGCCACCAAACCGGAGTTTCAGGTGCGCTGGCGCTGGCAGCCAGACGATCTGGCGATCTGGGATAATCGGGTGACGCAGCATTATGCCAATGCTGACTACTATCCTGCCCGGCGGGTCATGCAGCGGGCGACGGTACTGGGCGACAGGCCGCGCTAAGCGCGAGGCGTTCTCCCTGCGGGCAGGGAGAACGCCTGCGTGTCAGGCACTCATCATCTGTTCGAGCTGTTCCTGCGCGTCGAGCCACGCCATCTCCACCTCTTCCAGCGCCGATTTACTCTCCGCCTGACGCTGCAGCGCCGTGGTCAGATCGGCTTTACGCCCCGGCTCATAAATCGCACTGTCGGAGAGCTGCGCTTCCGCCTCGGCGAGCTGGCTCTGCCACTTGCTCATCTGCTTTTCCAGTTTCTCGATCTCTTTACGCAGCGGCTGCGTCTGGGTGCGCAGTTCGGCATCGCGGCGCTTCTGATCTTTGCGCGCCTGGGCGCTGTTGCCGTTATCTGACTTCGGCGCGGCCTCCTGCTGCGCCTGCTGCTTTTGCAGGTCACTCAGCCACTGCTGATAATCTTCGAGATCGCCGGCAAACACATCGACTTTGCCATCGTGCACCAGATAGAGATCGTCGGTGGTGGCGCGCAGCAGATGACGGTCGTGCGAGACCACCACCAGCGCCCCTTCGAAGTCGATCAGCGCCTCGGTCAGCGCCTGACGCATATCAAGATCGAGGTGGTTGGTCGGTTCGTCGAGCAGCAGCAGGTTAGGGCGCTGCCAGACGATCAGCGCCAGCACCAGCCGCGCTTTCTCACCGCCGGAGAAGCGCTCCGTGTTTTCAGTTACCTTATCGCCACGGAAATCGAAACCGCCCAGATAGTCGCGCAGCTGCTGCTCCAGCACGTTGGGCGCAATGCGCGCCAGATGCTGAAGCGGGGATTCGTCGGCCCGCAGATATTCCAGCTGATGCTGAGCGAAGTAGCCGAGCTTGATCCCTTTCGACAGTCCGATCCTGCCCTCCATCGCCTCCAGCTCGCCCGCCAGCAGCTTAATCAGCGTCGATTTACCGGCACCGTTGCGGCCCAGCAGGCCAATGCGCGAACCCGGCACCAGGTTAAGTTTGATGGCGTCCAGAATGATGCGATCGCCATAACCCGCGGTGACCTTCTCCATTTTCAGCAGCGGATTGGGCAGGTTTTCCGGCTTGCGGAAGGTGAAGCTGAACGGGTTATCGACGTGGGCGGGCGCGATCATCTCCATGCGTTCCAGCATCTTGATGCGGCTCTGCGCCTGTTTCGCCTTAGTCGCCTGGGCGCGGAAGCGATCGATGTAGCTGTGCAGGTGCGCCACTTTCTGCTGCTGGCTCTCATACAGCGACTGCTGCTGCGCCAGTTTGGCGACGCGCTGCCGCTCAAAGGAGCTGTAGTTGCCGGTATATTCGAACATCGACGCCTGTTCGATATGAATGATTTTGTCGACGACCGGATCGAGAAAATCACGATCGTGCGAGATCAGGATCAGCGTGCCTTCGTAGCTCTTCAGCCAGCGCTCCAGCCAGATCACGGCATCGAGATCCAGGTGGTTAGTCGGTTCATCCAGCAGCAGCAGATCTGAGCGGCAAATCAGCGCCTGCGCCAGATTGAGTCGCATGCGCCAGCCACCGGAGAAGTCGCTGACCGGCCGTTGCAGCTGCTCCTGGCTGAAGCCCAGACCGTGCAGCAGGCTTGAGGCGCGTGCATGGATGCTCCACGCCTGTACCGCATCCAGTTTGCCATGCAGCAGCGCGATGGCGTTGCCATCGTCACGCAGATTGGCCTCCGCCAGTTCTGCCTCCAGCTGGCGATAGACGCGGTCACCGTCGATGACATACTCCAGCGCGGCTTTGTCGAGCGCCGGGGTTTCCTGATTCACCCAGGCCAACGCCCAGTGTGCCGGAAGCGTAACGGTGCCGGCATCGCTGGTGATTTCACCTTTTAACAGCGACAGCAGCGTGGATTTACCACAGCCGTTTTTTCCCACCAGCCCGACCTTCTGACCCGGATTGATGGTGGCGGTGGCGTTGTCGAGCAGGACGCGGATGCCGCGGCGAATTTGTAAGGCAGAGAAGACAATCATGTAAGCGCCGTATCGTCAGAATATGTTAATTTACTGGCAACATAATGAGATTTTGCTGCGTCGTGCATGGTAGCGGAAAACCGCCTCAATGACGACGCTTTGGAGGGAAAGGATGTCGCAGCCACCCAGGGTATTACTGCTTTTTGCTCATCCGGAATTACAGGATTCGGTGGCTAACCGGATTCTGCTGCAGCCGGCTCAGGCGCTGGAACATGTCACCGTGCACGATCTGTACGCGACCTATCCGGATTTTTTTATCGATATTCATCACGAACAGCAGCTGCTGCGTGAGCATGATGTCATCATTTTTCAACATCCGCTCTATACCTATAGCTGTCCGGCTCTGCTGAAAGAGTGGCTGGATCGCGTGTTGTCGCGCGGCTTCGCCAACGGCGTGGATGGCAATGCGCTGGAAGGAAAGTACTGGCGCAGCGTCGTCACCACCGGCGAGCCGGAAAGTGCTTTTAAACAGCAGGGCCTGAACCGCTATTCGCTCAATGACATTATGCGTCCTTTTGAGTTGACCGCGCAGATGTGCCGGATGCACTGGATGCCGCCGATGATCGTCTATTGGGCGCGTCGTCAGGGGCCGGAATTAATGAAAAACTACGCCCGCGCCTATGGCGACTGGCTGGCAGCACCGCTGCCGAACGGAGGAGTATAGATGGAAGGACAAACGCTGCTGACCGCCGGGGTGATCTATCTGGTCGCGGCGGTCTTGCTGGTACCGGTCGCCGCTCGCCTGGGGATTGGCGCCGTGCTGGGTTATCTGGTCGCGGGTATCGCTATCGGCCCGTGGGGATTAGGCTTTATCAGTGACGTCGAAGAGATTCTTCATTTCTCGGAGCTGGGCGTGGTCTTCCTGATGTTTATCATCGGGCTGGAGCTTAACCCGGCAAAGCTGTGGGCGCTGCGCCGCTCCATTTTTGGGGTCGGCGCGGCGCAGGTTATCTTCTCCGCCGCGATTCTCGGCGGTTTATTGTGGCTGACGGACTTTAGCTGGCAGGCGGCGATCATCGGCGGCATCGGGCTGGCGATGTCCTCGACCGCCATGGCGCTGCAGCTGATGATGGACAAGGGCATGAACCGCAGCGAGGCGGGGCAACTGGGCTTTTCGGTTCTGCTGTTTCAGGATATCGCGGTCATCCCTGCGCTGGCGCTGATCCCGCTGCTGGCAGGCACCGACAGCGGCCATATCGACTGGATGAAAGTCGGCATGAAGGTTGTGGCGTTCGCCGGGATGCTGGTGGGCGGACGCTATCTGCTGCGGCCTATCTTCCGCTATATCGCCGCATCGGGCGTGCGCGAGGTCTTTACGGCGGCGTCGCTGCTGCTGGTTCTTGGCTCGGCGCTCTTTATGGATGCGCTGGGGCTGTCGATGGCGCTGGGCACCTTTATCGCCGGTATCCTGCTGGCGGAGAGCGAATATCGCCACGAGCTGGAAGTCGCGATCGAGCCGTTTAAAGGGTTACTGCTGGGGCTGTTCTTTATCTCGGTGGGCATGGCGCTCAACCTCGGGGTGCTCTATACCCATATTGTGACCATCCTGCTGGGCGTGATCACGCTGGTGGCGGTGAAAACGGTGGTGCTCTATCTGCTGGCCCGCATTTATGGTCTGCGCAGCTCCGAGCGGCAGCAGTTTGCGGGCGTGCTGAGCCAGGGCGGCGAGTTCGCTTTCGTGCTCTTTTCTGCGGCGTCGTCGGCAAAACTGTTCGCCGGCGATCAGCTGCCGATGCTGCTGGTCACCGTAACGCTGTCGATGATGACCACGCCGCTGCTGATGCAGGGGATCGATCGTCTGCTGGCGCGACGCTTTAACGAGCCGGACGATGAGGCGGAGAAGCACTTCGTTGAGGATGATCAGCCGCAGGTGATCGTGGTGGGCTTTGGCCGCTTTGGTCAGGTGGTGGGCCGTCTGCTGATGGCGAACAACAAACGTATCACCGTGCTGGAGCGCGACATCAGCGCGGTTAACCTGATGCGGAAATATGGCTATAAGGTCTATTACGGTGACGCTACCGAACTGGAACTGCTGCGGGCCGCCGGTGCGGCCAGCGCCCAGTCGATAGTGATTACCTGTAGCGAGCCGGAAGATGTGATGACCATCGTGCATCTCTGCCAGCAGCACTTTCCGCAGTTGCAGATCCAGGCGCGCGCCCGTGGACGTGTGGAAGCGCATGAGCTGTTACAGGCTGGCGTGACGCAGTTCTCGCGCGAAACGTTCTCCAGTGCGCTGGAGCTGGGACGCAAAACATTGATGTCGCTGGGGATGCATCCGCATCAGGCGCACCGCGCCCAGCAGCATTTCCGCCGGCTGGATATGCGGATGCTGCGCGAGCTGATGCCGAATCCGGCCGAAAGCGCTCAGGCTTCGCGCGTGCGTGAAGCGCGGCGTGAACTGGAAGATATCTTCCAGCGCGAAATGCAGCGCGAGAAGCGGCAGATCGACGGCTGGGACGATGATCAATAATCTTTTTAAAGGCAGAAGCTGATGCGTAAACGTTTTATTGCAGGTGCGACATGCCCGCACTGCCAGGAGAAGGACACGCTGGCGATGTGGCGCGAAAATAATGTCGATGTGGTGGAGTGCGTGAAATGCGGTCACCAGATGCGTGAGGCCGATAAACAGGCCCGCGATCAGGTTCGCACGAATGAGCAGGTTATCGGCATTTTCCATCCGGAATAGCGTAAGCGACCAGCTTTTTTTACGCTTAAACTTACAGCGGCATTGAATTCCGTTACAATTGACGCCATTAAGGCTGGAGTCGCAAGAGAAAGTGAAACCCCTCTTGTACTCAGCCCCGAACCTTTCTGGTTGGTGTTATTGCACGCAAGAATAGACCAATGAGACGGGATCTCAGCTCTCAACGGTTAGGAGATATCATGAAAGTAGCAAAAGACCTGGTGGTA
>Ga0308161_1001357_pt1 | contig 30028 bp, 39 predicted proteins | sample PhyFR2_FD_201034 | JGI IMG/M metagenome (GOLD analysis project Ga0308161, IMG submission 201034) | Phyllosphere microbial communities from UC Gill Tract Community Farm, Albany, California, United States - DLSLF.R2 | ecosystem: Host-associated > Plants > Phyllosphere > Unclassified | place: USA...
CTTATGAGGTCTCGGGTTTTCTGTGCCAATTGACCCAAGAAATAGGGATGTATACAAAACCGGAATGCTAGTGAAGGCTTGAAAGCTTTTTGCCGGAGGTTTAGGAGGTTCTGAAAAAAAATTTCAGGAGAGTAGCGGAAGAAATTTTTTTTTGGAGACCCAAAAAGCTTTTTTTGTGTAGAGCACTAATTTCTAGATTTGCACCAAGAATAACCAAGAGCTTATGAGTGAAGTGAGGAAATAGCCCAGAAGTTACATCACCGGGAAAATGAATACAGAATACTTCAGGAAATAGCTAGGCCTTAAAGAAGTGCCAACACATAAAATAAATAAAATTCCATCGTGAGGGCAGCATAAGATAGAGGAGGGGATAGGACCGGATTAATTTTGAAGAAATTAATTAGTCCTATAAAAGGAATCTTATGCCTGAGGAAAGGACTGCGTTAGGGATTGTAGCCATTGTTTGAAATCCTTTTTTCGTGAAAAATAAAATAATAAAAAAGTCCATAGAGATACCAACGAAAAAAGATTGAGTGCGTAAAGCCCGACCGTTAGGAACGCCCTAAATATTAAAACGCTACCAAAAAACAACTTTTAACCAGGAAAGCTGCTAAAAAATGAGAGCAAAGTTTTTCCGGATCTTCAGCTGGCCAACAAAAAATTAATGAAATTTACTCCCTTTTTATTTCTTAGGAAGAACATAAACTATGCTGCCTTTTGGAACAATATGAGAAATAAACTGTGGATTAGCAAACATCAGAAGATCACTATCATAACGTTTGGAAAGTTCCTGAAGAGTTGTATCAATATTCGTTTTAATCATAGTAAGGTCATAAAAGGAATACTTAAAATACATTGGTCTAATATTATGCTGCTTGTAGAAATTGAACATGTAATTGACCGCAATAAAACTCGGCACATAAGCTCTAGTTTCTTTCGGCAGATACGGCCTTACTTTCCAATAATTAGTAGAGCCAGCTTTTTTAATTGCTTTCCTGACATTTCCTGCCCCGCAGTTATATCCAGAAATTGCCAAATTCCAGTCTTTAAATTCTTTATATAAATCTCTAAGATATCTCACAGCACTATCAGTGTTGGCCACCGGATCATAAAAAATATTAACATAAGAATTCTTGCGAATACCATACTGATAACCTGTAGCATCCATAAACTGCCAGAGGCCTTTTGCTCCTGCCCAACTTCCGGCACGTGGATTAAGCGCAGATTCAACAACAGCGAGATATTTAAGCTCTCTGGGCATACCGTATTGATCAAGCTTTCTTTCGAACAAAGGGAAATAGTAGGTCGACAGACCTATTATTTTACCATACCACCGATAAGAAAGGTACTTTTTAACATACGTATAGGTAACATCGTTGTAGTCGATGTTAAGAAGGGTATTTTGATTGAGAAAATTAAATCTCTCCCTGAAGGTATTTATTTGCAGATTGTCGTCTGTATCATCATCTTCACCTTTTAAAGAATTAACATAGACCTGATTGACTTTAATAAAAGGTTGTTCATCGGATATTTTATTATTCTGTGCGAAAGACATAGAAAAAACAAGACCAAATAATATTATACAGTTTTTTTTCATCTAAAATGGCGTTAATATATTTTTATGGCAGCAATGATACTAACCATTCTATTATTAATCTTTTCATCAAGATCTTCTTCTATTTGCTCTGTTGCTTTTAAAAAGTCAGTAGCAAATACTATAAATCTGTAGCGTTTATATTTTAAAGTATATTTTATGAGCATTTCTGAAAATTAAGGAGAAATACCAAAAAGAATATTACGTATTTCCGTAAAAGTAATATTTCTTTATATTTGGGCTATTAATCTATCTATTTTTCCAAAATAGGCATTTGGTGTTAAGGTAGCAGTAAATTGCTACCTTTTATATTTTTCATACCCAAATTTGAGAATGATTATCTCCTATAATATTAAAGTTCTTCAAATATTTGAAAAATATGTTTTTGAGATTATTTAAAGTAATATCTATTGCAGAGCTTTTTCAATATGAAAAAATGAAATTTCATCGGGATCTTCAAAATTGTATTTAAATACCTCTAATGAAAACCTTTTTTCTAGGCTACTTTTAAACTCCAAAAATGAATTGTAAACACTTGGATAATCATTGTAAAGCTTTTTGATTAAGGATAGTTCATTCTCATTAAGAAATTCATTGAGAAATTCAGATAGTTCATCTTCCTCATCTAACCAAACATGATTTCCCGAATTAGAAGTATCCCAATAAAAAGGAGTTATCATAAAAGCAGAAGTTCTACCATTATTTGGATATGCAAAATCTACAAAATCGCAATCAAATCTAAATCTTGTAATATCTATATTATCTAAAGATTTTTGGTATTCTTCCTTTTGTTCTTTATAACAATTCAAATCTCCTAATTCATCATTATATACTTTCAGCATTATTTCTGCATCTTCTATTGTTTTAAAAATAGGGTACAAATTAAAGGGATTGACTATACCCTCTTCGGTAAGAGAGCATATAGTATATTGACCTTCTTTTTTTTCAAATCTGTCAATAAAATCTTTATCAGGATGTAACCTTACTGTATTTAATAAATCTTGGTCTATAACAAATAATCTTTTTTTCGGCTGTTGCTTAGCCGTTGCAATTATATAATGTGGCTGACTTTTCAAAAAAGATAAGTCTAAATTTGATGCATTAAGTACATTAGGGCTGTCGTAAAACCGAGGTGTATTATTTTTTTTCATAATATTTTGTGTTTTAATTGGTATTCAGTATTTTATATAGTACTATTTAACATAACATGGATTATAGAAAGTTTATCTCTTTTGGACTTCTCCTAATTATCAACCAGTTAGCCTTTTTCTATTTCCGGACGTTAGAGAATATTTAATTTTTTGTCCAAAGAGATAATGATTCCCCATTTTAAACTAGTGTTTTAGTCTTCTGATTTTCGCCTCTTATGTAAAATAAGAGCTGTAAATTTTTGCCATAAAGGCCGTTAATTATTGTCCCTTTCATATAGAGTGGAATAATCTTTTTACACTCTTCGAAAAAATCGTCCACCCTTTTTAAGGCCTGTACCGTGTACTGGTTTAATTCCAGATACACAAAGAGCTGCTCCTTGTCCTCTGAATAATCAACCTTTACTTTTACTTTTCCATTTTTAGAAAAGTGTTCCTCGGCCAGAGACTGAATTTTAGAGAGATTATTCATTCGATAGGCTCTTAAAATTATCCAGAGGAAAGCTTATCTCTAATACTTTATTATTTGCTTTTATACCGATAGCTGCTGCTTCCCAATTAACATACGGGTAGGGCAATAGGTCATTTGTTTTATTACAAAAATCTCTCAAGAGCCAAAGCGGGGTCGAAGGCGGAACGTTTTTATATTGACTGATAAGCCTTAATAATAACCTTGTATTATTCGACTGCAATTTTACTTCTGTTTTAGACAAAAACAGTTCATCTGCTATGGTGTGGATTTGGTGTAGGTTATTCATATTTTTATGAAAGCATATCTATAAGAGTATTCTTAATTTCTTCTTGTGTGTGCTTATCCAAACTGGCCATCTTTGCTTTTAATCTTCTTTTATCAACGGATCTCAAATGATCTAAGGCAACCTGCCCTCTTTTACCCTCAACTTTGCAGTTTACTCTCATGGGATATTGCTTTATTGTAGACGTCAAAGGGGCTATAATTACTGTATTTAAAGCGTTATTCATTTCGTCCGGAGAAACTACCACACAGGGTCTAATCTTATTTATTTCGCTGCCTACAGTCGGATTTAGATCGATAAAGAAAACATCAAATCTTTTAATTACCATGTCCATTCCGTTTTATCAAACTCATTCTCAAACTCTTCTAAAAACTCTGTATCTTCTAAAGATTTGGCTTTTAGTAACATTTCCTCCCAGCCTGCACGGGGATTACTCTTAACCGCTTCAATTATTATCTTAGAATCCTCTATAGATAAAGAAACTTCTTCTTTAACTTCGGCCTGTTCTAACAGCTTCTTTCCAATAATAATTCCGAAGGAGTTACCTATTTTTCTAACTTTTGTTTTCATATTTCAAAGTTATAACATTATTATAACTTTTGCAAATAAAAAAACTCTTTTGAGGTTCTTCCTGCAAATTCGCCAAAAACAACGTTTCAAAAAAACACCAGCATTAAAAAATACTGGTGTTTTTTGAAATTGATTTAAGTAGCTATTACTCTACTATTTCTTTATTTAAGGTTTTAGTTATAATCATATTATTTTTATCATTAGACTCAAAATAATATGTTATTTTATAAATTGTTGTATTTGAAGGAACGGAACCGTAATATCGTTTTTCTTTGTTTTCTTTTGAAACATATTTTTTAGGGTACAATTCAACTTCTAATCTTTTCCCATCGAATTTTGGAAATAATCTTGGAGAATCATGTATAAAATAAATTCTATAGTAATCTTGATAACCATTGTTGTACTTTTTCAATTTACTTTCAAAATCATTTAATATTTGCAAGTATTTTTTCTTGCCTATAATTGTACCATTGATGAAATAAATTCCTTCAATATTTCCTATTTTATTATAAAAATAAGATTTATTTTCTTGGCTGTATATTTTATTTATACAGCATAAAAAAATAAAACTTAGTATTAAAAACTTTATTTTGTGCATGATCCTCTTTTATAATTGTTATTTCTAACTTTAGCTATTTCATCCTTTTTTTGTTGTGAAAAAGATTTATACATGTCTGTAAAATCTAACCCTGACCAAGCCAAATTTTCATATACAGAACGATCTTGTTTTAACTCATCAAACTGTGCTAAAGCATTTACTAATTTTCTTATGTAAAACTTACTCATAAATTCATGTTGCGAAATCTCCGAATTAAATGCATTTTTCCTATACTCTTCCAATAAAGTGGGTAGATTTGAAGGGTTTATTTCTTTGAACAAATTTTTATCTCCTTTCCAACCTGAATTTATTAAATCCAAATACATCTTGGCATGCAACATTTCATGAACAAAAGTTTTAGCTATACCTAATTCAGAAGAAGCCATAGCGTCTGAATTGATATTTATAGTAAGCAATCCATTTTTAACATTGTCAGCATTAGTGTTTCCTAAAATAAGCCCATTAGGATCATTCATACTTTTAATGTCAAAGTTTAATTTTACAATGTTTTTCTTATTAAAATTACCCAATAAGTTATTAAACAACCCTCCTTTGCTTTTTAATTTTTGATAAACAGCATTTGCGCATTTATTGTTTTTTATCTGTTCATCATTTACATTTTGACTTATAAATGTATCTGCGGAACTCATGTCTGCTGGCGTTCCGAATATTTCAGGCTTAAAAGGCACTGGCAAATCTTCAGGAAATAGTGGATCTACAGGTTTTTTAGGCTTAGTTATATTAACAGGATCTATGGGTATAATTCCAAGAGCTCTACACATATCCTCTGGTAGTTCAGCACAATATTTATTCTCACTTGCAATAAAACTTATGTTGTTTAATTTTCTTTTGTTGATATCGTATTGTACGCTAAAGATGTTTTTTGTCTCTTCATACTCTTTATCCTTTAATTCAAAGAAGTTTACTTTTTTATCTTCGGCATTTAAAATACCTAATAGTATACCCTCCACTTTATTATTTTTTACTACTGGGTAAATAATACCCCTGTCACCATCTTCATATTTTATTAAGTTTGATCTTAATCTAAATTCAATTTTCCCTGTAGTGTATTTATTATTTTTAATATTCAAATCATTATAATAAGTGTATTGTATAACATTGTCTACATCCTTATCTGATATCTTTTGATTATTAACTAATGCTTTAGAGTTTTTATCTTCTAAAACATTATCCTCTGTTCTACAAGAATTTAAAAAAATAAAGATCGCAAAAAATCCTAGTAAATTTAATAGTAGTTTTAATTTCATTGTGTTAATATTTACGCAAATATATATATTATTTATATTAATTCTAAATAGTTTTAATTAATATTTAAATCCTTAGATATATCTGATTAACTTGTGATGGTATTGCAATTAAGATACAAGATCCTTTACAATAATTTGAGTTTTTTACTCCCGAAATAGAATAAAGATCCTGGAAAAAATTAAAGAAATGGGAGTGATCCTTTTCCGGATCTCTTCCTGAAGAAATTTCTTCAGCTCCTTTTTACTACCTAAATCTTTATTCTCCTCTCGTATAATTCTTCCAGACAATATAATCTATAAAATCTCCTATTTGGGCATAAGCTGCCTTATTTTGGTGAGGGTCTCCGTAACCTACATCTTTTTCAATCACAAAAATTTTTAATTTCCGAAATGTATTATAGTATTCTAAATATCGAGGCGTCTGATTCGTTATATCCTGAACGTTTCCCCATCCATAAGAACCTCTTATTAAATAGAAATAGGAGTTGGGAAATATTCTATCCAAATTGCGTATTAGAATAGAAATACCCTTGTCATAATAATTATCATTTACCCCAATACTAATAAAAATATTTTTAGCTTCTTTATGTACTGGACTTCTACCGAGCATTGCGTTTAACTCTGTTACTCCAATTCCTGATTTCGCTAGTGAGGGTAATATTTTTGTTTGTACACTATTCTTTGCTAAAAGAAAGCTTTGTGAATCACCTATTATATAAGAAGTCTGTCCTTTTATTAAAATATTAATTAAAAAAAATATTAGAAAGTATCGCATTTTATTGAAAAATTAATAATGATTATCTTTGTGATAATTAAGAGCAAAAATTTGCTTTTAAATGACGTTAATAACTATATATTTAAAATTTACAAATTATGAAAAATTTATTTTTAGGTGCTGCAATTATTGCAACAGGTTTATTTTCACTTTCAAAAGCACAAATCCAAAAAGGAAACTGGATGGTAGGTGGAAATATTATAACTTCTGATTTTGGGTTGAAGACAGGAGGTGGTTATAATTTCAATCTTGAACCTAAAGCTGCTTATTTTATTGAAGATAATTTTGCATTAGGAGGTCAGGTTTCTTTTGGCTTCGGAGGCACTAAAGATGGCCCTACAACTTACACTTATAGCGTTGGTCCAATGGCTAGATATTATTTCAATAATGATCAGGTTGATAATTTACTAAAACATGGTAGATTTTTCGTGGAAGGCAATGCTGGAATAGGGGGCGAAAGCACAACAAAGGGAGGAAACTCTACAACGGGTCTTAATTTAGGAGTAGGACCAGGTTATGCTTATTTTATCTCATCAAATGTAGCAGTTGAAGCATTAGTAAAATATAATGGAGTTGTTGGATTTGGAAATACAGCGGGATCTTCAAGAATTGGATTCAATGTAGGATTCCAAATTTACTTACCTACATCAAAAGTAAAAACAATTACTAGAGGTGAGAGATAAAAAATTTATTTCTTACATTTGTAATAGAAAAAGGTGTGCTTAAAAACCTTTTTCATTTTTGTATGAGGAAAGGGCTGATTATTCAGCCCTTTCTTATTTATTTATTTTGAGTTTGTATTAAAGCACTTCCTTCTATTTTCTCATATCGCCCTTGGGTATCATAAACAAAAATAACGTATCTGCCACTTTTCACATCATCATTATTTCTATTGTTTTTATCCAAACTTTGATCATCGTCAATCTGTCTGTCTTTTTCGTCTACTTTTTCCGGAAAATCATTATAGTCAATAGTATATGAGTGTTTTGTTTCCGCCCAATCTCTAAATTGAAAATATGTTTCTACTACAATTTTAGATATTTTATTTCCTGCTCCTGTGTTTGCATTTACAGATATTTTAGCTCCTTTATAAGAAATCCAACTTGTGTCAAAATTTTGATAAGTCCCTTTATGTTTATCTACTAATAAGACAACACTTCCACTATTAATTTTTATAGGATTATCTACTTTTATTTGAAATTGTTTTACATCTGATTCATTACCAAATTCATCTTTTAATTGAATATTAAGAGTATAATCTCCTGTTTTTAAAGCTTGCAAATCTAGTTTCAATTGGTTATTATCTCCTAAAGCATATTGTTGATATGTACCGTTTGTAGTGGTAATTCCATCTGCTATAACATTTTGTCCCGATACCCATGTTTTATAGAATAAATCTCCTGATACTTTTGGATTCTTTTTAACAACAGCTTGTAATGAAAATCTTTGATTAGGTTCTAAAACATTTTTTGAAATAGAAGCATCACCATCAAAAGAAACAGTTCTAGCCAAAATATTTTGTTGGATATCCAAATCTCTTGATACTGTAGTATTTTTTATTGTATACGATAATTTTGATTGCCCAATTTTGGTGGATAATGTAGAAATAGAAAAGTTTGAAATATCATTAATTGGATACTCTTTGCCTAGCTCTACATTACCTCCTTCAAATTTAATCTTTCCATCAAAAGAATTGAATTTGATACTGTACCCTTTTGTGTCTGTATTTTTAGCAGGTGTTATTTTTCCTACGTATGATATTTCTTGCCCCTGATAAAAGTCGCCATTTCCACCTTCCAATTTTACTTGAAAATCACTTACTCCATATTTAAGCTCAAATTCTTCTGTTTGTGATTGATCTTTAGCATTTTTTGCTGAAATTTTCAGTTTATGTGCTCCGGCTTCATTACCTGTATATTTCAAGATATTATTTGCGCTTTTTAGCTCATATTCTTTATTTTGTTCCAAAACGATATCTCCTAATTTCAACACTCCGTTCAAATCTCCAGAGTACTTTATTACCATTGGAACAGTCGCAAAATCATAGTTTGCTTTAATATTAAACTTAATATCTGTAGTTTCTCCTACTGCCTTTTCTTGGAAATCTTTATCTCTTTCCACCGTAAAACCGAATTGTCCGTTGGTTTGGTTATTACCCCAATCGCCATCAGAACGACAGGAATTAAAAAGAAATAATGATAATATAGTTACGAATAAAAAAAATGTCTTTTTCATAATTTGAATTTTTGTGATTAATTAATTTACATAAAATCTAAAGCCCCCGAAAATACCGTAGCTCCCCTTAGAAAACTTAGATTGCATGTCGTAAAATTGATTATAATTAGCAATGAAGCTTAGCTTAGTTGGGATTAAAGCAACTTCAACTTCAGCAGTTCCAGAGATACCGTAAGTAAAACCTTTTACTTTATTCGGAATTCTGGCATTAAATAACGGATCATTCTCATCCCCGTTATTAATCTTTTCATATCCGGCAAAAAGTCCGGCAAAGGCATTAAGATACACTGGCTTTAGACCTTCATAAGTCCATCCTGCCTGAACATTCACACCATAACGCTCATAAGCAAGCCTTTGGTTATTTGAGTAATCTACCTCATATTTTCCATATATGGCTTCGGCCTTACCTAACCACCCCTTTTCATTGAATACTTTAAGATATCCAATATTAGCCATAAATGCGGATTCTTTAGTATCGCTCATGGATGGCATAAAACCGTATTGGGCATGAATGCCACTCTGTCCGTTCCGTCTTCCCTGCGCCATAGCGGTAAAGCTTATGAGCACTGCAAATAATAATAACGCTGTTTTTTTCATAAATAAGTGATTTTAATTAATTTATATATTCTGCTCCATTAATATATTTTGAAGCAATTGGAACGATGATAATTCTTTCCCCGTCCTGTTCTTGAATGGTCATTTGTAATACACTCTTTTCAGAAACTGTAAACTTATCAAAGACAAAAATTAATTTTTGCTTAGATTTTTTCATAAGCTTTGAAAAATCTGTCTGCCAGATTGCGGGAACTTCTTTATTCAAATCCTTACTCCCTTTATCATCATCAATGCTTCTTTTTTCAAATGAAATAACTTCGATATCATAATTAATATTCGTTGTATTCTGCATTTCTACCATAATAAAGATCTTCTCTTTTCCGCTCCAAACTCCTTTTAAATAAGCCCATACTCCACGATTACCATAAGAATTTCTATTGCTGATCCATCCTTTTTTATTTTCCAGTTTCTTTACCAAAGGCATATAGACTTCCTCCTCCGTAGCCTGTGGTTGATCTGCTTTTGGTTCTGTCGGTACTGGTTGGCTAACAGGTGCAGTAATATTTGAGATAACGGCTGTACTATCCTGTACTATTGGTACTTTATGGGCAGGCTTTTTAACCAGATTTTTCCCTTTTGTAGACTTTTTATAGGTCTTCTTTTTCATCTGGGCACTCATAGAAATGCTTAACAAAGCTAGCCCTGTTAGAATAATTTTTTTCATAATTTTTGTTTTTCTTTTTTAATAAATAACTACAATTGCTCGAGTACCGGGGTTAAGTTTTATTGGTTCTTGCCCAGAATCTCTTCTTCCTCCTGAAATAGCACCTCCTAAAATTCCGCCAACTACAGGAATACGACTTACAACATTACTGGCCACTTGGCCACCGGCATCCCTTGCATTCTCTCCCAATCGGCTTTTACCTTTTCCACCACCAATATAAATACCTTCTATTCCGTCTTCAGCTAAAACTTTAACATTCACCTGATATATTTTTTTATTTATACTAATAGTCTGAACATCCACTAACATACGTCCGTTTTCTTCTTTTATAGTACCGGAAATAGATTGACCTTTTTTAACCTGTTGCCCGGCTATTGTTGTAGGCTCTAATAATACCAAGGTAACTTTGCTTCCATCAGTTGCATAACCTGAAGAAATAAGACTAGCCGGAATTTGTTTAGCTGCTGCTAAATTTCTTTGTGGCTGCTGATAGCTTTGTGTAGATACTTCTTCAACAACCGGAGCTTTAGTTTGAGACACTACTGGTGTTTCACCATACTTTTCTTGTGGAATGGGTTGTTTCCATTTCTTTTCCGAGTACCCAATTTTACTATTTGCTGGCTCTTTGTTTTGCCACATATCATAATCACCGTATACATTATGAGTATTTGAAGCAGAAGTTTGTGGCACTCTAGTTACGGGCGTTGAGTTATTTTGATGCTGAATATTTTGATCGATCTGTCTCGAATAATTATCGATAGAGGCTTGATCGTCTGCTGAATTTGTTGTTGTCGCATTCGCCTGTTCTACAGGCTGAATGGTTATATTATCATCATTAGCAGGTGCGTTGACGGCATCTAACTTACTATTGTATTTTGCAACTTCTGCCTCGGGTGTAGCAAAGTCAGAAACTTTATTAGATTTTTCTGCATTATTCGAATTGTACAAAAACAATCCAATTGCTCCAAAAACTAAGATTAAAGCAGGTATAGCAATGTAATTAAGCTTTTGCTCTATTGTGAGGCTATCAAATTTTTGTTTGATAATACCCATTTTTCCATTGCTTATTTTGGATGTTTTTATTTCCTCGGTATTATTGTCCTGTGTTTGTGTTTGTTGCTTTTCCATTTTCAGCAGGATTTTGATTAATTACTTTGTCGGATTCTGCCTCGTCCTTTTTTAATGTTTCATCTAAATTTTCTTTTGGAACCGTCTCAAGATCTTCTGAAAAATTAGTGATTAGAAATCCGTAAGGATTATAAGGATAGTTTTTGCTACTTTCCTGTAAGGTTATTCTAACATTTGAGTTATAATACAATTCATTGTCTCCATTAATTCTTCTAATTCTTACAACGAAAGAAGCTTGATAAGGGGGAGTATCGGTCATTTGAAAGGTGTTCTGTAAGATAGATGCCTTTTGCACCAGTCCCGGCATCGAAAGAAATTTATCAAAATACCCCGAATTCGCTCTATTCTTGATAATTTCTAAAGGTTGACTACCAATAAGCCACATCACCTTTTCCTTTTTCTTCTTCATGGTGTAAGCATCCAACTCGTAATAATTATTTACAAAATATTCAATATTGGCTCTCGCTTGGATTCTACGCCCCTCTTCATCATCAAGTTTATTAAGCGGTACTAGATTTCCTTTGTTATCAATTCCATAAACTCGCTTCATACTTTGTGAATAAATGGAAAGGGTTTGATAACTATTTGCAATGATTGCAATGACCGCAATAATTACTACTGCCCAAACAATCCTATTATTCTTTTTCAAAGCAGAGTAAAAATCCCTCCCTCTGCTTTCTTCTCCTTTTTTTTCTTCTTTATCACTCATTATTGAAACATTGAATTGATATAATTAGTTACTGATTGGAATAGCTTTACTTTAATTGTAAAGGTTACGATTACAGTTACAAGCAAACCAAAACTATAAATTGACATTGAAGTATACCCTCCTGCTCCACTCATTTTTCCTGTATCAAATTGGTTCATCAATGATGTGCTTACTAAGGCAGTAAATTTAATAATCCCTATATATGCGATTCCAAGGATAAAAGTTCCGATATAACGCATTATCCAAGAATAAAAGAATTTCCCTAATTGTGTAGATGTTGAAAATGCAATGGCCAAAGGAAACAAAAACTGTAGCAACTTAACAATAAAAACTCTCTGTAATAGATATCCTGCTGTAATACTCAAATCTGCAATTTTACATAAACCTGCAATCAAACCTGCAAAAATGATAAACGCCAATTCTTGTGAATACATTAGGAACGTTTCTAGTACAGCCAATGGATCAAGAATACTATTTGCCGAAAATGCATCTGTGAAGATTTCATTATATTTTGTATAGAGTTGTTCAGTGAGCTGCGTATATAAATCGCTTTGAGTAAATGACATTGTTTTATCAACTGCCGAAAAAGCATTTTCTATACCCTTGATCACCCAATCAGAGCTCATAATTATAAATCCAAAACCTAGTGTTGCAAATGAATTTCCAATTTTGATATTTCCGTCCATATTATCTTTCGTAATTACGTCCATAAGACGTAATAAGAGAAATAATAGGGCTAATAATTTTGCACCAATAAAAGTAAAGGTGAATATGTTAGTTGTAGATAATTTGTTTACCAAATCGTTTATAAATGCAAAGTCCATTATAGTCTGTATTTACGTATTATTAGCCATGCTGTGTAAACTTCAAGTTTTTTATCTTTGATAAAGTCCATGCGCTCTTTATCTGACATATTGAAAAAACCACTTGTTAAAACTTTATTCAGCATTAAAATAGTTTGACTGATCGATTGCAAAGAGCTATTAATATTTCGTAGTGCATTTTGCTTATAATTTGAGGTTTTAAACTCCGATATTCTATTTTTAACATTTATAGAATTTGCAATAGACTCTTTTTGCATTTTCAAAATTTGCTGAAGCTCTGCCATGTCTCGAACATAACTATTAACCTTTTCAACTTTTGCTGCCGCTTTTTCCATGAAATTCAACTGATTCTCAAATTGTTCAATTTGAGTAACCGTATTTTTGATGTTTTCTCCCAAAGAAGCTTGAACGGCCGGATCTGATACTATTACTTGCGAATATCCAAAAGAGAAGATAAGCAAGGCTATTATTAATACTATTTTTTTCATCATCTTATTTTTAAATTAAACGGCTATTTTACTTAGAACTAATTCTGTAATTACACTGTCAGCAACAGTTTCATTTTTTTTACCTACCGCCCATTCTTTAAAAAACTTTTCGTGTTGCATCATGGTATAAATGGCGGTTTCCATATCACGATTTTTAAGATCATAAATTTTCATCAATATAGTGTTCAAAAGTCCTTCCGTTTGGTACGCCCAGAACACATATTTAGGAACTTCAAGCCTTACGACAAAGAAATGATCTCCCCTCTTTATGAAAACCTCTGTATGCGGGTTTTTGGGGTCTCCTTGTTGGTTCTTCATGCTTCGCATTAAATAAAGAGCATGAGTTGGTAAATTAAATCGTTCTTGGATAGCCTCATAGTTTGCACCTGCTAAAACGATTAAAACCTCACAATTATCTATTATTGCTTGAGATGCTGCCTTGTCTTTTGGAAGCTGATTAATGGTCTGCAATACAGGAAAAATTGCCCCTTCTTGCTTTCTTATCGCTTGGAAAAGCCATTCCGCTTGTGCAAGCATTCCATCCCATTTAAGAAGCTCGGCGAACTCTTCTAAAAAAACATAGCCCCTTGTTGCTTTATCTCTCCAAATTACGTTCTTGATCGTTGTATTAATAACCTTTAGCATTAAGCTGACAAGCAAGTGGTTTCCTTTAATTTTATCAAGTTCAAATACTACAAGTTTTTTATCATATAGATCAGTACCATAGCTGATTCCTTTTTCACTATTGTACAAAAATGCATAGTTTCCGTTGTCGATAAACTCGCCCATCATGAGTACAAATTCATCATCATTAAAAAACTCTTTTTTGATATCTAGCATATCTAAAATAGCTTTCCTTTCTGCTACAAAAGATTTCACAAAATGAGGTAAGGAATGTCCTGTTGAGAAATTTTTATAATAAAGGTCTAAAATTTTTCTTAGAGAAGCTTTTTCTGGTTGGGTCATTACTCCTTCCGTTCTTTTATAATGAACTTCGATAAAGTCGATTAGTTCCTCTAATTTCTCTACTGTTGCGCCCTGATCATCTGCATGAAGTTGAAATGGATTAATCCCTAAATTCTCCCCTTCGTTATAACTGATATATGCAACGTCATTTGGATATAAAGAAGCCAGTTTAGCATAACTACCTCCCAAATCAATTATTACATTTCTGTAACCATTACTAAGGGCAAAAGATGAAATATGATTAATGTTAAACGACTTCCCTCCTCCTGTTTTTGTAATAATTAAGCCACTTCGAGACGTCATATACTTTTTCTTAGCATCCCATAAGTCAACTTTGATAGGTGTATTGTCAAGTCTTGAAGTATAGAATACACCCTGCTCGTCATTTTTATAACGACCAGTATTTAGTATAAATGAACTAAAAACATCTGTCGTAGATAAATACACATGATCATTAATGAATAGAGAGGCATTAAGTGGATAACTATATTCATACTGTGCAATGAGATTATCTCCATAAGCTCTTACCGCAACGATATCAAAATTCTTAAACCTTTCGGATGCCATGTTTACCCTTCTTTCCAACTCTTCGGGCGTATTTCCAAAGATAATTAGACTATTATAGCCTCTAATAAACCTCTGTTGGTCTCCACTATCCTTTATTTCCTTCAATAAAGCATTTGTCTTATCGAAAGTATCGGCAATCTCACTATCAAATCTTCTCCAATCTCGAGAAGTTCTATTTACTTTTCTAAGGTTATTGGTGTGGATATCCTTTTTATCAATAAAAGCAACTTGGTTATATATATGCTCGAAAGGAAGATCAAATGAGAAATTTTCGCCATTATTCTTGTAGAAGTTAAAGCCATCTTTTGATTTTTCAGAATCTTTTACAGAACTGTAAAATGTCTCTGGAAATTTAGTCTCATTTGGAAATCTCAAAATAGCACTATACTTATTTCCTATTCTTAGCTGCGACCATTCCACTTTTATTTCAGTTGAATAGTCTGTGTTCATGCCAGAAAACAGATAAGTATAATAGTTTCGCATATAGTCCTGCGAAAGAGGTTCTATCTCAAAACTTGCATTTCCTTGAAGCTTCAAATTTGATAAGAACATAACGAATTCATTTACCGCAGGAATGAATGAATTTATTTTTTCGTCGTACTCTTCAAACTTTGCTTTTTGTGGCGGTCTAAAGGGATTTTTTAACCTGTTAAACAAAAGACTTTCATTTGTTCGAACAAAAAAAATATTGCATACATGATTGATATATTCTCTCTTATCAAAATATATTTTGGTTTCCTTCTGCAATGTAGTTTCAGTTGGGAAATCAGAAGCATTAAATTGCTCCTCCGTAAAAATATCCTGCTTAAAGAAAATACAACCATCAGGCAAATCTCTTAATGCCTTAGCCCAGGTCGAATTTAATTCGTCGAAATCTTCTTCACCCAATGAAAATTTTGTAGGGAGAGTTAACCTATACCCTAAAACAAAATTTCCATTATGTCCGTATTCACTATTTTGCATTTCTTTTGTTTTTGGTCAAATCTGTTATTTCCTTGGGAAACTTTTCATTTAGTTTCCCTTTGGAAAAAGCTTCGTTACTAATAACAATTTTTGTAATAATAAAAGAGACAGTATTGATTCCAATAGTTACAAGGACGCTTTTATAAGAAAAATCCCCGAATAAAGCGATAATTGAAAACACACCAACTACTAAAAAAACCGCAAAAGCTATAGGCTTGAATCCGTGAACGGATACAGAGCCTCTCATATCTTTATGCGTTTTTAATTCCTTCATTAGAATTTAATTTTGTTTTTCAGATATACATATCCTCCAACGATTCCAACGACTAATAAACTACCCCATAAAACAATTTGGATGGCTTGCCAAGCATCTTTGTGGCGTATATATTCTTGTATCGCTACAATACATAAAATAAGAACACAAATTAGAATGATATTAGTGGCTGCACCTTTCATATCAGTGAGAAAATCTCCACTCGCTCCACTTAAACCAATTCCTTGAGCATACAATAATTCCCCAAACAAAATGGCTGCAAAGAATAAAACATTGGTTGTAATTTTTGTGATTGTTTTTAACATAATTTATATTTTTTAAGTTGTTTCAAAGTTAAAAAAAAATATTTGATATATCACATAAAAAATTTGACATATCAAATATTTAATTATTCGGTAATTCCTAAACTTAGTGCAAAATCACGCATTTGCTTGATTATTTTATTATAATTTTGAAGGACAATATTATTCATTTCGTCCGTTTTAGGCGGGAAAGGCTCATTTTTCATATTTGGTAACAGATTAAATTTAAGCATTTCTGTTTTACCGTTGTTAATCATTAAAAAAGTTCCTTTTTTAAGATTTGTAAAGTCAGTTATTCTATACTTTGGAATCTCTCGCTCGCTAACCGAAGTTGAAGAAGAAGAACCACTTCCGGAACTTCGGGAACGGGTATAATTTTTTTCTTTAACTAATGGGGAATATAGCTCATAATATTTAGCTGTTTCCGCTTCATTGGCACGTCCATAATAAAGCGTTGAAAAGTTGGCTAAAATAGATTTGAATCTGGTTGCTCCATAAACTTCCTCTCCTTGCTTCATATCTTGAATACAATACAAAACAGCAATATTAAAACTCGCCATTGTGGAAACAATTTTCCCTAAGTTCTTTTGTTTAATTGTTACTCCTTCATCCATCATCAAAAACGAAGGTTTTCTATTCCGCTCCATCATTGCTCTAGTAGTAGCATGAATAACCGTTGCAAGCAATGGGCTTATTGCATGGTCATTTACAGGCTCGTTGATAATTGCTAAAACCTTTCTATTTCCTTCTTTATTAATCGCCAAATCAACTTCGTCTCCACTAAGAGCCCAAAATGCATCAGGATATGAAACTTCCCTTAATGCGTTTGACAATGTTGATATAACACCTGCGGTTTGTCTCTCCGATGCTAACCCCATCAAAAATGATGATGCTTGCATTCTTGCCCTATCATTTTCATATAAAAACTTTTTCAAGCCTGCAAAAGTGTCGTAGACATCGTCTTTTAAGCCTTTTGCCTCTTCTTTTTTTAGTGCAAAGTCAACCGCCTGAAGAAATACACATACATGTGGTAAATAGCACATTTCAGGATGATCTAATGCAAGTTTTAGAATAACCCCACTTAGTAAGGATGTTGCTGTTTTGACGAAAAAATCACCTTGCTTTTCAAGATCAAGAAGATTATCCAAAAAAATATACACCAATGAGTTAACGTCCTTTTCGTCATAAATTGAACTTGGGGATATAATATTGATTCTCTTGGTTATATCTGGTCTATGTACGGCAAATACATAATGGTTATTAGGAAAAAGAGGTTTTATTCCCTCGTAAAGCTCACCATTCTTGTAATCATAGTAAACTCCTGCAAAATCGTATTCAGCAAAGTGCTTTGCATAAGGCAATACCAGAGATGCCGTCTTACCATGTCGAGATGCTGCAAAAATAGCAGTGTGCGCAAAAACATTAACAGCTACTTTATCCCCTTTATTCGTATGCAGTAGTACATTATCAAAAGCTGCTTTGGGTTTTATACTTCCTATTAAAGCCAAAACACAACCAAAAAAAGTTGCTGGCAAAACCAAATAAAGAAGCAATGTTGGATAGAATATAAAGTTGAAATATTTATACAATACACCTACTAAGGTCATTATTAAACCTAAATACAAAACTTTCATAAACAATTTGCTATTCTTTATTGTCGCTCTAGTTGAAAACAAAAGCAATATAAATATCCCTATGAATATTGCCCAATATTTAATATTAATGCCTAAAAATCCCATAACTTTAAATTTGCATTCCTTTGTCTACAACCAAATTTTTAAGCAGTTTAATTGCTTTAATTACCGCATCAATCTTTGAGGTCGGTAATGATGTTGGTATAGGTAATTCGGAAATTTGTCTTTTGATATTATTTACATTTACAATATTTACTACGTCCTTTACAGAGGTTGGTAATGATGTTGGTATATTAATTCCTACCGCCGAATGATTCGTTAGTTCTGATAACCCTAGTTTTTCTTTTATCTCCTGTTTTATTTTAGAAATTGCTAGACTGCTTGCCATCTGTCCAGATTTGCTAATTTCATTTCTGTATTTATAATGTTCTTCAATTTTTCGCTCGTATTGAAATGATCGATCAAATAGAGTTTCTACATTTTCAAAAAATTGGTTTCTTTCAAATCCAACTTTGGAACCATCAAACATGATCGCATTTTTTTGATTTGAAAGCGGAGACATAGAAACTTTATCATCGGAATTCAGACTTGTTTTATCATGCCTCGAAATCACGACATGAACATGATAATTTAGGCCTCCTTTTTTCACTCCTTCTTTAATGACTTCATTTGTAAATTTATCACGCATAAGCTTATCACCTAGCTTGGCAATTTTTTTATCCGTTCCATTAGACTGGGGAAGCTTCCTCAGCTCATCTATTTGTTTTAAGATAGGGCGGTTAAATAAAACACCTTTGCTCGTATGCTTATAGGTACGCTCTGTCTCAACTTTTCCGAAATATAGTAGATCTTTATCTGTAACCTTTCTCTTTTCGGTATCAAAACCATTCTCTTTCCATACCTCATTTTTAATATCATCTTTAACGTTACCGTACTGCTTTGATATTCCGTATTTTATTGCATTTTTTTCCTTATGATCAAGCTTATATTTCTCAATAAAAAATTTTCCTTCTTTTTCTGTGAGTTCACTTTCAGAAATTTTAAATTTTATAGGATCTTCTAGTCCGTTCTCTGACTTGTAAAAAACATAGGTATTTTTCTTTTCCGGTTCTCCCTTATCATTTTTAACCTCTTTCGTTTCTATTTCCTTAGAATCAAATTTAATTTCTACAATCTCTTTTCGCTCCTTATCTCGCTCTAAAGCTTTATCAAGTAAATTACCTATCTCTTTTTCATTTCTGAAAAGAAGCCCTTTTTCTTCCTTTCCGGTAATCAGATCAGTATTAACCCAGAATCTGACGTCCTCTTCTTTATTATCCGGTTTTACAGCAATCAGCGAAGAATTATTCTTAGTTTCTACAATACTGGCAGCCAGTAAGTATTTTTCATCCTTGGAATCTTTCTGTAAAATTCCTTTATCCACAAGGAAATTTTTAAAACGCTTTTCAATCTCTTTATCCTTAATAAACTCCTTAGATTCGAGCATTTCAGCATTTACTTCGTTTTTTATAGCCTCAAATTCTTTTGAAAATTCTTTTTTAGCCTGGTCTAATAAATGTTTTTCATATTTATGCTTGAAAATATCATTTTCAATAGTGTATTTTCCATCTACAGAGAGAAAAAGATCTTCATGTTTAATATTGAATTTCAGGGGATTTTTAAGGCCTGCATTATTAAAAGTAAACGCTATACTATCGGAATTCTTAACATAAGATTCTTTATAATTTTCTACTTCATCATACTGATCAAAAATAAGCTTTGTCTCATTTTCTTTTAATTCAAATTCCCTGATTTTATTTTCGTAAAATTCTGATAAAACCGAAATTTCTCCCGTCTCACTAATATCTTTAATCGCAAAATTCCCTACCCATATTTGCTTCGGTTCACTTAATCTATCATCTGTAATCTCTAATAACCTAGCCTTTTCACTCTCTGCCCGAATTTTTGCATTGATAACCGTTAAACTATCCCAATCACGAATCTTAAAACTTTCCTGCTTAGGGAGATAACCTTTTTCAACCAAAAAATTATTGAACTTCACAGAAGCTTCAATATTTAATTTTTTAAATTCTTCTTTGGTAGGTACTTTTTCCGGGTTCATATAGATATCCTCACCTTTTTCATTTTTAATTTTCTCAATATTAAATCCCTTATCCAATAAAGCGTTTTCCAAAAACTCTTTTCTCTCCGCTTCAAATTCTTTACCTAAAAATTGGGACTTAGCTTCGTATAAACCCTTATTATAAATACTTTCCGGTATATGGCAAGCTCCGTTTTTAATTTCCACATCTTTAATTGGAAAATAAAGCTTCAAATCTTTATCAAATTCATCATAATGAACTTTTATACAAATCTTTTCATCCTTAATATAGTCGGTGAAATTATCCTGACTATTTAATGAAGCCCCCTCAATTACAACAATTTTGCGCTTTTCTTCTTCTTTATCTAAAATGGCATTGTACTTATCTGCATAGTATTGTTCCTCTATTTTTAGCACCTCATTCTCAATCTTATGTAAGCTACTGGGTATAAATAAGCTTATATTTTTTTGGATATCCTCAGAATAAAAAGAATAAAGCTTCCCATGTGGATAATCTTGTTTCAACCTATAATTGGATATATCAACATACTGTTTTTCAGAATCTTCCAAAGGCAATCCTTTTTCTTTCAGGAACGTAGTATAACGCTCTTCAATAATTGGTTTTAACTTTCTTCTTTCCTGATTTGAAGGCAAAGCATCCTGATTGGCGTAAATTTCCCTATCCATCAATCGGGCATACTCTTTCATACATTCAGCAGTGTAGAGCTTTAATTGTAGTTTTATTAAATTATCTTTCTGCTCATTATAAAATGTAAGTAAATCGGGATTATCTTTTATTTCATCATATACTAGTCCTCTTCTTTCCAGTTCTTCAATGGCTAAGTTCTCAATGTGCTGCTGCTCCTTAAATTCGGGGGATAAATTAAGCATATAGAAATTACTATCTGTTAAACTCTTAGATCCCCTATTATTATCTATTGCTGAAATAGCATCATAAACATTAACCCTTGAGTTTTCATCTTGCAGATCATAGGGATTCATATCCTGATTAAAAAAATACTCTACCCCCTCTTTATCTTCCTCAATAACTTCGCCCTCTAAAATCTTTTGCTGATTTGAAAGAATTCTGCCTGCATTTTCCTTTTCCAAATATTGAAAAATTTTACTTGAGCTACTCCCATCCTTGGCACTATGAAAATTAAAATTAGAGTACACGCTATACCAAAGAATTAAAATTATCCCACTCTTGAATAGACATGTTAATATAGATTTTTCTTTGTGCTCCTGTCATGCTTTCAACTGTCAAAATTTCGCTTTTAAAAATGACGTTTTTAATAGCTGTTTTTAATCTCTCAATTTCATTTTTTAGGTCTTGAATTTCATTAAAATTTTCAGTAAAATTTTGCGCCTGAAGATCATTTTTTATTTCTTCTTTTTCATCGGTAAGAGGTGCTGGTAAATTCAAATTTAACGGATTTTCATCTTTTGAATTATTCAAAGTTTCTTGCTTTATTTTATTCAAATCATAATTTGAAATTTTATCCAGAATTGATAATTTAGCCATTAGTGGTTTCAAATAATCCTTTTCTATACCCCCAACCCAATTACGCAAACTTTTATTTTGTTCAATAATTTTTCCCTCGTGCATTTCAAATTTTGAGCTCAATTTTAACTCAAGATCAACTAAGCCTTTTGCATAATCTCCATAGTAAATTTTTGTCGGGTCAAGATCATTTACATTTATAAAATTATAGACAGTCTTGATGCAATTTTCATAGCTTCCTAATCTATATTTATCGCTTAGCCCTTTTAAATTAGCCTTTGTTTCCTGTGAGAGTTGTATTGTTGTTAAAGACATACTTATATAATTTTCTATAACCAAATATATGCCATATTTATGTATAAAAGTAATTTATATTAAATAATATATAAGTTTTATATAGAAAATCTATAGTTTTAAAATTTACATGTTTTATAATTATCACAAAACCAAACAGATATAAACAGCGGAATTTTTTTCCGCCGTTTCCTCTTGCTTCTACAATCTTTTCCGCTTCGCTTCAAAAATTTCGACAGTCCTACGGACTGCTTCTTTTGCTCCTGTTTTTCTTCGCGCGAATATTTATTACTAGTCCAAAAAGATAAAAAACTTTCTTGCTGAAGTCAAAAAAAACCTACTCTAGCCAGAGCAGGTTTTTAACTTTAAAAATATAAATTTGGTGGTCTATTTGTTGTTAGTAGAATCAATTTTAAATTTCTCTTTCAACATGTCTTTGATCTTATCTCCAACTTTCATTTTAATTAAAAAGTAAATGGCAAAAATGGTACATATTATATAAATTCCATTATTTAACCATGTTGGGATATTCATAATATTTTCGACAATTGTATAAATCATCATAAAAACTATAATAACGATTGCAAATGATTTTGTCATGTGTTTTTTTCAGATTTGGTTTCTTTATTTTCTTCAATATAAGTATCAAAAAAATGATTAAGATTTGCACCCTTTTTTCGCAAAAAAAGTGCAAGCCTAAAAAATTTATTTTTCTCAAAATTCTTATCCAAATAATGAACTTGCCATTGAGAAATTACGCTCGGTGGAAGGTCTTTTATTTTGAAATAACGCTCTCTAAAAATCTTCAAAATTGATTCATCATCTTTCTTTTTTGCCATACCAATTTTTTAAAATTTCCATGAAATCTGCAAGGATCAATTTCGGAAATGACGAATATTTGAACAGTTTCATATTAACTAATTTTTGTTTCAAATATAACGAAAAATTGGATATATCCAATTTTTATTTTTTAATCATGTATCTAAAATATTATCATATCAGACTTAAATTTAAACCCATTTTTCTACCAAAAAACAACTTTTAACCAGGAAAGCTGCACATAAAAGAGAGTAGAATCTTTCTGGATCTTCATCTGGCCAACAAGAAATTAATAGAATTTACTCCCTTTTTATTTTTTCATTAATTAGCTTCAAACCAAAAATGGGACAAAATGGACACTTTAGATTTTAATTCGCTGATTTACAGTATTAAATATTGTATTAAAAATACATTTTAATTTGAAAAAATTGAACATTTTAACAGTTATGAAAGCCTAAAGCTTAGTGGAAAAATTAATATCTCTTTGGACTTAAATTAAAGATTAACTAAAAAAATCCTTATAAGGACTTAAAAATAAGTATTAACTATATGAAATTCCTTTTATTCTCTTTGGACTTTAAAATTAGGATTGTTTATATATGAGTATAGTATAAAGGTAGGACGGTTTCGGTGGTTGCTCTGCTAATTAATTGATTAACAGTAGTTTTCATATGTTAAAAAAAGGCTCTACTCCGACACTTTCGGTGGTTGCTCAATTTTTCCGACACTTTCGGTGGTTGTTTGATGCGTACTCCGACACTTTCGGTGGTTGTTTGATGCGTACTCCGACACTTTCGGTGGTTGTTTGATGCATACTCCGACACTTTCGGTGGTTGTTTGATGCATACTCCGACACTTTCGGTGGTTGTTTGTAAAAACACTCCGACACTTTCGGTGGTTGTTCATTATTTAAATCTATTAAACAAGTCAAGATTGATAGATTTTACACTTAACGTACTTTATATTCCGTTTCGTTAGCTGACCCCTACTATAAATATTCTAAATAATTAACCGTTAACTCATTTATAAAGTTTTCCCATCTGGCTCCAGGTTCTTCATATTTGTTCCTTTGATCAAAATTCATACATCCGGTTACATATGCAGTTTGTTTGATATCCCTGTCAATGTTTGAATCTTTTAACCATTTTATATAAATATCTCTGAATATGCTCGGTTCTTTATCTACTTCTGAAGGATATCTTTTTCGGTAATGCTCAAAAAGATAATTCTTAATAAATGTTGTTTTAGCATCCCTCCAAGTGCTATTCTTTTTCTCCATTACATCAGAATCAGCAATACTTAGTAAGTATGTTAATTCAATTCCGTACTCAAATTTATGATTTGGCTTTTTAAACCAAGTAACGCTAAAAATATCTTTAAGATCTTCATAATTTAGAATTTCAGCGAATGCTTTGATGATCTTTTTCTTTTTATAGCTAGGGTCTGTACTGTTTATATTTAAGAGTTCCGTTATATAATCAAATTCTAGTTCCTTTGCTCTTTTTTTCCTCAGGAACATTTCATTTTTAAGATTACATAAGTGCATATATAAACCTTCATAGGATTTTTTTATAGAAATACTAATGTTTTTTGGATCTGCATTGAAAAAGATAAAAGAAAGGTTATCTAAAAACTCTTGCGAGAGAACATAATTATAAAGCTTTCTTTGCTTCCCATTCCTTGCAGTTGTTGTTACTCTCTCAAACTGTTTAATAAACTGTATTGTAGATAATTTATTAACCGAGATATTTACTTGATTTTTATGAAGATATTTATTTACTTCTTCAGAGAATGAATAGACATCAGTAGACAAGCAATATAAAGCATTTTCTAAAGCTGTGTCATATAAAGGCATTTTCAACCGTTTTATTTCTTCTTCTGTGTACAATGTCTTTTGTCTCGGATTTTCAATCTTATTCCAGATAGTATGGTTTTGATTCAAATCCATTTCTTCACAAAATTTAATTGGGTCAAGAGTTCCAAACCCAAATAAATTGTATTGCCTTTCTTTAGCAAAATAAACGAGTAATAACCACATCAAATTGCTTTCATCACTATTGTATTTTCTAAAATGCAAGTAACTATATGACAGATTTTTATCTATGTTTACGAGTGAATTAGAATTATTTATATTCATCTTGTATTTTTATTAAAAATGTATATCTTTGTAAGGCAAAGAGATAATAACGTCTCCAAAAAACAGCCTTATCTATGATTCTGTGGATAGGGCTTTTTTTATGGGTAATCCTGAAGGGGACTAGTTCCAAGCCTTTCTTTTTTAAAATTAAAATTTTCTACGGAGAAAGAACCAATCTCTATTTCATCTTCCATTATCTGATGGCCATTATTTAAATAATACTCATACAGTGCTTTTTTTCCGTTCAAAACTACTTTTTGGTACATATAGGCCGGAATTGAAAAATAATCGCTGTATTTCTCTAAAAGGATGCTTTCTGCTAATGGAATCCCTCTCATTAATTGGTACTCTCCTCTTTTATAGATAAATTGGGCAATTATCCCGGTGTTTTTAGAATTAGGCCTATATTTTAAATATAGTCTTACCGCTGAAATATTTTTTGTAATATGATTATAAACCGTATCTACAATTTCTTTATTAGATTTTCTTCTGGCAATAAAATAATCCCATTTATCCCCATGCAGATCATTCAAATTTTTGACAACCTTGAATAATCCGGTATTTACATTTCGCCACAAATAATTTGATGGTTCTCCTTTTTGATGGTTCACCATAAATATTTCTACAGTATAACGTTGATCTTTAGTAGCCATAATAATTTTATTTAGGGAGTAAAAGACAGTTGAAAAAATTTCTTCAGGAAGAGATCCGGAAAAGGATCACTCCCATTTCTTTAATTTTTCCCAGGATCTTATCCCTTTTTTGGGAGTATTTATTTAAAAGCTTCTGGATGTTTTACTTTTAATTCAGCAAGTATATCACTAATAAAATCCATTTTAGTGTATTGAAATAACTGCTGAACTTCTGTTTTATAATGTAAAAAATCATTCATAAGATCAGCCTGTTCTTGAGAAAGATCAACAGAGGTATATCTTGCATCTTTTTTAGGTGATCCACTTCTAGTCCCTCTCTTTAAAGAAACTTTTTGCATACCTCTTTCTATAGGGTATTTTTTTTCCAACAGCTCTAAGCCATAACCAATAATAGCAGCAAAATTATAATGTATGTTTTTATCTTTTATGATTTTATATGATTGAAATTTCATTAATTCCAACCAATCTTCAACATACATTTTTATACTATGCTTAATAGATTCCTTCTTTTTAGTTGTTTCTATTATTGGTTTGTGTTCATCAACCGGCACAACCATTTGTGTTGGTACGATCCTTTTTGATTCATTGGCTTTATTTACTAAACTCTGAAGGTTTTCTTTTATACTTTTAGCACACATACTAAGAATTAATTACGGTTTTTGTTAATATTTCTTTTGTCAAATTATCCAGTTGCTTTTGAGCTGTTCTATTATCTTCTACACTATTGGCCACCGGAGACCTTGCAAATGCCACTAAGTCGGAAATATTATTACTGGATATATCAACGCCAAATGCAGCAACCTGCTCCCTGATTTCCTCTGTAATAGTTGTATTAGGTTTTACTAAGTTGAAAACTATTAAAGATTTTTTATCGCATTTAAACTCTTTCAATTGGCCAATCGTTCTATTAATAGAAAGTGTATCATAAACACCGGGCTTAATTGGAATTATAATTACATCAGATATTTCGGCGATGTTCTGAACGCCATCAAAAAGATAAGGGGGGGTATCGATAAATACAAAATCATAATTTAGGCCTTTTACTTTTTCAAATTCAGAAATATGATAGGTATCAATATCTGAAAAGCTTCTGGATTCATAAATTGATCCCTGAGGGTCGACATCAATAATACAGATTTTAGCATTATCTTTTAAATTATTTGCAAGGTTGAAAGTAAGTGTAGATTTCCCTACTCCCCCCTTTTGGTGAATTGTTGAAATTATTTTCATTTTGATTGTTCTATTTGTTGTTCTTTAGGTTCAAAAGCTTGTTTAATTCTATAAAATATCGTTGTGCCAAACGAAAGGACAAAAGCAATTACAATTATCACTATTATAACCATACACCCTGCATTAAGGCTTTTCATAAACAAGCCTTCTTCTTTTTTGATTATAATATTTGGTGGTCTACTCTCCTTAGCTTCCTTAATAGGATAGCCACAATTCGGACAGGATTTTGCACTGTCCGAAACTTCTTTGTAGCATTCAGGACAATTAATTATCATTACAATTCTTTATTAAGTCTTTTTTCTTCAGCTCTCTTTTTATGTTCCTCTATGAGATCCTGCATTTCTCTGGCTTTTTCAATTTTATTCGGGTAGAGCTCACCAAAGAGATAATTATAAAGCATAGGTCTGTGGGTATGATCCATATTTAATACAGTAGAGAGTATTGCCTCTGCGGGATCAATTCCGTTCTGTATTTTCCCTTGCAGCTTATTGTAATAATAATCCCATCCAAGACGGGAATCTTTAAAGGCAATTTCAAAATCCTCACGTGTCCAATTATAGCAGAATAATAGAGTATAATGCATAATTTCAACTCCTGTTAAGTTTTCAATTGTTTTCATATATAATGTAATTTAGTCGTTATTCCATTCTTCCATTGAATCGATCAGGTTTTCAAGATCATCTGCAATTCCTTCAAGTTCCTGTGTTTTATATTCGAATTCTTCGCCTTTTTCGCTTTCCTGCCATTTCTCTGATCTTTCAGAAAAATAATCTTCCCTATTCTCTACCATTTGACGCAATTTATCAAGCTGATTATGGAGTGAAGTAACATTAATGTTTTTCATAATATTTTATTTATTGGAAGGGGCTGCATTTTCAATTATGAAATCAATAGTTTCACCTTCCCAATCATCTTCAAAGGAATAGGCAATTTCATGATCTATATCCAACGAAAAAACAGCTCCTTTTTCCTGAAGTTCTAAAAGAGTTCCATAGAGTTCTGACTTAGATATTAATCGTTTTGTCAAATTATCAGTATTATATATCATGTAATTCATAACTTATTTTTTTGCGGTTATATGGTCAAATATTATCTCTGAATTATCAGCATCTAAATGCCCTATAAATTCGAGCCATGCATGGGTATTATCTTTTGTTTCTCTCTTATATTTATTTTTCTTGGACATCAGGTGCAGATAGTTCGGGATTTTATCTTTAAAAATTTCTTCTACGATATCAATATTATTGTTATAGATGAAATTTAAAATTCTGTGCATTACAATTGCTTTCATGTGAATTTGGTATAAAGAATTATTATAAATTTTCAAGTAGCTTTTTAAAGCTTAATAAAGCATCAGTCTGATCCTCCATTTTATAATATAGCTCATCTCTTTCTTCTTTAAGTTCACTAATACGTTTAAGCAAATTATTTTCAGAGCTTTTAAGGCGTCCGTATTCACTAATAAGATAGAGAAGCGCTTTAGTATTTACGCTAATCTTTTTTTCTTTCTTGAATTGTTCAAATATTTTGTTTTCCTCTAAGGGAAGCTCTTTAATATAAATTTTTCCACTACTTTCCATAACTATAAATTTTATTTTATTGTATTATTAATATTAAATAACTCTTTAAAAAGGCATTTAAAAAAGCCCCCTTACCGAGGGCTTTCCCCTTTTAATTGTTATTATTATGAAATAATTTACTTTGTAAATATACACTTTTTTTTAATACTAAAATTAAATTATAAATATTATTTAATATTTATAACTCTTTTTAAACTTCTATATATTCTAAAATGTCCTCCAGTTGATAAATTTTTGAATATCCACCATCATACAGATATAAATGAGTATCCATACCATTTATAAAATAATCGGTTTGCAATCCATATTCCTCATTTAAGGTATGGGAAATCCGGCTTAACAAAATTGACTGATAAATATTTTCAAATAGTGGTATTTCTTGAGATTCTTTTGCTATTTCCCAAACCTCCTGATCTTCCACATCAATATTAAGAAAATCGGCAATTTTTTCGTAGTCTACAATATTGGGTGTCATGTACGATTCTTTATAATGTATCATTTTGTATTATATATATTATTAATGTTAAATAACTCTTTAAGAACATAATTAACCGCCTTTTTCAGGCGGTTATTTGATTAATAATAAGAAGACCAGTGTAAAGACTTTCCATCATATATAGAGGCGCTTTCAACTTCATTGATATTAACAGAAGCGTACTTTGTTAATCTTCTTTCAAATGGTTCTCCTTTCTTTAATTCAGGATTGGCAATACATGTTCCGCTATCTTGTCTCTCATAGGTTCTTATCTGTCCTATTTCCTGTAAAATTAGTTTTGAATTTTTACGCTCCAATACGAGATAAAAATTAATGTTGGTTTGTTCATATCCCCAGCTAGAATATAAAATAGTTCCTTTTTGGATTGTATCACTTATTGCTTTTCGGTTTTCTATGAAGCGTAAGTTTTTCTCATGCACTTCAAGCATTAATTTTTTAGCACTGTTAATAGCGACGTCTCTAATATCTTCAGCCGTTGCACGGTTAAAATAAGTTGGTTTAGTTTTTCTGCCAATGAATACCATAAAATAATAATAATTCTCTTTTTCAAATGTTATTATAGTACTATCCAAATAAGAAGAATTATTAATGTTGCTTGCTTCTCTGGTATAACAATCGATTGTTTGCTGTCTGTTAGTTCTTGTTGTTTTCATAATAATGTTAATAAGGGGATTAATAAATTAATTAGATTATAAAGGTTAAATAACTCTTTTAAGGGTTAAAATAAATGAAGCTGTATTCCTTTTTTTGTTTCCAGTTTGGATATCATTTCTTCTACTGTTTGATCGAGTAGTTCTATTTCACTAGGTGAATAAGAAGCATCTGCTAAATATTCTTCATCATTCTCATCATGTGTTATAACAAGACAGTTATAAAGAAAAGAATCTTTATATTTTTCTATAGATTTGATAATCATAAAAGTATCTGTACATAGATGTTTACAAGTTAAATTTTGGTATAAATGGGTGAAATTGATCATAATAAATTAATTAGGTTATACGAGTTAAATAACTCTTTAAGGGGTTAAAAAATTGATTTGATTGCTTTGATATAGGAAATCTGGGTTCTTCTGGAAGTTGGTAACTTCGTAAGGCCTAGCTAAAAATTTCCTTGTGTTGTGTTTTTGTTTTTTCGGTGATGTCAAAGAACTTCTGCTGT
>Ga0308161_1001360_pt1 | contig 30021 bp, 32 predicted proteins | sample PhyFR2_FD_201034 | JGI IMG/M metagenome (GOLD analysis project Ga0308161, IMG submission 201034) | Phyllosphere microbial communities from UC Gill Tract Community Farm, Albany, California, United States - DLSLF.R2 | ecosystem: Host-associated > Plants > Phyllosphere > Unclassified | place: USA...
GTTAACCCGAAAGATGCGTTTTCGATATTGATTCCTTGATAAACAGTCCCGCTTTTCCCTACCAAACAAGCACCTACTGGAAACTTAGAATAAGGCACATACGCTTTGTCTAAAGCAGCTACGGCTGTTTCGATCCATTCTTTTTTCGCTGTTGTCATGATTATCCTCGTTCTTTGCGTATTTTTCTTTTAGAAAAAGAGCTGATCAATAGCCGCCGCCAGTTGAGCCTGTAACAATAGCCACACTTGCGCTTGTGCCTAGACGATTTGCGCCAGCTTCAACCATTGCTGCAGCTTCTGCTTCATTATGGATCCCGCCAGAGGCTTTGACACCCATTTCAGGACCGACTGTTTCACGCATCAAGCGTACATCTTCGATCACTGCGCCGCCCGTTGAGAAACCAGTAGATGTTTTGACAAAATCTGCCCCCACCGCTTTGGCTAATTCACAAGCTTTGACAATTTCTTCATTGTCTAATAAAGCTGTTTCGATGATGACTTTGACGAGCGCTTTGTCCTTCGCTGCGGCAACTACAGCTTCGATATCTGCTTGGACTTTCTTATATTGCTTCGATTTCAATGCACCAATGTTGATCACCATATCAACTTCATCTGCCCCATTATTGATGGCATCTGTCGTTTCGTATGCTTTGACTTCAGATGTATTGGCACCTAAAGGAAAGCCAATCACTGTACAAACAGCTGTAGGTTCACCTTGTAATTGTTCTGCCGCAAAAGCAACCCAAGTTGGATTGATACAAACAGAGTAGAAGTGGTATGTCTTCGCCTCTTCAATAATGCGCAAAACATCCTCTTCGCTGGCGTCCGCTTTTAGTATCGTGTGGTCGATCATTCGATTCAATTCCATGGTTTATTCGCTCCTTATTCTGTAATCACGTCGTGGATCAGTGGCGGTTCAGCGCCTTCATCCCCAATTTCAATGTTTGCTTCGATCAATGCAATGACTTCATCAATGGCTTCGGTATTGCTGTATATGGTCAGAAGGGATTCTCCCTCAGATACTGCTTCACCGACTTTTTTGTGCAGCTTGATCCCTACTGCATGATCGATATCTTCTTCTTTTGTTTTACGTCCAGCCCCTAACATCATGGCTGCGATCCCTAATTCATTGGCCACAAGTTTCGTTACGACGCCGCTGGTTTTGGCTGGCAGTTCAACTTCATACTGCGCAGTCAAGATTTTGCTTGGTTCGTCGATCACTGAGGCATCGCCCCCTTGATTAACGATCATTTCTCGAAACTTAGACAATGCTTTGCCGGAATGGAGCGCTTCGGACAACATTTGACGGGCTTCATCTATCGAGTCAGCTTTCTTAGCCAAAACGACCATTTGACTGCCTAATACATAGCACATCTCAGTTAAATCTTCTGGTCCGTTTCCTTGCAAGGTTTCGATGGCTTCCACTACTTCTAGACTATTGCCGATTGCTTCACCTAACGGTTGGGACATGTCTGAAATGACTGCCATCGTTTGTCGATTGGCTAATTTGCCGATACGGACCATTGTTTTGGCCAAACGTTTGGCATCATCAATATTCTTCATAAAGGCACCGTCACCGGTCGTAACATCTAAAACGATCGCATCAGCACCTGCCGCAATTTTCTTGCTCATGATCGAACTCGCAATCAATGGAATCGAGCTGACTGTTGCAGTCACATCCCGCAAGGCATACAATTTCTTGTCCGCTGGGGCTAAATCGCCAGATTGGCCAATGACTGCCATTTTGCTTTCATTGACTAAGCGAATAAATTCTTCTTCCGGGATCTCGATTTTAAAACCTGGTATTGCTTCTAATTTGTCTAACGTACCACCTGTATAGCCTAAGCCGCGGCCAGACATCTTCGCTACTGGTACACCAACACTTGCAACTAACGGCGCCAAGATCAAGGTGGTCGTATCTCCCACACCACCGGTTGAATGTTTGTCTACTTTGATTCCTTCTATCGAAGAAAGATCGATCACTTCGCCAGAATTGGCCATCGCCAACGTCAAATTTGTGATCTCCTCATCTGTCATATCTACATAGTAAATAGCCATCAACAAGGCGCTCATTTGATAATCTGGGATACTTCCTTCAGTATACGCAGTTACAATGTAGTCAATTTCTTCCTTCGTTAATGACTTGCCGTCACGCTTCTTTTCAATTAAATCCACCATTCGCATCGAAATGACCCTCGCTTCCTCTAACATTATACAATAATTTTCTCTCTGGTAAACCACTTTAGTAAAACGGTTTACTAAATACAAGAAAACAATGAAAACACTTACAAGAAGAAATATACCGCATTATTCCTTGCTTGTCAATGTCTTCACGCTCTCACGAATAATTAATTTTGTATCAAAAATCTTATTTGGAATACGACGCGTTGGAAACTCGATCGCATCAACTAAAAACTTGGCTGCGGTAAAGCCAATCTCGAACGTTGGCTGCATCACCGTCGTCAATGGCGGCGTGATATATTCAGATAACTTCAACGCATCAAAACCGATGACCGAGATATCTTCTGGTACTTTTTTGCCTGTTTCATAAATTGCTTGGTAACAGCCAATCGCCATCGCATCGTTGCCACAGAAAAAAGCGGTGATTTCTTTATACTTCAGCAATGCTTTCGTCGCTTCATAGCCCCCCGATACGGTCAGTTCTTCACTCTCTACGTATCTTCCTTTAAATGGAATCTGATGATCTTTTAACGCATGACGATAACCGTTAAAACGTTCTTCTAATTGATAGTAGCCAGTGCTTTCCTTCAGCATACCAATATTGCGATGGCCATTCTTGATCAAATAACTGACTGCCTGATAGGCCCCTTCATACTCCTTGACGATCAAACGGCCATTGTCCCGCTGATTGATGCCACGGTCGACAAGAATGATCGGACGATCGGCAAAGAAGCCACTTTTCAATGAATACTCTTCTGGCAGTAAATGTGGCGTTGCCAGCAAAATCCCGTCGACTGAACGATGAGACAACTCATTCAAATATTGGATCTCCTTTTCTTGGCTATGGCGAGAATTGCATAACACCAGCATGTATCCTAGGGGATTAAAGTAGCTTTCCGCCCCTTCAATGATTTTAGAAAAAAAGAAATCCGTCACATCAGGCACGATCATACCGATCGTCTTGGAATGGCGGTTGATTAGATTTGAAGCAAAAAAATCTGGCTTATAATGGTATTTGTTGACAATATCTAATACCCGTTTGCGGGTCTCTTCACTAAACCGGCTGCCTTTGTTGTTTAAAATCTGAGACACCGTCGTGACAGACACACCTGCCATTTCAGCAATCTGCTTGATGGTCATTTTCATACTTCTCACCTCTCTTGCCTAAAGTGTAGCAAATTTTGAACCAAAAAAATAGCACCCTTTCTCAGCCGACGATACTTTCTTTTTTCGCTGACACTAAAATGTCAGCAATTTCGGGGTGGCCAACGATAAAAAAAGTATCAAGGAGGCTAGGCCTCTTTGATACTTTGAATGATGTAATAGCCCTTGTCCTTCTTGATGATCTCCGCATTCCCGAAGGTTTCTTGCATTTTCTTTTGGGCACTTGGTGCGCCTTGTTTCTTTTGGATCACGATCGTCAGTGTCCCATCGATTTTCAGCAATGGGTAGGCCCCTGTCAAAATTTCATGTACGACATCTTTACCCGCACGGATCGGCGGATTGCTAAGGATCGCTGCATATGCTTTTTGGTGCAACGTTTCATAGATATTCGATTGATGGATATCGACTTGTTCGATGCCGTTTCGTTGGGCGTTTCCCACAGCCAACTCCACCGCTCGTTGGTTGATATCGATCATCTCCACAGGTCTTTGGCTAGCATACGCTAATGACAAACCGACCGGACCGTAGCCGCAGCCAACGTCCAACAACGCCCCTTCTGGTAACTGTGCCCACTCAAAAGTATCGATCAACACACGGGATCCATAATCGACTGTATCCCGAGAAAACACCCCGCTGTCTGTCACAAACTGAAACATTTTGCCCTTTAGTTCAAAGGACCACTGATCAAATTGATGGGCTGTATCGGGATTTTCTGTATAATAATGATTACTCATCGTCATTTCCTTTCTTTCTAGACAACTATTGCTGCTTTTTTGCAATCTTAACAGAGATTTTAGGTCTTTTCTAGTGGAAGCTGTCTTTTCTATGGTAAACTATTTTCGAGCAGAAGCAAGCCGCCGCCTGAATAAGACAGCCGATTGCCGATGACCGGTTTGACTTCATTGAACCGTGCTGTAAAGAAGGAGCCTATTATGCAAGAAACCATGAATTTTTACCAAATTCCTCGTGAGCAATGGCAAGGTTTTTATACCAACGGCATGATGCCATTTACCCAAGAAGAATTAGACAATATCAAAAGTTTGAACGACCGGATCTCCGTTCAAGATGTAGAAGACGTGTATGTGCCACTCTGTCATTTGATCCATTTGTATATGAAAGAATTCGAATCATTGACCCTCAGCAAAGGACTTTTCTTGCACCGTTATGTCAAAATGCCGCCGTTTATCATCGGCATTGCTGGGAGCGTCGCCGTGGGCAAAAGCACCACCGCGCGATTGGTCCAAAACTTATTAGGACGCCTCTTCCCTAGACGCAACGTCCAGCTGATCACCACTGACGGCTTCTTATACCCGAATGAAGTATTGGAAGCACGTGGCAGCTTAGACCGTAAAGGCTTCCCTGAGAGTTATGATATGGAAGCCTTGATCAATTTCTTGAATGCTGTAAAGTCTGGCGAACCAGATATCAAGATTCCTATGTATTCGCATGAAGTCTACAATATCATCCCCGATGCCTACGAAATGATCAGCCAACCAGATATTTTGATCGTAGAAGGGATCAATACGTTGCAATTGCCCGCTAATCAACAAATCTATATCAGTGATTTCTTTGATTTCTCGATTTTTGTGGACGCGCAACCTGAACTAATCGAAAAATGGTACCTAGAACGCTTCGAGTCGTTGTTGGACACAGCTTTCCAAGATCCGAGCAATTATTATTACCAATATGCCATCGGTGACCGGAAAGAAGCGATCAAAATGGCAAAAGAAGTATGGAAAAATGTGAATTTAAAGAATTTACACGAGTATATCTTGCCTACACGCAGCAGAGCCGATATAATTCTTCATAAAACCAAGCACCATTTGATCGATGAAGTGTTCTTACGCAAGTATTGATCCCTTCCATTATGTTATGCTGTTGAAAGGACCCTTCCTTTTTTCAATAAAAATTAAAAGAATTGAGGTAATTTATTGTGACAAACGTTGACAACTTGCCAAACGTCGAAAAAATTATCGTACTCGATTACGGTAGTCAGTATAACCAGCTGATTACGCGCCGGATCCGCGAGTTCGGTGTTTTCTCTGAATTATTGAGCCACCGCATTACCGCTGAAGAAGTTAAGGCCATGAATCCAAAAGGGATCATTCTTTCTGGTGGACCAAATAGCGTCTATGACGAAAACTCTTTCGGCATCGATGAGAAAATTTTTGAACTAGGCATCCCAGTTTTGGGTATCTGTTACGGTATGCAGTTGATTACTTATAAACTAGGCGGCAAAGTAGAGCCCGCCAAAAACCGTGAATATGGCAAAGCAGAATTAGAAGTCTTGTCTTCGGATGCAGCTTTGTTCCAAAACACACCAGACAAACAAACGGTTTGGATGAGTCATGGCGATTTAGTGACAGCCGCACCTGCTGGATTTGACGTAGTCGCGACAAGCAAGGACTGCCCAATCGCATCGATCCAAGATGCAGCCCGCAAAATGTACGGCATCCAATTCCACGCAGAAGTGCGCCATTCTGAATACGGCAATGATTTGCTGCGCCATTTCGCGATCGACGTCTGCGGCTGTACCGGTGATTGGACTATGGATAACTTTATCGATATGGAAGTAGCCAAAATCCGTGAACAAGTCGGTGACAAAAAAGTCTTGCTTGGTCTTTCCGGCGGTGTCGATTCTTCTGTTGTCGGTGTTCTTTTACAAAAAGCGATCGGCGACCAATTGACCTGTATCTTTGTGGATCATGGTTTATTGCGTAAAGGCGAAGGCGAACAAGTAATGGAAAGTTTGGGCGGTAAATTTGGTCTGAACATCATCAAAGTTGACGCCAAAGAACGCTTCATGTCTAAATTGGCCGGCGTTTCTGATCCTGAACAAAAACGTAAAATCATCGGGAATGAATTTGTCTATGTCTTTGATGACGAAGCAACAAAATTGGCCGGTGAAGAAGGCGTGTCATTCTTAGCGCAAGGTACCCTTTATACCGACGTGATCGAATCAGGGACTGAAACAGCACAAACCATCAAATCACATCATAATGTGGGTGGTTTACCTGAAGACATGCAATTCAAATTGATCGAGCCATTAAACACATTATTCAAAGATGAAGTCCGTGAATTAGGGACCCAACTTGGCATGCCTGACAGCATCGTTTGGCGCCAACCATTCCCTGGTCCTGGTTTAGGTATTCGTGTCTTGGGTGAATTAACCGAAGAAAAACTGACAGTCGTCCGTGATTCTGATGCGATCTTAAGAGAAGAAATCGCCAATGCTGGTTTAGACCGCGACATCTGGCAATATTTCACTGTCTTGCCTGGCATCCGCTCTGTTGGTGTGATGGGTGACGGCCGGACTTACGATTATACTGTCGGTATCCGTGCAGTAACCTCTATCGATGGCATGACTGCTGACTTTGCCCGAATCCCTTGGGATGTCTTGCAAAAAATCAGCGTGCGGATCGTGAACGAAGTAGCTCACGTAAATCGGATCGTGTATGATATTACGAGTAAGCCACCTGCTACTGTGGAGTGGGAATAGTATAGATTTAAAGCCTAGAAAAGCTGATCACTCAGAGTTTCTAGGCTTTTTATTTTTATTTGGTAACCTTTTTGGTAACCATTTTATCGTTCAAAGCATTGTGGGTAGCGCTTATAAATGATTCAAGATAGTTTTCCATTTTGACAGAGACATTTAAGTAAACAATTTCACTATTGGTTTTCTTTCTCGAAGTTAGTTTTTCAATATCAAGAGCTGCCCCTTCGATTAGATACTCTTTGAGAATGGTTGAAGCAAATTTTCTGAATTGTGCACCTCGAGCCGATCGTACCCGATACCCTATCGCAAGAATCATGTCTAAATGATAAACACGAATAGATCTTTGAACCTCTCTATTCCTCTCTTTTTGAACTGTTAAGTAATCCTTAACAGTTCAATGCTCTTCAAGCTCTCTTTCATCAAAAATATTCTTAGTATGACGACTAATATTATTATTAGTCGTCTGAAAAAGTTCCGCTATTTCCATCTGTTTTTACCTCAACACTCAGAATCAGTGCTTATCACACCTACTTTACCATGAATCAACTTTCCCCAAACATCAATCAATTGAAACATTCTGACATGTTGCATGGTATCATAAACCTATAATTGAATATCAAAAGATACACACACAACACCCAAACAAAAACCAAAGGAGGCGCCCATGAAAACCATCGGACTATTAGGCGGTATGAGCTGGGAAAGTACCATCACCTATTATCAACAGATCAACAAACAGATCAATGAAGCACTTGGTGGTCTGCATTCTGCGCAGATTCTATTGGCGAGTGTGGATTTTGAGGCAATCGAAGCCTGTCAGAAGAACAATGAATGGGAAAAGAGCGGTGAGATCCTGGCTGGCTATGCCCAATCCTTGGAACGAGCTGGCGCTGACTTTTTGCTGATTTGTACCAACACGATGCACAAAGTAGCCCCTCAGATCCAGCAAGCGATTACGATTCCTATCATTCATATTGCCGATGCGACTGTCACAGACCTGCAGGAAAAACAGATCAAGAAAGTCGCGTTGCTGGGAACGACCTATACCATGACGCAAGATTTTTACAAACAACGGGTGATCGATCAAGGCATCGACATGCTGATCCCAGATGAGGCAGCGGTCTCTGAACTCAATCGCATCATCTTTGATGAGTTGTGTCATGGTGTCATCAAAGAAACATCGAAAGCCACATTTCTCCACGCCATTCAAGATCTACAGAAACACGGCGCTGAAGGTGTGATTTTAGGCTGTACGGAAATTGGCCTGCTGATTGAACAATCTGATGTCGACTTGCCAGTCTTCGATACGACACTGATTCATGCCAAAGCAGCGGTTGAATTGGCATTGTCCTGACTATCCTTATAAAAAAGCGCTAAATGATTTTGATTTCCCAGAGATGCCTTACCTTTTATTTCCACAAAAAGTACCTCAACACATCATTGGACACATGATGTGTTGAGGTGCTTTCCTATCTGAAAAAAAATTTTAGCTCTCCTAAAAACTGTCCCAGTTTGGGACGGATTTAATGCAAAAGCGATGACCCATCTCTACAAATAGTAAAGAATCTCGATTAAGGATTAGACAACATATGTAATAGAGGCAAACGGTGTCTACGCAACATCATTTTTGCCTATATGCGATTTGCCAAGAAAACTTGCAAAAAGCCGACTGAACATCGGCTTCCTGCACATTCTTCGCCTGTTCAGTTTTGTCATAAACATAAACGATACGGCCAGATCTGGAGATACCATCTATCGATCTTCACTTAAATAGATCAGGCCCCATGGAGGTGGTGTGCTCATATTGTAGCCGGATAATTCCCTATAATAGCATTTTTTGTCTGTTTCAACCATTTCGATAAATGCTTCTTCCTCAAATGATTCTATAAAATCTTCTTTGCTTTGGTCAAGACATTCCACAATAATCTGCAGTTGTGCGTCAATTGCCAAAAGTTTGGACATCTTTTCAAACAAAGAGAGTTCTTCTTGTTGATAGTGGGTCATAAACTGTGCAGATAACGTTTGGTAAAACATATAAATTTTAGGGTACTTACTAGAACATCGACTTTTTTTGATGATTTCGTCAAAATAATATAAATATTCTTTAGGTGTATCAATTTGATTGACATTCATAGTTTTTAGACCCTCCTTTCATTATTCTATACTGCTTAATCCTTACCTAGTGCCAATTCATTTTTGTCTTAAAGCCATCAAGGATACGACCGACTACTCTTTATGTGGATCTGTGGCATACTCTTAAAGAACCAGCGCACCCTAATCAACAACGTTACCAGAATTTTTCCAAAAGAATATGCGCCACTTCTTTCGATCTGTTTATCCACCCCTTTACTCCATCTGTCTCAAAACCCTTCGTTTTCAAAAAATAAAATAACTGAATGTTGTTTAAAAAAAGTAACTGTAATCTAATCGTGTTTCTAAATAAATCTTTGAAAAATAAGACCTTATTTATTCATCCTCATTAACGAAGGTTTTTTAGAATAACGTGTTTGAACTATAATTATGATCAAACTTTGTTACAAATCAAACAATATAGCATATGATAAAAAATTAAAAATCAATAATTTCACTATTTAGTGAAATTATTGATAAGACGTTTATCTCAATTCATTCAAATAATATCTGTTATCTATCGAAATGCCTCCATTTCCGGTTTTGGAACCAAAAAAGCACCGGCTTCTTACTATTCTTAGAAGAAGCTAGTGTTTAAATTGCCTATACTGAGCAAAAGATTTCTTACTATTATCTTACTCATTGACCAATATCCCAACGACAATACATGCGATTACAGCAAATCCAACCAGCCACCACATCTCTTGATGAAATACTTGTGTGGTAGTTACGATGATCGAAAGCCCAATCGGCCCGCCGATTTGGTGCATCATATTGGTGACGCCACTGGCGATACCAGCCATTTCATCTGAAGCTTCATGGACACCGGCTGCGGTTACTGGCGCCAAAATCAACCCCTGCCCGATACCTAAAATTAGCATTGGCAAGAAAATTGCCAGCCAGTACCCTTTTGTAGTGTCGGTCAATGCCAGTGCAGCAAGGCCAGCTGCCAAAATCACTTCTCCCAGCAGCAAGACCCTATGATTGCCAAATTTTGCTGTCAATCGCGGCAGCTGTAACGCTACAATGAAATTGACGATCGTTAATGGCAAAAAGGCCAATCCTGATTCGAAGGCGCTAAAGCCGTACTGACTTTGCATCATTTGTGGCAAGAAAAACCATAAGGGCAGCATTGCCATCATGAACAACAATCGTGTGAAATAGGCGCCTAAGCGGATCTTGTTTTTAAACAGGACCAAGGGCAAGATGGGTGATGCACAGCGAGATTCCCAATAGAGAAAGAGCACCAGCAAAACAATGCCCAGACTGAAGATCCACCACATCGATTCAGTGAGGCCATAAATGATGCCCACCAAACTGAATACCGATAAGATACTGCCTAAATAATCGATTTTTCCCGTTTTGACAGGGGTTGCGTGAATGTATTTGATTGTCAGCAAGATCAATAGGAGGGTGAATGGCACATTGATCAAGAATCCAGCGCGCCAGGAAATCAAACTAGTCAACCCACCCCCTACCAGCAAGCCTACACTTGCGCCAATCCCTGCGGTCGCACCGTAGTAAGCGATGGCTTTTTGCCGCATGGTACCTTGATATGCATCCATGATCAAAGCCAATGTCGTTGGTGCAATGATCGAACTACCGATTCCTTGCAATGCCCGCATGAAAATCATGGTTGTCGCATCTTGCGCACTGCCGATCAGAAAAGAACTGATGGCGAAAATGGTCAAGCCAATCAAAAAGATTCGCTTTCTACCGAGCAGGTCAGATAACCGGCCACTCAGTAATAAAAAGCCTCCAAATGTTAGGGTGTAGGCACTTGATACCCACGAAAGAGCGGTAGCGGTTAAATGTAAACTTTGTCCGATCTCGATCGAACTTGTAAAAATAATGGAATTGTCCATCAAAATCAAAAAATAAGCCAATAATGTAATTGGCAGGATGATACCAAATCGTTGTTTGTTCAATTGATTCCCTTCTTATCCTATCTCGATGGTGTCTAACCATCCTCGATTGTTTGTATTGCTGTCAGCACGTATGCTTCTTTTCTATATCAATTTAAAATAGGCGGCCACGAAGCGGCCCCCTATACAGGATCGTTTAGCACATAACAGTAGCTAGATCCTCAATAAAAATCAGGTTTCGTTTTATATTCTGAACCGGGTTCCCATAACCCAATACTGGCACGGTGGTCTTCCCGCTTGCCAGTGAGGGTATCCAAGACAAATTGTGCGATTGCTTTTCTGGTTACTTGTGCGCCTAGAAAAGGGGCACCTTTTGGACTGGCAACATAATCTTTCCGATGGCCATTATACAGCCAGGTCATTCGTAGATATAGATAATCGAGGTCACTTGCTTCAAGGGCTTCGATACCGCGACCTTCGGCCACAGTTCCGCCCATCATGCGGGTATTCCACGCAGCAAAGGGTTCTGCTACTTCACCATAGACACTTAGAACCCCCGCTTGAATGATTCGCTTAATGCCTGTTTGATGCATCGCAGTGACCACCAATTCTGTGATCGCCTTATCATCAAAGTTCATATAAACGATATCTTGCCCTTGCATCGCTTCTACCAAATCCGACAGCTGATCGGCTTGCCCCGTGATTTTCCGTAAACCATCATAAGGCAGCGCATCGGCATGACGCCCAAATAGTGTCACTGTGATCGCTGGTTGTGCTTGCAATAACGGAATCAAATACCGAGGAATTTGACCACCAGCGCCAATAATCAATACACGGGTCATTTTTCTGTATCCAACATACGATTCATGAACCATTCGACTTGTTGCGGTGCATCGTGGTCGAAGAAAGCCGATTCCTGTTTGTCTAAAGCCGTGATTCTCGTGATGTCTTCTTCTGTTAAAGCAAAATCAAAGATATCAATATTTTCGGCCATGCGGGCAGGACGAACGGATTTTGCCAACACGACAATCCCTCTTTGGATCAGCCAACGCAAGACAACTTGTCCTGCCGTCTTGCCATATTGCGCCCCGATTTCTGTCAATACGGGATTTTGGAACAACCCATGACGGCCTTCTGCAAAAGGCGCCCACGCTTCGATCTGTACCCCATATTTGTCGTGCCAAGCCTGGTCTTCTTCCCGTTGATACCATGGATTGACTTCAATTTGATTGATCTGTGGTTTGACTTCTGTTAGTCCAACAAATTCAATCATTTTGGCAGACTTGAAATTGGAGATGCCAATCGATCGGACTTTGCCCGCTTTTTGGGCCGCCGCCAATGCACGCCAAGCACCATAAACATCCCCATAAGGTTGATGGATCAAATAGAGATCCAAGTAAGTCAACTGCATCACTGCTAAAGAATGGTCGATCGTTGCTGCTGCTTTGTCCTCAGGCGTTTGTAAAATAAAAAGTTTCGATGTGACAAACAAGTCTTCTCTTGCCACGATCCCTTCTTTTATGGCCTGAGCGATACCTTCGCCGGTTTCTTTCTCATTGCCATAAACAGCTGCTGTATCAATCAAGCGATACCCTGCTTTGATTGCTTCGTATACTGCTTCGGCTGTTTCTTCCAAAGGTATTTGGTATACACCAAACCCTAATTGCGGCATTTCTACACCGTTATTCAATGTCATTGTATGCATCGTATATCCTCCTTTATTCTTTAGTACAGTCACTACACTAAACCTTGAAGTTCACTTCAACGCAAGGAAAATCTCTTTATTTGTTTCGTTCCCATAATTTTTCTACTTTATCTGGGGTGCTCTCGCCGCCTTTGAATTTCGCAATATGGTCATCATAGGTATCGATTTTGTATACCAACAACGCTCTGACTTCCTGCATCTCTGCCAATTTTTTGTCCAACTCTTCCAATTGATCATAGAGAATCTGCTTTTGGGCAGCCTCCACGTTTTGGGTTTCTCGCAACTGTGCCAATTGGGCAAACTCGATCAATGATTCTACAGATAAGCCTGCATTACGCAGATTTTTGGCTAAATAGATCCAATTCAAATCATTGGTGTTATATTCTCGATACCCGCTGCTGTTGCGATGCACCGGTGGAATCACCCCCACACGTTCATAATAGCGGAGCGTGTCTGTACTCAAGGCAAACATTTCTGCAGCTTTTTTGATATTCATCTTCGCGACCTCCTTTATGGTCTTTATCATAAACCTTGGTGCGTACGCCAAGGCAAGCAAAAGACGACAAATCATAAAAAATAAACTTGCTATTGCTCATATATGCAGCAATCCACATCATTTGTCAGCCTTCTTTCTGCGTGCTATGCTTGACATGGTTCCTTTAAACGGACAGATTCGTACGAGACGGATCAAGCAACAGACAGAAAAGACAAAGGAGAGTGGATATGAAGATTTTATTTATTGGTGCTTATGGAAAAGTGGGACAACACTTTGCAGACCTAGTCAGCGACCACGCTGATATCAGCGAGAAAGCATTGATCAGAAATCCTGACCAAGTCGCTTTCTTTGACGAACGAAACATTGAAACCGTCCTATTAGACATTGCTACCAGTTCGATCGATGAGATTGCCGAAGCGGCAACAGGTGTTGACGCGATCATCTTTAGCGCTGGTGCTGGCGGCAAAGGATTGGAAAAGACCTTTGCTGTCGATTTAGATGGTGCAGTCAAAGCAATGGAAGCTGCAAAAAAAGCCGGCGTTTCGCGCTTTGTCATGGTCAGCACGTTCCGCGCGAATCGAGAAGAACTGCTGAAAGAAAACAGCTTGCGCTCTTATACGATCGCCAAATTTTATGCAGATGAATGGCTGCGAAATCGGACAGATCTGGATTGGACGATCGTTCACCCTGGTGGGTTAACCGATGAACCTGGCACTGGGAAAGTGACTGTTGGTAAGCGCAATGCCTATGGGCCAATCTCACGAGCGGATGTCGCAGCAACCTTAGTAGCAGTTTTAGAAAACAAGGATACGATCGGCAAAGAATTTGAAGTGATCAATGGTGAAACTGGGATCGTAGAGGCAATTGGGTCTTTGTAGCACATCATTTGCTTGCAGATATTTGATCAGGTCACACGAATACAAAAATCAATGCACACTTCCTGCTAGGTAAGAATCCTTATCTAACAGGTCGTGTGCATTGATTTTGATCTATTTGGTTTCTAATACAGGTTAAGGTGATAAATCTTACACCTTATATTTTTACCTTTTCTCGCTTTTCAAGTACGAATAAATTTATTTTCATTTTATCAATTTTTTAAGAAAAGTTTGTTTAAAGAAGTGGTTGCCAAGTTTGTTAAGCAAATTTTACTACTAGTTTTTTGCCTAACGCTCTAGCAATATCATCCAGTTTATCAAATGAAACGTTATCTCCTCTTTCGATTCTAGCGATTGTAGCTTGCGTTGTATGTGCTCTTTGTGCAAGCTCGGCTTGCGTGAGTCCTGCCTCTTCACGGGCATGATAGAGAGCGACTGCCGTACTAAGTTTTCTTCCTTCTCGATCATATGCTTCTAAAAATTCACTATCTTTTTTCTTTTCTTCAATCACATCTTTGATCAGCATGAGCAAACTAATCCTCTCTCAGTTCTTTTGCATGATTTAATTCATTTATTGGCGTTTTTTCGGTTTTCTTGGTGAAGCCATGGGTGATTACATATCTTCCGTGTATCACATGAAAATATATCGCTCTTTGTATATTCGATCCTACCTTACTTCTTAACTCATATAAATTGGTGTCTAATTTCTTCACCCATTTCAAACGTTGCGCTACAAGCATACCATTTCTTTCTGTTTCTTCAATCGTACGCAAAAGTTTTGCACTATCTTTTTTGGATAATGTTTCTAACCATTCTAGAAATTCGTCATGACCGTTAGGCCGCTTATACGTCTCAAATGAAATTTTATTCATACTCAATTATATTATATATTTTTATTTTTATCTAATTCCGCATATAATGTGTTACCTTAGCAAGTCCTTAGCTTTCATTACACCTAAATTTCGCCAACCACGCTTTCGATTCTGCCACTTCTTGATACGTCATTTGATGACTCGGTGTCCAACTATCTGTGACTGTTGCTTGGCGATCTGTGAAGAGTTTTCTGACATAGGTGGCATCTGTCGCTGACACGATGGGATCATGAGTGCCAAAACTCATAAAGACGTGTGTCTGAGAGAGATCCCCAGCTGGTAGGTCTTTGACAGGGTACATTGCATGATACAATATGGCTTTGTTAAAGACTGACGGCCGGGTCAGCAAGAGCCGGATGGCGATGTTGGCGCCATTCGAGTAGCCAACAAGCACCACTTTATCGATAGCAAAATCGTATTTCTTCGCAGCCTCTTGGATCGAGGCGGCCAATGCATCCCCCCGTTGTGCCAGATCTGCTTCATCATAGATACCTTCTGCCAATCGTTTGAAGTAACGGCGCATCCCGTTCTCCAGCACATCTCCTCGAAAACTAAGAAGGGGTGCTTCTGGAGAAAGGGTGCGGCCAACATCCAACAGCGAATGCTCATTCCCGCCCGTGCCGTGTAACAATACCAGCACCGGTGCCTCTGGTTGTCCTGCTTGGTATAGTGCGTGCATCATTTGTCCTCCTTTATTCACTCAGGTCGTTTGATATCGAACATTTCGCCAATCGTGGCGTACGTATTCCCGGCCAAGCGACTGACTGCTTGTAGACCGACAGGATCGATCTTCCCTTCTTGATAAATCCCTTCATCAATATGATAAGCCGTCACTTGAAACAGCAGCAAATCGACTTGACTGCCCGCCTCAATGGGCACATGTTGGTACAATTTGGTTTCAAAGCGAACTTTGGCTTCCTTTAAACCAGGAACTGCCACCGTTGCTGATGGAATTGGTGTGAAATCGGCAACCATCAATTCGCTTTCGCCAGCCGGTAATTGGGCGGCGGCTTGGTTGGCTGCAGCTACATTGTCCTGATCCAAGATATGGATGACTGCTTCTTTGGTCGCCAGAACATTGCGGGCTGTATCTTTGACTGCGCCCTCTTTGCGTTGGACTGCAATCGACACGATGGCAGGATCAGAACTGACGATCGTAAAGAAACTGAAAGGCGCGATATTGAGGACGCCTGTTTCAGACATTGTCGTCACAATGGCTACAGGTCTTGGAATCACTGAGCCAATCAATAGTTTATAATTTTCTTTTTGTGTCAACGTTGCTGGGTCTATGTGTCGCATATCTGCTCCTTTCTGCTGCATCAATCGATGTGCAGCTGTGGTAAATGGGCCATAATATCGTTGCGTTGTGCCTCAAACTGCGGCGGCAACATCAATTTTTCTCCAACTGAAGCCAGCGGTTCATCCACCAAGAATCCTGGTGCCTCTGTGGCTATCTCAAAAATGATCGCTCCTCGTTCTTGGAAATAAACAGCGTGAAAGTAGTTGCGGTCTTTGACCTCTGTCACCCCATATTGTTCTCCGTGCAGATATGTTTGCCATTCTTTTTGGACAGCATCGGTTGGTACTGACCAGGCAATGTGATGAACTGTGCCGACACCCCAACGCCCTGCTGGCATGATCTGGTGCGGCACAACGATCTCATGCTGCCATTTGCCCACGGTTTGGAAGTGACTGCTGGTATCTGTTTCCTTGATCAGTTGAAGGCCTAGATCTTGCGTTAAGGTTTGACTCGTGGCTGCTGGTTGTGCCGATAACAGCACCGCCCCATGAAAGCCTAAAATAGCAGGTGTGTCTGCTGATTCTTCGGCTTCGACCAACGCCAAAGCCAAATCATGGGTGTCTGCGAGTACCAATGTTTTTTGATTGAACAGGGTACTTTCTTGTACCTGAATCCCCGCGGTGGTCAACTTTTCTTGCCAATAGTCACTTGTACCTTTCGGAATACGAAAAGCAATGCGTCCAACTTGACCACTGCCCACACGCCCTGCATGCGCATTAGCCCATGGGAAAAAGGTGATGATCGTGCCGTTGTCGATAGCCTGATTGCTGTAATACAAATGATAGGTGTAAGGATCGTCAAAATTGACGGTCTGTTTCACCAAGCGCAAACCTAATACGTCACGGTAAAAGGCGACATTGGCTTGTGGATCGCCAACGATCGCAGATATATGATGGATATGATCGATTGGTTGCATGGGAGGCTCCTTACTGCCGCACTGTATTGAAAGGTGTGATCACACCTTCGATATAGTCGCGTTTATTTTCTAAAAATGGGGCTAAAGATAATTTTTCACCTAGTGTTTCATACGGTTCATCCCCCATGAAACCTGGCTCATCCGTAGCTAGTTCAAAGAGAATATGCCCGACACGGACATACAATGACTCAAAGTAATAGCGGTCCACGTAGCCTGAATTGCTTAATCCTAGATTGTCAAAGACTTCTTGCCAGACTGCCAAAGAAGCTCGATCCGCTAAACGAAAGGCGACATGATGGACTTCACCGTCCCCTTGCTGTGCTTGTGGGCTTGTCGTATCTTCGATCAAGACGATTTGCCCACCATTTCCGCCTTCGCCAACGGACAACAATGCCTGGTTGGCTTCTTGTGCAATGGTTTGGAAACCAAAAACATTTTCCAACAACCCTTTAAAATCTGCGAAGTAGGATACAGTGATTTCTACCGGCCCTAATCCATAGATGGCAAATTCTAACGGCACTGGGCCTTTCTTCCATGGTGTACCTGCAGCGACACCGTGGTTCTCTTCATCAGAGATCAATTGATACGCTTGCTGGTCAAAGTCCCAAAAACGCAAGACTTTTGTGCCAAAAACTGTCGTTACTGCTTCATGTTTGACTGAGAAGGTATCCAGTCGTTGGGCATAATAGTCTAATGCTGCATCAGAAGGGACACGAAAACTGGTTCTTGTGATTGCATTTGTCCCTTTACTGCCTCTTGACGTCTGTGGAAAATCAAAAAAAGTCATCGTCGTTCCCGGTGTACCAATGTCATCCGCGAAGTAAGTATGATATGTATAGATATCGTCTTGGTTGACGGTCTTTTTGACCAAGCGCATCCCTAAAATATCCGTAAAAAAGTGATAGTTCCGTTCAACGTCACTGGTCATTGCAGTGACATGGTGTACTCCTAATAATTGGTCTTGTGTTCTCATGATAGCTCCCCTTTTCTATGGTTGTTTGATTTTTCGTAAGGTCGATTTTAATGTCGTCAATTCTTCCGTACTGATAGCGTCAAATAGCTGTTCGATCTGCTGCGCGTGAGAAGGAAAAATTGCATCCATCAACGTTTTTCCCGATTCGGTCAAAGAAACCAAACTGATGCGTTGGTCGTGTGGGCTGTGTTGTCTTTGCACATGGCCTTTTTTCTCTAACTGATCAATGACATAGGTCGTTGTACTGCTGGCAATCAAAATTTTCTCTTTAATAGCCTGAGTCGCTTGGGTGCCTCGATGATACAACAGTTCCATCACTGAAAATTCGGTGATATTCAAGCCATAACAGCGGACATCTGCTTTGGCCATTTGTGCTAATTGATTGGCTGTTCGAAGCAATCCGATATAGGCAGTTAATGCTGCTTCTTGATGGGTCATATCATTCACCTCATTTATTTCGAATTCGAGATAATCATAACTTACTTTTTGTAAGTTGTAAACGAATATGCTTATACGGAAATAGCAAAATACGCATACCAGCGACCAACGTGCTGTGTATGCGTATAGAGATCAGGATCAACGGGCCGAGGCAATTGGTACGGTGATTGGTTCTGACAGTGACTGGGCCATTTTTTGCTCCAGTGCCAGTAGCCATTTTTTGCGTTCTAGTCCGCCGCCATAGCCGCCAAGGGTGCCATCGCTATTGATGACACGGTGACAAGGAATCAAAATTGACAGCTGATTCTTGCCATTGGCATTCGCCACAGCGCGGCTGGCTTTGTCATTGCCAATGGCTTGTGCCAATTGTTTATAGGAATACGTTTCTCCAGTGTGGATCTGCAGCAGTTGTTGCCAGACTTGTTGTTGAAACGGCGAACCGATCATCGCCAATGGAACGGTGAAGGTCATCCGCTGTCCATTAAAATATTCGCTTAGCTCTTGTGTCAACAGTTGGATAATCTCCGTCTGTTGCGGGATGATGACTGCATTCAAGCGTTTGCGCAGCATCATGATTTCTGTTTCCAATCCTCGCCGATCAACAAATTCCAGAAAATACAGCTGTTCATGGTCACTGATCGCAAGCATCGCCCCTAATTTGGTTTCAAGCCATGTAGAATACAGGGCGCGCTTTTCTTTGCTATTGGAAGGCAACTCCCCCATGATTCTAGCAAAAGCATCCCGAAACCCATTGCCTGAATCAAAGCCTGCCTCCAATTGGGCGTCGATGATGGGTTCGCCCTGACGGATATGTTTGAAAGCTAATCCCAGTCTGCGGGCGCGGGAATATTCAATGAAAGTCATACCAAAATATTTTTTGAATTGGCGGCGGGCAGTATTCGGGTGAATCGCCAAGGAATCAAAGTCTTTATCCGTCCATTTCCGTTCTGGATTGGTTTCTACAGCATCCACTAGTCGTTGGACATCTGGCGACAGATAACTTGGCGCACTCAGGGGCTTGCATCGCTTGCACGGCCGATAAGAAGCCAACAAGGCCTCCTGGGCATCGCCGAAAAATTCGCAATTCTTTTTTAATGGTTTTTTGGCGGGACAGGTGGGGCGGCAAAAAACGCCAGTCGTCTTGACGCCTACATAAAAAATACCTTCATACTGCGAATTCTTTTCTACCAGCATCTCATAATAATGGTCGATCTGGGTCAATTCTGTGATCATGTTGTTTCCTCCCCTAAGTAGGTTCTGAGCTGCTGCCCAAAAGCTGTAGTCATAGTCGTCACCCTTTCTTCTGTGTATCTGTACTGTACACGAAAGAGACATCGGCTATCCCACCAAAATTAACACCTATTTTTTCAACCCCCATCGGCACCTGCAAAGAAACAAGCGCCCTCTTGTCAATTCTCTTGAAGAGATGCGCTTGTTTGCATCGCCGAAGATCTGTGATAGAGCCTGCGCACACGTGGTCGATTGTAGCGTTGGATCAAAATAAATGGCAGATTGACAAGGAGTGCATAGACACAATTGAGCAGTGCTGCCCACATTGGGTTCCATAAGAAAAACACCCCTGCGGCAAAGAGCAGCAACCAGTGTGTCAGTTCTGCACGACAGGTTTCTAACATGAACTGATAAAGATATGCGCCCTCTTTTCTCTTTGTCATACGCGACTTATCAAATCCGCGGCTGTCGATTTGCGTCCCTTCCGGCAGGCGGTCTTTCCATCGTGCGACGCGGAAATATGTTTGCCAAAACTTCCCTTCTTTTTCAAAAGAGAATGAACGAAACCATGCCGCATGTGCCGCGAAAAAAGCCAACGGCACTTGACGTATTCCCCAAGAAATCCCGAGATGCAAACAACCCCATGCCAAAATATCTACTAGCAACAGCATAATAGGGTGCGTGATGATCAACATCTGATTTCCCTCCTAAAGATGGATTTTGCGGTCTTTCCAGACAACTGATTTTCGAATATAAGTCTGGATCGCCGACCAGGCAAATAAACAAAGAAAAAAACAGAAATAGCCTGGAAACAAGATGAGCAGGTCCCTACGAAAAGTCCCCACGCGTTTGGCAAAATAGACGTTTTGTCCATAAAAGACTGCGTAACAGACAGCTGCAATGGGCCATGAGTAGAGCAGGCCAACACAGGGAATCGTGCTATTGCCGATGAGCCAAAGAATGATCCCCACCATCAGTCCAGGATTCGTGACTTGAGCAGCTGTGGCGAAGTCTTTGGTCCATCCTTGGATCAATTGATTGAATCCTTTGGGATACATGCGAAAAGCCAGCAGCCCACGGCCCCCATACAAATGGATCGGCCGTTGCGCAGCCATAAATCGTTTGGCCAAGGCGATATCGTCTAAAATCCCTAGTGCCATATCCTGATGGCCAGATACTTCTTGATATGCCTGTCTTGTACACAGAAGACATGGACCAAACGCACCACCTGCTTTGACTGATTCACCAAAGACAGAAAATCTGTTCAAGCCAGCCATGAGGACAACGTTAAAGACATAAGAGAGTTGCTCATAGACTTTTTGCACTTGATGATAGGGCTGAACACTCATGAGTCCTTGGTTGCCTTTGTTCTGAAAAGCGGCCACGATCTGGGAAATGCCTCCCGTTGTCAAAAACGCTGTATCGGCATCAAGAAACAACAGCAATGTGCCACTTGCCGCTTGTGCCCCTTGCCAACATGCGGCAGCTTTGCCGGGCTGATCGGTTTTTGTCGCCAATACGGTTGCCCCGAAGCGCTGTGCCACAGCCTGAGTTTGATCTGTCGATCCATCATCGATCACTAACACTTCATGGATGTCGATCTGTTGGGCTTGCAGCGATCGAAACAACTGGGGCAAGTTAGCCGCTTCGTTTCGGGCAGGAATAATGATCGATAGACGATCAGGCATGTCCGCCGTTGTGTCTTTGGGTACGTACCCACGTCGGCCAAACACCAGCCAGCCACTGAACCAGGCCAACAACCAACCTACAAGCCATAGGTACATCTTGATCAGCCTCCTTTTTTCAAATTGTCTATACACCACTAATTAACGTTTGCGCTGGGTGATCATTCGGCTCACTTGCTGTCCACTCAATGTCACCATCGGCATCCCAGCACCAGGATTGACTGTGCCGCCGACAAAGTACAGGTTATCGTATTTCTCGCTGTGCTTCGGATGCTTGAAGCCATGGTTTTGTTTCCGATCAGAAACAGTACCATAAATTGCACCACGATGAGAGGCATATTGGGCTTCGATATCTGCTGGTGTCCATCGATCTTCAAAGACGATATTTTTTTGCAGATCCGTCAGACCCATCCGTTCCAACTTCTCTAGAATGCGCGTGCGAAAAGCAGCATATTCTGCTTCAGTGAATGGAGAATCTTGCAAGTAGGGAATATGGGGCAAGATTTTTAGATTTTCATGTCCAGGAATCGTTTGACTAGGGTCTGTCTTATTGACATTCACTAAGTAAATCGTTGGATCGTCTGGCAATCGATGGTCATGGAAATTTTGGTCAAAATTCGTTTGTGCTGCTTCCGAAAAGAAAAAGTTATGATGCGCCAGCTGCGGATATTCTCCTTTGACCCCTAGATGCAAGACAAAGCCAGAGCTGGCGGGTTCGAATTTCTGCTGCACTTTTGCAGAGATTTCCTCGGATAACAATTGCTGATACGCTGGAATGACCTCCATATTTGACACAAAAATGTCGGCCATCAATCGTCGGCCATCCGCCAAATACGCCGCTGTTACTTGTTGATCTTGGGTGTCTAATTTTGTGACTTTCTGACCGGTGATAAAAGTAACGCCAATTTCTTTGGCCAATTGTACGATGCCTTGCGCAAGCTGCTGCATGCCGCCAGGTACATACCATATCCCTTGGGCATGCTGCATATAACTCATCATATTCAAAACTGCTGGGGCATCATAAGGTGAAGACCCCACATATTTACTGAAATACCCTAGCATATCCCGCATATGAGGATTGCTGACCCGTTTGTCGATTGCCTCTTGCATCGTGGAAAAATAATCGAAGCCTTTCAATGCACGCACGATGCCATGATGCCGCAAGACATCTTTTGTCTGATCAAAACCTTCCGCGAAATAGCCTTCTTCCGTCAAATCGTAAATTCCCTTGGCATAGGCCAAAAACGTGCGGTATTCTTCCATGTCTTTGGCGTTTAAACCAGGATTTTCTTGTGCCATGCGCGACAGGTCGCCATATAGGTCGATCTTGCTGCCATCGGGGAAAAAGGAGCGCCACTCGAGGGGCAGTCGGCGAATCGGTACATAATCTTTCATTTGCCGCTGACTCTTCGTGAATAATCTGTCGAATATCTGGGGCATCGTCAAAATAGATGGACCCAAATCAAAGCCAAAATCTGCTGTCTTCAAATGATTCAGTTTTCCGCCTAAATGGTGATTTTTTTCCACTACGGTGACTTGATAGCCTGCTTGCGTCAAAGAAACCGCTGCGGACAACCCGCCCAGGCCACCACCGATAACCAAAATAGTTGTTTTTTTGTTTGCCATCATTTTCCTCTTTCTGCCTACGTGCCTTTATCAGGCATCCTACTTTATTCTTCCACACCACACATAGGCCGCGGATGCGTCTTGTTTATCTGTCATAGTATCGTTCATTCATTCTACCACGGCGATAAGAATCCATGATGCAGCACGCTTTGACCAGAAGAAAAAAGGACACCCGTTAGTTCACTGGGTGTCCTTGCGCTTGCCTATTTCGTTGTGCAGAACAAAGCAACTGACAAAGAGGCCGCCTTATTCCGCTAATTGGATATCTTTCGCAATACCCGCCACATCGATTTCTCGTTGCAAAAAGTCGGCATCATCGATGGGAAAGTGTTGGCGAAACTCTGCCAGTTCCATCAACTCGATTTCACCGGCAGCCAAGTCAAAATCTAGGACATGGCCTGCAAACTGATGATCATCACTTAAAAAATGCCAGTGAAAACCAGCCGCTGCGGCACCATGAAATAATTGTGGTGTAAAAAAGCCCACAATGGTTCCCGCTACATCAGTCCTTTGGAATTCTGGTTGATTGTCGATGATCTCAACAAATTTCGGGTAGGGCTTGGCTTGTTTCGGTGCCACCCGCACATGGATGTTAGAGAAGACCCCGCGCATTTTGACAGCCGTAAATAAATTGGGACTCACCTGTGCCAGAATATGTTCTTTAACCCCATCACTATTTGTTTCAGTATGGATCGCCACCTGTTTATTGGGGGCAAATGTGGTCACTGCGGCATACGGTGTTTTTTCGGCACCTGTCAATTGACGCACGTCGCCGGTTTGATCCACATGGTAAATCTGGCCGTCTAAGATGATCACTTCGCCATCTGAACCGGCTAACGTGCCAATCCCAGTATCGCCTTCATCCAATAAGCGGCCAATCTGCTCCGTCCCTTCCATCAGATCTTGCATCAACCCGCCTAATGTCCCATGTTGGTAAAGATAGCTTTTGCTTTGTACCTTCAAGATGATTCCTCCTGTTTTTAATAAAATTGATCTGGCAAAATCGTTTTGCCCAATGCCGCATTATCGGAATAATCGACAGGAATATCAATGATGACCGGTCCATCTGTCGCCAGTCCTTCTTCGATCGCAGCAATTAATTCTTGTTTCGTGGTTGCTCGCAGCCCTTTGGCACCAAATGCTTCCGCATATTTGACAAAGTCTACCGGCCCGAAATCTACGCCTGATGCACGGTCATATTTCATTTCTTCTTGGAATTTGACCATGTTATACGTCCCATCGTTCCAAATCAAATGGATGATCGATTGCTTCAAACGAACGGCTGTTTCCAACTCTTGTGCCGAAAACAAGAACCCACCATCACCAGAAATCGAGATCACTTGTGTATTTGGTCGAACCAAGGCTGCTGAAATGGCCCATGGCAATGCAACACCTAACGTTTGCATACCGTTACTGAACAATAAGTGTCGTGGTTCATAACTGCGAAAATGGCGGGCCATCCATATATAATGGCTGCCGACATCAACGGTGACTGTCATATCATCAGTGACTTCTTGTTGTAACACATCAATGATTTCTAAAGGATGCACGGTTTGTGCTTGCCCTTCTTTGATTGGTGGTTGTTGTTTGAGTTTCTCTTGCAACGCCTGCAAATACGTCCGCGCATCCTCTGACAATTGATCCCCTGTCATGGTTTGTGCAAGTTGTTCACTGATTTTAGCGATACTACCCATCAATTCAACTTCTGGTTGCATAAAAGGATCGATCTCCATAGGCACTTCATCGATCACGATCACACGGGCATCTTTTTCGGCATTCCAATTACGGGCCTCATATTCGATAGGATCGTAGCCCACAGCAATCACCAAATCACTGCGCTTCAACAACATATCTCCTGGTTGATTGCGGAATAGTCCAACCCGTCCAAAGAAATGGGCTTCTAAATCCCGCGAGATAATGCCCGCACCTTGAAATGTTTCGACAACTGGTAAACCTGTTTTCGCCACTAAATGGCGAATCGCTTGTGTTTCTTTGATACCACTTGCTCGCATACCTAGCAATAAAACAGGTAATTTGGCTTCATGGATTCGTTCTGCCAACATCTCAATATCGGCTTGATCCGCTGGACCTAGTTTCGGCGCAGACAAAGGTTCAATCGCTGCACCTTCGGCAAAGCCATCGGTCACATCTTGTGGGATCGACAAAAAGCTGGCACCTTTTTTGGCTGTCTTTGCAATACGAAATGCATTCGCAATGCTTTCTGATAATGTTTCTGGATCTTGGACTTCACTGCTGAACTTGGTTATTGGTGCAAAGAGTGCGGCATTGTTCATGCTTTGATGGGTCAATTTAGATAGATCAGAACGCTTGACCTGACCCGCAATTGCCAATACAGGATCCCCCTCTGCTGTTGCAGTGACCAGTCCAGTCGCCAAATTGCTGGCACCCGGTCCGCTCGTTGCAATCACCACACCTGGCTCCCCTGTCAAGCGGCCAATGGCTTGCGCCATGAAAGCAGCATTTTGTTCATGTCTTGCCAAAATCAATTCTGGCCCATGATCCGCCAATACATCGAAGACACCATCGATTTTTGCACCAGGGATCCCAAAAATATAAGGGACATGATGGTTTTCCAAACTTTCAACAATTAATTCTGATCCTTTTTTACTCACTGTATTACCTCTTTTCGATAACTGTATTACTCACAAATAAAATAATAGCACTTTTTATTTATTTATCAACAAAAAACAACTATTTAAAACTGTGTTAAAAAAGTGAGCGTTTTATCGTTAACGGTTCCATACTTGCTAGACTAAGCATCTGTTTGCCACCCATAAGACAAAAAAAATCGCCGATGATCGACGATTTTTTTCTATATCAGGATTGAATTATTTGGCCTCTGGATGATTTTTTTGATTGATCCATGTAGTGGCTAGATCCATCGCACCACGCGCTGCATTGGTTTGATCTAACGCATGGACCATCACGAAATCATGAATGATTCCTTGCATCCGCACTTGTGTTACTTCCACACCAGCCTCTCGTAAATGTTGGGCATACGCTTCGCCTTCATCTCTCAACACATCGGCTTCGCCTGTAATGATCAACGCAGGCGGCAGATCAGTGAGGGCTTCAGTGGTGGCTCGTAAGGGTGAAGCTGTCACTTCATTGCGGGCCGCCTCGTCTGTCGTATACTGATCCCAGAACCACTGCATCCCTTCTTTGGTCAAATAATAGCCTTCGCCAAATTCTTGATACGAAGGTGTATCAAAGTTGACATCTGTGACAGGGTAGAATAAGAGTTGCTGGGCAATCGGAATCCCACCTCTAGATTTTGTCAAAAGCGCCATCACGGTTGCCATGTTCCCACCTACTGAGTCCCCCGCCACGGTCAAACGACTCAAGTCAATGCCTTTTGTTTCAACGAAACCTGGCAGCTGTTGCAAGACAGCATAATTCTGTTCGATCGCTGTGGGATATTTGGCTTCAGGGGAACGACTATACTCTGGAAAAATCACCAAAGAATTGGTCCGCACAGCCAGTTCTCGGATCAATTTATCATGCGTCTTCGCACTGCCAAAGACCCAACCTGCCCCATGGAGATAATAGATGACAGGCAAAATAGCATGGTTGCCTTCAGGACGGACAAAGCGGACATTGATCGTGCCCCATTCGCCGGTATCCACTTGTTGATCTTCGACTACCGCAGCATATGTCTCGACTGGGGTTTCTTGGACTTTTTCCAACAAGGCCCGGCCTTCTTCAGGGGGTAATTCATAGATCCGGGGATGGGCTGCATTTTCCTCACTAAAATCGATAGCTGCTCGTTCTAATGAAATTCTGTCTGTCATAAGATACGCTCCTTCTTTTTTTATTCTATTATTAGCCTATCATCTGTGCGTCTAGAATCAAAACAACTTGCTTTTAGTCAAGATTTTCGAACTTTTTATTAAAAAGCAAAATATTTTTCAAGAAACCTCTTAAATGACATCTGTTCTCAACCGATAATTGGAGGACGCGTGAAGGAAGACTTCCCAAATAGAAAGGTGAAACCTCGATGAATTTTACATTAGCAGGAAATCAGAACGACCATTTACTTAAGGCCATATTTAAAGAACTCGCAGTGATTGTCTTTGATACCAACAAACAAGTGGTTTTTGCCAATGAGATCATGGCCGACGTACTCGGCTATTCCACAGAGGAGATCATTGGCCTGCCACACAAGATTTTTTGTGAAGATGCATATGCCAATAGTCAAGCCTACCAGGACTTTTGGTTTCAGCTTCTCGATACCAAAAAAAATTTCCAAGACAAGATCATCCGCCGAAACAAGCAAGGGGAAACATTGATTTTAGAAGGTGTCTATTTCCCAGTTCTCGATGAAAACCAGGAAGTGATCCACGTGGTCAAGATTGCTTTTGATATTACCCAACGGGAAACGACTTTGGCCGTAACTGTCAAAAAAGTCCAAGAAAGTGCGGCTGTATTGAACCGTTTATCTGATACGGGTCACCAGCAAGTGAATCTGCTATCAGCAAACCTCACGCAAGTCAACGCGCTGTCCGATCAAAGTCAACAAACGACCCAAAATCTAGAAACAGAGATTCAAGAAGTCACACATGTCTTGCAGGACATCAACCGCATTGCTCAACAAACCAAACTGCTTTCCTTTAATGCGGCCATCGAAACCGCACGAATCGGCGAACAAGCGGCTGGCTTTCGGGTGGTAACCGATGAAATGCAAAAATTGGCAGAACAAACCAAACAACTGACCCAGTCGATCGAGTCAGCATTACATGCAATCAACGCTGAAGCGGGTTTGGTTTTGTCCAGCTCAGAAGCCACAAAAGAAACGTTGCATGCTTCACAACAACACTTGTTGGATGTCTTGAAGTCATATAATCAGTTGCAGGAAACTGCCGGACTGCTGAAGGACGAAGCACGTTTTTTGATGAAAGAAAGTGAGTTGACATCCTGATTCTACAACATTAACTGCGGAATAACCTGCGAATCATCGCTATCAGAATTCAGTTGGTGTGATACACTATAACTAAGACATTTTACAGGAGGACAACAACAATGCAGCCGACGATACGTTTGATCGCCCCCAACGACGACCCATTTCTAGCCGCGATCATCCGCCAAAATTTGGCAGATCACCAGTTGGACCTGCCTGGAACAGCTTATTTTGATCCCGAACTAGATCATTTAAGTACATTCTATGCACAACCGATGGCCAATTACTTCACTATCACGGATGCAACGCTTGGTGTGCTAGGCGGCGGTGGTTATGCGCCTTATGACCAAACCAAAAAAATCGCTGAGTTGCAAAAATTTTATCTCGGTCCTGCAGCAAAAGGGTTGGGTCTTAGTTATTCTTTGCTGCAAACCATCGAAGCAAGTGCTCAAGAATTGGGGTATCAACAACTGTACCTTGAAACCCATCATCTGCTTTCGGTTGCCCTTCACGTGTATCAAAAGGCGGGCTATCTAGAGATTGATGGACCTTTACAGCACACGCAGCATACAACGATGGATCGTTTTTTTGTGAAACATCTTCTAAACTAATCAACTTACAAGAGGATGCCTATTATAATAATAGAAAAAAAGTTTCTCCCAACCCTACATCTCGTTGGAGAAACTTTTTTTATATGTCTTTAGATATTCAGCAGCCAAATCAACACTACTGCTGCGCCTGTCTGCACTGCGCCTACCGATAAACCGTAATACAAAAAACGCGGTCCTTCATTCAAGAATTTCTTGAAATCTAGCCGTAAGCCAATCGCTGCCAGCGCTGTCGTTTCAAACCAGCCGCTGACAAATTGTGCAGTCTGACTTAGCCAATTGGGTAGCTCGGTAAAGCTGTTCAAGATACAAATACCCAGAAAACCTAAGACATACCATGGAATCGGCAAGGTTTTCTTACTGGTGCCTTGCGACGTGTTCTTTGCCATTTTTTTAAAGAGCAGAACGACAAGTGTCAGCAAGATGATGCGGGTGATCTTAAAGAGCATGGCATACTTGACCACGTCACCATCCAACAAGCTTGCGCCCGCCACAACCTGTCCGACCGATTGCAAGGTCCCGCCAAGCAAGGCACTTTTCGCCAATAGATCTTCTCCGTAGAGAGCTAGTCCGAGAAATGGCAAGGTCAACATCATGACCGTACCCAGTAAGTTCACCAGGGTAATGATCTGGCCTTTTTCTTCGTCATCTGCATTGATCGCAGGTGCAATAGCACCAATCGCTGATGACCCGCAAACCGCATTTCCCCCAGCCATCATCATGGCCATCGTTTGACTAAAGCCCAATTTTTTCCCGATCAATATTGCTGACGTGATCACGATACTCATCATCAATAGGATAAAGACAAACCCTTTTAACCCCATTTCACTGATCGTTTGAAAGGTTACTGTAAACCCTAATAAGACCACCGAATATTCCAATAAGCGGCTTTCTGCAAATTTGGTTCCTTGTTGATAGACAGATTGTTTGAAATACGTATTTCCTAGAATAATGCCTAACAAAATCGCAATCGTTGCGCCGCCAATCTGCGGTACCCATTCTGCAGCGAATTTAGCCACCGCTGCCACAATCACTGCCAACAAAAGCCCTGGCAGCCATCCTTTTTTTCCAACCCAACTCAATGACATCCATCCTTCCATTTAGCATTTATTATACACGATACCAGCCAAAATGGACGGACGAAATCAATCGTTAATTTTTTATTACAGATCACAGAATTCTGGTTGCTGCATGAAGCAATTCATTGTTTCTAAAGAAAATTGTGCTACAATGAAGAGTGCATAAACGGGCTCTTACGTTCCCCTTACTTATGACGTGATTGTCCGGAGTGAAGAGATCCCCTGATTGCTATATAGAAGAAAGGACGTCCACATGAACGAGCAAATCAAAAACAAATTGGCCTTGCTGCCGGATCAACCTGGCTGTTATTTGATGAAAGACAAAAACGGCACGATCATCTATGTCGGGAAAGCCAAAATACTAAAGAATCGTGTACGTTCCTACTTTACTGGCAGTCACGATACCAAAACAGAACGATTGGTACAAGAAATCAATGATTTCGAGTATGTTGTCACTGAGTCCAA
>Ga0308161_1001366_pt1 | contig 29917 bp, 22 predicted proteins | sample PhyFR2_FD_201034 | JGI IMG/M metagenome (GOLD analysis project Ga0308161, IMG submission 201034) | Phyllosphere microbial communities from UC Gill Tract Community Farm, Albany, California, United States - DLSLF.R2 | ecosystem: Host-associated > Plants > Phyllosphere > Unclassified | place: USA...
TGGCTTTCCACCGCGGGCGAAAGCCATGGCCCGGCGTTGGTCGCCATTGTCGACGGCTGCCCGCCCGGCCTGGAGCTGTCCCTGGAGGACCTGCAGCGCGACCTCGACCGCCGCAAGCCCGGCACCAGCCGCCACACCACCCAGCGCCAGGAGCCCGACGAAGTCGAGATCCTCTCCGGTGTCTTCGAAGGTCGCACCACCGGTTGCGCCATCGGCCTGCTGATCCGCAACACCGACCAGAAGTCCAAGGACTATTCGGCGATCAAGGACCTGTTCCGCCCGGCCCATGCCGACTACACCTATCACCATAAATACGGCGAACGCGACTACCGTGGCGGTGGCCGCAGTTCGGCGCGCGAAACCGCCATGCGCGTGGCCGCCGGTGCCATCGCCAAGAAGTACCTGGCCACCCAGGGCATCGTGATCCGTGGCTACATGAGCCAGTTGGGCCCGATTGAAATCCCGTTCAAGACCTGGGACAGCGTGGATGACAACGCTTTCTTCAGTCCCGACCCGGACAAAGTGCCTGAGCTGGAGGCCTACATGGACCAGTTGCGCCGCGACCAGGATTCCGTCGGCGCCAAGATCACCGTAGTTGCTGAAGGCGTCAAACCGGGCCTGGGCGAGCCGATCTTCGACCGTCTGGACGCTGAACTGGCTCACGCGCTGATGAGCATCAACGCCGTCAAAGGCGTGGAAATCGGCGCAGGCTTCGCGTGTGTATCCCAGCGCGGCACCGAGCACCGTGATGAGATGACCCCGCAGGGTTTCCTCAGCAACAACGCCGGCGGCATCCTTGGCGGCATTTCCTCCGGTCAGCCCATCGTTGCACACCTGGCGCTCAAGGCCACGTCGAGCATCACCACCCCAGGCCGCTCGATTGACGTCAACGGCAACCCGGTGGATGTGATCACCAAGGGCCGCCACGATCCGTGCGTCGGCATCCGTGCCACACCGATTGCCGAGGCGATGATGGCCATCGTGTTGATGGACCACCTGCTGCGCAACCGTGGGCAAAACGCTGATGTGCTTGTGAACACCCCGGTACTGGGCCAGCTGTGACGAGGTGTGAGGGGCGAGCCTGTTGTGGTGAGCGAGCGTGCTCGCGCCGGGTTGCGAAGCAGCCCCCTGCATGACACCTCTTCCATACTGGCGCCTCTCCAGCTTCTACCTGTTCTACTTCGCCCTGCTGGGGGCGACGGCGCCGTTCCTGGCGCTGTACTTCGATCACTTGGGCTTCTCCAGCGCGCGCATCGGCGAGCTGGTGGCCATTCCCATGCTGATGCGCTGCGTGGCCCCCAACCTGTGGGGCTGGCTGGGCGACCACACCGGTCGCCGTCTGGCCATCGTGCGTTTTGGCGCGGTGTGTACCCTGATCAGCTTTTCGCTGATTTTCGTCAGCAAGACCTATGCCTGGCTGGCTTTGGTGATGGCGCTGCACGCGTTCTTCTGGCACGCGGTGCTGCCGCAGTTTGAAGTCATCACCCTGGCGCACCTGCAAAAACAGACGTCGCGCTACAGCCAGGTGCGGTTGTGGGGCTCCATCGGGTTTATCCTCACAGTGGTGATCATGGGCCGGCTGTTCGACTGGCTGAGCCTGGACATCTACCCGGTGGTGGTCGTGGTGATCATGGCCGGGATCATCGGCGCCAGCCTGTGGGTGCCGAATGCGCAGCCTGCCACCCACGGCAATCGCCTGGCCGGTGATGGCTTCCTCAAGCAACTGCGCAGCCCCGGCGTATTGGCGTTTTACGTGTGCGTCGCGTTGATGCAGATGAGCCATGGGCCGTATTACACCTTTCTCACCTTGCACCTGGAGCACCTGGGCTACAGCCGTGGCGTGATCGGCATGCTGTGGGCCCTCGGGGTGGTGGCAGAAGTGCTGATGTTCCTGGGCATGAGCCGCATCCTCACGCGCTTCTCGGTACGCCGCGTGCTGCTCGCCAGTTTCCTGTTGGCGGCGCTGCGCTGGTTGCTGTTGGGCTCGTTTGCCGAATTCCTCTGGGTACTGCTGCTGGCGCAACTGATGCACGCCGCCACCTTCGGCAGCTTCCACGCGGCGGCGATTGCCTTTGTGCAACGCAGCTTTGGCGACAAGCAACAAGGCCAGGGCCAGGCGTTGTACGCCGCCTTGGCGGGCACCGGCGGTGCGCTGGGCGCGCTGTATTCCGGCTATAGCTGGAACCTGCTGGGGCCGACCTTCACCTTTAGTATTGCCAGCGTCGCCGCCCTGGCTGCGGCCGTTATCATTGGCCTTCGATTGCACGAGCAGAACCAAGGAACCCTTCAATGAGTTATGTCGCTGTCTACCACGTTGCAACGCCGGACACCCCGAATAAGGTGCTGACCCATACCGACGACATCGCCGCGACCCTGGCTGAGCACGGCGTGCGGTTCGAGCGCTGGCAGCCCGCCCTGATCGAGAAGGGCGCCAGCGAGGCGCAAATGATTGCCGCCTATAAGCTGCAGATCGATGCGCTGGGCTACGGTGCGGTGGCGGTGTTCAGTGTCACGAGCGACCATCCGCAGAAGGACGAATTGCGTGCCCGGTTCCTCCATGAGCGCCGTTACAGCGAAGATGAAGTGCGTTTTTTCATCGCCGGCCAGGGCCTGTTCACCCTGCACATCGGCGACTACGTCTACGCCGTGCGCTGCGAGAAAAACGACCTGCTGGTGATCCCGGCCGGCATGGCGCATTGGTTTGATATGGGCGAGAACCCGCACCTGGTCACACTGCACTTGTTTAACACCGCGCACGGGGCGGTGCCGGCGTTTACTGGCGACGATATTGCCAGCCGTTTCCCTGGTTTGGACGATTGAAACCAGGCAACTGGAATCTTCAACCCCAGCAAGTTGGAAGTTGTTGTGGGAAGAAGCCTAGTTGCTTGTAGGGCTTGGCTGTTTATCGCGGACCATGCGCACTGTAACCATTCGTTATGTAACTCTCTGCCGCACCAGTTGTATCACCTGTCAATAGGAGGAGTCCGAGAGGTGAATGGGCATCAGCCAATAAATAGGAGAGATGTAATGAATGGCCCAGAGGAGCCGTGTCAGCCGCCGTATTTCATGCCCAATGCCGTCAGGAGACGCCAGAGTTTGTCCGGCAAGCCCTTGACCCCTGCGGAGCTGGAGATCTTGCGCTGGGCCTCGGAGGGCAAGACCGTCTGGGAAATCAGTCAGATTCGTGCCACGTCCGAAGCCACGGTCAAATTTCACCTGCGCAATATCTACGGCAAATTGGAAGTCACCAACCGTGTGCAGGCGATGAACGAGGCGGCACGCCAAGGCTTGTGCTGACTTCAACGAAAAAGGGCCGCGACGCTCAACGGCGTCGCGGCCCTTTTTTTGGGTGCAGTGCTTAAGCCGAGTGGTAGGTCGGCAGTGCAAAGCGGTTCTGGCTTTGCAGCATCGAAATCTGTGGCAGGTCACTGGCTTGTTCGGCCAGGTCGCGGCGAATGGCGCTGATCACCCAGGTCAGTTGATCGGCAGTGTGCAGTTGCTGGTAGGAAATCGAGCGCTTGACCTGTTTGCCTTCGCTGTTGCGCAGGGTCAACAGGATGCCGCCGTCGGGACGTGGCTGGGTGGTGACGTCGTAGTTGGAGAATACTGAAGCGAATTTATCTTGGATCAGGCTCATGTCTATCAGCTCCGTTGGCTCAAGTTGGCAAGCATGGAGTGATAGGTGCAGTGATTGTGCCAGCTTCTGAGTTATTAAAATATCGTTATAAATCAGTAGCTTATAAAAAATTAAAATTTTCGGTTTCGTGCAATTTGCATGAATGGCCATCATGCATCCTGCATTTTGCGCTACTCAGCGCGGTAGGGTCGGCGCCCCTCTATTTATGAAGACTGCCTTTGCGCCGCTAAATTCCGTTTTTCCGTGGTCGTCGGTCGGGATACAAAACTTTTCAAATCCCGCGTGTACAGTCGAAGAAGGGCTGACGTATTTTCCTGCAATGCATTCGGCCTCCTTCTGACGAAGGTATGGATGCTTTGGGATCATACGAACAATAAGAAAAAGGATGTTCCGCCATGAGCCACCCGCAGAACGACATGATCACCTGGGGCAAGTTGCTGCGTAAGGTGCCCTCCATTGTTCGTGCCCTGCCACGCGTCGTGCGTGGCATGCGTGCCGCCAATGTCACCGACCCCGCGCAGCCTTGCGGGTTGGGCTGGTACTTTGAGCAAGCTACCCTGCGTAATCCCGACGGCAACGCATTGCTGTACGGCGACCGGGCGCTCAGCTATACCGAAGCCAACCAGCGTGCCAACCGTATCGCCCATCACCTGCATGCCCAGGGCATTGGCAAAGGTGACGTAGTGGCGTTGTTTATCGAAAATCGCCCCGAATTGCTCTTGAACGTGCTGGCCGTGGCCAAGCTGGGGGGCATCTGCGCGATGCTCAATACTGCGCAAACCCAAGCGGCCCTGGTGCACAGCCTGAACCTGGTGAGCCCGGTAGCCATTATTGTCGGTGCGGAACTGGTGTCGTCCTATAAAGACGTGCGTGATCAGGTCGCGATCAAGGCTGATCGAACCTGGTTCGTCGCCGACCAGCCGTCCAGCGCGGTGCCGGACGGTTATATCGACCTGATGGCAGCCAGCGCCGAGTGCTCGCCTGAGAACCCGGCCAGCACCGCGCAGGTCTTCTTCAATGACCCGTGCTTTTATATCTACACCTCCGGCACCACCGGCCTGCCCAAGGCCGGGATCATGAAACATGGCCGCTGGACCCGAACCGCCGTCAGCTTCGGCAGCATCGCCCTGGACATGGGCCCGGATGACGTCCTCTATTGCACCTTGCCGCTGTACCACGCCACCGGATTGTGCGTGTGCTGGGGCTCGGCGATTGTCGGAGCGTCAGGCTTTGCCATCCGCCGCAAGTTCAGCGCCAGCCAGTTCTGGGATGACGCGCGTAAGTTCAAGGCGACCACCCTCGGTTACGTCGGTGAGTTGTGCCGTTACCTGCTTGACCAGCCGCCCGGCGAACACGACCGTGACAACCGCGTCACCAAAATGGTCGGCAACGGCCTGCGCCCTGGCGTGTGGGCGCAGTTCAAGGCGCGCTATGGCGTCGAGCATATCTGCGAGTTGTACGCGGCCAGCGACGGCAATATCGGCTTTACCAACGTCTTGAATTTCGACAACACCATTGGCTTTTGCCTGCAGCATTGGGCTCTGGTCGACTACGACCATGAACGCGGCGAGCCGCTGCGTGGCAGCGATGGCTTTATGCATAAAGTGCCCACGGGCGGGCAGGGGCTGTTGTTGGCCCGAATCGATGAAAAATCCCCTTTCGACGGCTACACCGACCCGGAAAAGAACCGCAAGGTCGTGCTCACCGACGTGTTTGAAAAGGGCGATCGCTACTTCAATACCGGCGACTTGTTGCGCAGCATTGGCTTCGGCCATGCGCAATTTGTCGATCGCCTGGGGGACACCTACCGCTGGAAAGGTGAAAACGTCTCCACCACCGAAGTCGAGAACGTGCTGCTGCAACACCCGCAGATTGCCGAAGTGGTGGCCTATGGCGTCGAGATCGAAAACACCAACGGCCGTGCGGGTATGGTCGCCATCACCCCGAGCGAATCCCTGGCCGCGCTGGACATGCGCGAACTGCTGCAGTTCGCCCACGGCCAGTTGCCGGCCTACGCGGTGCCGCTGTTCCTGCGGATCAAGGTCAAGATGGAAACCACCGGCACCTTCAAGTACCAGAAGGTCAAGCTCAAGGAGGAGGCCTTTGATCCGGACAAAGCCGGCAATGACCCGGTTTATGCCTGGCTGCCGGGGTCGGACTGCTACGTGCCGGTGACCGGGCAATTGCTGGCGCAGATCCAGGGCGGTCAGTTCCGCTATTGATTGTGCCTATGGGGGTTTTTGACAAAAAAACCATGACAGGTGGGAACTCCCTCGCGACACTGGGCGCCATATAAGCACCAGATGAGGAGCCCCACATGTCCGACCAGCCAAAACAAATGACCGAAGATGAAGCAGCCGAATTTGCCGAGCAAGTCTTCGATGTGGCCCGCCGCGGTGACGCGGCCATGCTTGCCGCGCTGCTGGCTAAAGGCTTGCCCGCCAATTTCCGCAACCACAATGGCGACACCCTGCTGATGCTCTCGGCCTATCACGGCCACGCCGAGGCGGTAAAAGTGCTGCTGGAGTTCAAGGCCGACCCGCTGATCGCCAACGACAAGAACCAACTGCCGATTGCCGGTGCCGCCTTCAAAGGCAACCTGCCGGTGGTCAAGGCGCTGATCGAAGGCGGTACGCCGGTAGAAGCCGCGTCCTCTGATGGCCGCACCGCGCTGATGATGGCGGCCATGTTCAACCGCGTCGACATGGTTGACTACCTGCTGGGCCAGGGCGCCAACCCCAAGGCCACCGATGCCCAAGGCGCAACCGCGCTGGCCGCGGCCCAAACCATGGGCGCGTTGGATACGGCGGCGCAGTTGCAGAAACTGGTGTAGGCTTTGCGCCCTCAAAAACCAGCCCGTTACAGGATCGCCCCATGAAAACCAGCCTCGTCGAACTCATCAGCAAAATCAGCGCCGGGGTCATGGGCGACGACGAGGTGGCGAAGATCGCCGATGAGGCTGCCCAAGCCTACGCGGATCCTGCTGCATTTCTGGCAGCCAACCCGGACATCAACTACGACGACAGCTTCCCGATTCCGTTGGGGGAGTGGGTGGTGGTGGGCAGCCTGCCAGAGACCGTGCTGTTCCAGGCCGACACGTATGGCGAGCTGTTTGCGCAGATCGTCGCTTCGTTCGGCCCCGGCGTTGCGTTCAACCTCAAGCCCAAGCAACTGGCCAAGACCGAAAGCCTCACCGCGCTGAACCGTATTCAGATCCAGATGAGTGCCCTGAGCCCGGAAGATGGCGGCTATGTGCTGCTTGATTTCAGCCAGCCGCTGGATGATGAGATCCAGGCGGTATTGGTGTTCGGCAACGACCTGCCACGGGTGCTGGAGCTGTGTGCCGAAGTCGGCATCAAGGCCGAGCCCTCCCTGGAAGCGCTGAAGGTGGCAATCCACGTCTGAAATAAAACGGAACCCCTGCCAGGGCTGACTATCCTACAAGGGCATGCCCTCACTTAGGAGCGACACCATGGGTTCCACTTTTAACGGCTTGATCGGGCTGATCATCCTCGCGCTGGATATCTGGGCGATCATCAACGTGTTCAAAAGCGGCGCAAGCACGGGCGCCAAGGTGTTGTGGATCCTGTTGATCCTGCTGCTGCCGGTACTGGGCCTGATCATCTGGGCGATTGCCGGGCCACGGGGCAACGTACGGATCTGATCGCCTCACTCTACCCGGAGCGGGCACTATCCAGTGTGGGAGGGGGCTTGCCCCCGATGGCGGCTTGACAGCCGACCAGGATGTTGGATCTGACCGAGTACATATCCGTTTCTGCGGTAACGGCTACTTAGGGTTACGCCCTTACGGCGTGTCACTTTTGTAAAGGCACAAAAGTAACCAAAAGGCCTTCGCCCCAACACTCGGCACCTCGCTTAGGCTCGGTGTGCCCGAACACAGGCTTGAATCCGTGGGCCGCCGCCACGCGCCATCCATGGCGCAGGGCGGCTAACCCGGCGTCCTGCCGGGTTACCCACGGATTCAAGCCTGCGTTCGGCCAGCGTGTTTGACGGGGCGCCTGAGATCAAGATCAAAAGCCAGAGCAACAGCAACAGCGTAAGAGCAAGCAGTTGTGTAGATACCTATGCCCCGATAGCGGTGTATCAGCCACTCATCTGGCACTGACACACCGCTATCGGGGGCAAGTCCCTCCCACATTTGGTCTCAGGGTGCCCTCTAGATTTGTGTATCGAAATATTCGCTGCACACAATTTTCACAACCCATCCAAGACAATTCCCCGGCTTTTTCTGCCTGCCATTAAAGGCGCTGCAGCGGCGCACGTTCAGTAATTAATAGCCTTGCTGTGACTGATCGGGCACCATTCGCGCCACTGCGATATTTCGTCACTTAAACTTCCAATGGGTCCTGAAACGACATGGCAAACCCGGACGCCCTGAGTCAGCAGCGAGCTTCTAATCGCCTGCAACCGACCGTCAAATCCCATCTGGCGTACACGCTGCTCTGCGCACTGGTCATGATGGTGATGTTCTCCCTGCTGCGCCTGGCGCTGCTGGTCTACAACCGCGAGATGATCCTCGACACACCGGCTTCGACCTTCCTGGAAGCGTTTGCCAACGGTCTGCGTCTTGACCTGCGCCTGGTGGTGTACCTGCTGATCCCGCTGCTGCTGGCACTGTTCAGCGTACGGGCCATGGCAGCGCGGGGCTTCTTCCGTTTCTGGCTGACCATCGCGTCGAGCATCGCCCTGTTCCTGGGCTTGATGGAGATGGACTTCTACCGCGAGTTCCACCAGCGCCTCAACGGCCTGGTCTTCCAGTACGTGAAGGAAGACCCGAAAACCGTGATGAGCATGCTCTGGTACGGTTTCCCGGTGGTGCGCTACCTGCTGGCCTGGGCCGTGGGCACGCTGATCCTGAGTATGGCCTTCAAAGGCGCCGACCGCGCCACGCGCCCACGCGGCCCGTTCAGCGGTGGCAGCATTGGCACGCGCCAGGTGGCCCCGTGGTACAACCGCATCGCCGTGTTCGTGGTCTGCCTGCTGATCGCCGTGGTTGCCGCTCGTGGCACCCTGCGCCAGGGCCCGCCGCTGCGTTGGGGTGACGTGTACACCACAGACTCGAACTTCGCCAACCAGTTGGGCCTCAATGGCACCTTGTCGCTGATCGCGGCGGCCAAGGCCCGGTTCGGTGAAGACCGCGCCAATATCTGGAAGGCCACCCTGGATCAGCCGCTGGCGACCCAGACCGTGCGCGACATGCTGGTACTGCCCCAGGAAAAACTGGTGGATACCGACACCGCCGCCGTGCGCCGTGACTACATGCCGCCGGCCGAGAAGACCCTGCCGATCAAGAACGTCGTGGTCATCCTGATGGAAAGCTTCGCCGGTCACTCGGTGGGCGCATTGGGCCGTCCTGGCAATATCACGCCATCCTTCGACAAGCTGTCCAAGGAAGGCCTGCTGTTCGACCGCTTCTTCTCCAACGGCACCCATACCCACCAGGGTATGTTCGCCACCATGGCCTGCTTCCCGAACCTGCCAGGCTTTGAATACCTGATGCAGACCCCGGAAGGCAGCCACAAGCTGTCGGGCCTGCCGCAGTTGCTCAGCGCACGCAAGTTTGACGACGTGTATGTCTACAACGGCGACTTCGCCTGGGACAACCAGTCGGGCTTCTTCAGCAACCAGGGCATGACCAACTTCATTGGCCGCAACGACTTCGTCGACCCGGTGTTCTCCGACCCGACGTGGGGCGTCTCCGACCAGGACATGTTCAACCGTGGCCTGCAAGAGCTGAAAGCCCGCGAAGGCGGCAAGCCGTTCTACGCACTGCTGCAAACCCTGTCCAACCACACCCCGTACGCGTTGCCAACCCCATTGCCGGTTGAGAAAGTCACCGACCGTGGCAGCCTCAACGAACATTTGACGGCCATGCGTTACTCCGACTGGGCCCTGGGCCAGTTCTTTGAAAAGGCCCGCAAGGAGCCATACTTCAAGGAAACCCTGTTTGTGATCGTGGGCGACCACGGCTTTGGCAATGAACAGCAGATCACCGAGATGGACCTGGGCCGCTTCAACGTGCCGATGCTGATGATCGCACCGGGCATGCAAGAGAAGTTCGGCGAGCGTGACCACACCGTGGGCACCCAGATCGACATCGTGCCGACCATCATGGGCCGCCTCGGTGGCGATACCCTGCACCAGTGCTGGGGCCGTGACTTGCTGAACCTGCCGGAAGGCGACAAGGGCTTCGGCGTGATCAAGCCATCGGGCAGCGACCAGACCGTGGCGTTGGTCACCGCAGACCGCATCCTCGTGCTGCCCAAGGAGATGCCACCGAAGTTGTGGGAATACGAACTGGGCGCCAACCCGACCGGTAAGGTGATTGCTGAATCGCCGGACGAGGCCGCACTGAAGCAGAAACTTGAATCGTTCCTGCAGACGGCCACCAAGAGCCTGTTGGATAACACCGCCGGCGTGGTTGACGGCAAGCCGGACTAACTAACCGGCAATAAAAAAGAGGCCTTTTCAGGCCTCTTTTTTTATGCGGTTTTTATATCCGGCCGAGCAACAACAAGACCAGTAGGACAACCAGCACAACACCCAGGATACCCGACGGGCCATAGCCCCAGTTGCGCGAATGCGGGAACACTGGCAGACCACCGACCAGCAGCAGGATCAGGATGATAATTAGAATGAGGCTCATGGTTTTATTTCCTTATAGGCCTTATGCAAGGACTGATGATTAAACGTTAGGACCGCAGGTTTAATTACGGGCGCCTTAACAACTCCGACTGCTGCGCTTCGCAGAAAATTCCGTGTTTTTTTAAAGCATTTTGCAAACGTGCTTATTTCTTTTATTACGCTCGCCACTACCCCGTCCTAGTTGAAAAAGATTGAACTTAGGCTATACGCAGGCATCCGACCGGGCCCACGGTTTGCCTGGGGCATTCAGCACTCTGATGGTGCGTGGGTGCGGGAAAAACCTTCGCTACACTGCCGATCACTTCTTCTGTGAACCACAAGGCTAACTCCTATGCAAAATCGCATGATGATCACTGGCGCCGGGTCCGGCCTGGGTCGTGAAATCGCTCTGCGCTGGGCCCGTGAGGGTTGGCAGTTGGCCTTGTCGGATGTCAGCGAGCCGGGCTTGCAGGAAACCCTCAAACTCGTGCGCGAGGCCGGTGGCGATGGCTTTATCCAGCGTTGCGATGTACGCGACTACAGCCAGCTCACCGCATTTGCCCAGGCGTGCGAGGTGAAACTGGGGGGCATTGATGTGATCGTCAACAATGCCGGCGTCGCCTCAGGCGGCTTCTTCGCCGAATTGTCCCTGGAGGATTGGGACTGGCAGATCGCGATCAACCTGATGGGCGTGGTCAAGGGCTGCAAAGCGTTCCTGCCACTGCTGGAAAAGAGCAAGGGCCGCATCATCAACATCGCCTCCATGGCGGCGCTGATGCAAGGCCCGGCCATGAGCAACTACAACGTGGCCAAGGCCGGTGTGGTGGCGCTGTCGGAAAGCCTGCTGGTAGAGCTCAAGCAACAGGAAGTCGGCGTGCATGTGGTGTGCCCGTCGTTCTTCCAGACCAACCTGCTGGATTCGTTCCGTGGGCCGACGCCGGCGATGAAGGCCCAGGTGGGCAAGTTACTGGAGAGTTCGCCGATCTCGGCGGCGGATATCGCTGATTACATCTATCAACGTGTCGCTGAAGGGGAGTTCATGATCCTGCCCCACGAGCAGGGCCGGATGGCCTGGGCATTGAAGCAGAAAAACCCGCAGTTGCTCTACGACGAAATGACCACCATGGCCGACAAAATGCGCGCCAAGGCACAGGCGGTGAAGGGCTGATCGAGCGGTGGTCTGTCAGGCAATTTACCTACGCTTGTAGGTGTTGCCTGATTTGGCTGCAAGCCATTGAAGCCACTCCAGCCATCGCGCATGGTCGAGGTCCTGTCACTGCAAAAGGACAACCGCCATGCTGGTCTTAAGCCGCGCTGTAGGCGAAATCATCTCCATCGGGGATCACATTACCTTGCACGTCCTCGAACTCAACGGTACCCAGGTGAAATTCGGTGTTGCCGCGCCAGCGGGGGTCAATGTGCATCGCGCCGAAGTGCATCGGAAAATCCTCGAACGCCAAGCCACTCAACCCCAACCTGCTACCAACCCTTAACCCCTCTCAATCGAACAGATGCTTGGGCACATCGTGCTTGAGCATCAACTGGCATTGCTCGCTCTCCGGGTCGAACACAATCAGCGCCTGGCCCTTGGTCAGCGCCTGGCGCACGCGCAGTACGCGGGTTTCCAGGGGCGTGTCGTCGCCATTGTCGGTGCCGTCGCGGGTGACGAAGTCTTCGATCAGGCGTGTCAGGGTGTCGACTTCAAGTGCATCGTAGGGAATCAGCATACAAGCCTCAGGGGTTTAGTCCCGGCGATGCTACTGCGCCGGGACGCTGGTTGCCAGTATCAGGACTTCTGACCCACCAGACTGTCCACCGACGGCACGCGCGTGTCGCTCTCCATCTGCGTTTCATGCTCCAACTGATGACTGAACCGATCCAGTGAACCCTGGGCCGGTTGCGCATCACTGGCGAACACCGGCGGGCTGAGGATGTACGCGCCCAACAGGCGACTCAGAGCGGCCAGGCTGTCGATATGGGTGCGCTCGTAGCCGTGGGTAGCGTCGCAACCAAACGCCAGAAGCGCCGTGCGGATATCGTGGCCGGCCGTCACCGCAGAGTGCGCATCGCTGAAGTAATAACGAAACAGATCGCGGCGCACCGGCAGGTCGTTTTCCGATGCCAGGCGCAGCAGGTGACGGGACAGATGATAGTCATACGGCCCGCCGGAATCCTGCATTGCCACGCTGACCGCATGCTCGCTGGAGTGTTGGCCGGGGGCGACCGGCGCGATGTCGATGCCGACAAACTCACTCACATCCCACGGCAGGGCGGCGGCTGCACCGCTGCCGGTTTCCTCGGTGATGGTGAACAGCGGATGGCAGTCGATCAGCAACGGTTCGCCGCTGTCGACGATGGCTTTGAGCGCGGCGAGCAGGGCGGCGACACCGGCTTTGTCGTCCAGGTGACGGGCGCTGATATGCCCGCTCTCGGTGAACTCGGGCAACGGGTCAAAGGCTACATAATCGCCCACGCTGATGCCGAGGGAATCGCAATCGGCTCGGGTCGCGCAGTAGGCGTCCAGGCGCAGTTCTACGTGGTCCCAGCTCACCGGCATTTCATCCACGGCGGTGTTGAACGCATGCCCGGACGCCATCAACGGCAATACGCTGCCGCGAATCACGCCATTGTCGGTGAACAGGCTGACGCGGCTGCCTTCGGCAAAGCGGCTGGACCAGCAACCTACTGGCGCCAGGGTCAGGCGACCGTTGTCCTTGATCGCCCGCACGGCAGCGCCGATGGTGTCCAGGTGCGCAGATACAGCGCGGTCGGGGCTGTTCTTCTGGCCCTTGAGGGTGGCGCGAATGGTGCCGCGCCGGGTCATTTCAAACGGGATGCCCAGTTCTTCGAGGCGCTCGGCGACATAGCGCACGATGGTGTCGGTAAACCCGGTGGGGCTGGGAATGGCGAGCATTTCCAGCAGCACTTTTTGCAGGTAGTTGAGATCCGGTTCGGGGATGGTTCGGGTCATAAAGGTTTCCTTCTAGTTGCAAGCTATGAGCTGCAAGCTTCAAGTTAAAAGCGCTATTTGAGGCTTGCCGGCATTGCTCTAGTCTTGAGGCTTGCAGCTTGTAACTTGAGGCTTTCCACTGTGTGGAAACAACAAATCCACAAACTTCTCCGCAGTCGGCTGCGGCTCATGGTTGGCCAAGCCGGCCCGTTCATTGGCTTCGATAAACACGTACTCGGGTTGGTCGGCGGCGGGCACCATCAGGTCCAGGCCCACCATGGGAATATCCAGGGCGCGGGCGGCCCGCACGGCGGCGTCCTTGAGGGTTGGATGCAGGATCGCAGTCACGTCTTCCAGGCAACCGCCGGTGTGCAAGTTGGCGGTGCGGCGCACGGCCAGGGTTTTACCGCCGGGCAGGATGCTGTTGTAGTCGTAGCCGGCGGCGGCCAGGGTGCGTTCGGTTTCGGCGTCCAACGGGATTTTGCTTTCGCCGTCCGTGGCCGCCTGGCGGCGTCGGCTCTGGGCTTCGATCAACGCACCGATGGAGTGATGGCCGTCACCAATCACTTCAGCGGGGCGGCGGATCGCGGCGGCGACCACTTCGAAGCCAATCACCAGAATGCGCAGGTCCAGGCCCTCGTGGAAGCTTTCCAGCAGCACGCGGCTGTCGAATTGACGCGCCGCTTCGATGGCCTGTTGCACCTCTTCGATGCTGTGCAGATCCACCGCCACGCCCTGGCCTTGTTCGCCATCCAGCGGCTTGACCACGATTCGCTGGTGTTCGTCGAGGAACTCCAGGTTGTCATCGGCGCTGCCCGCCAGTTGCTGTGACGGCAGTTGCAAACCTGCGGCCTTGAGCACCTTGTGGGTAAGGCTTTTGTCCTGGCACAGGGTCATGCTGATGGCGCTGGTCAGGTCGCTCAACGACTCGCGACAACGCACGCGGCGCCCGCCGTGGCTGAGGGTGAACAGGCCCGCGTCGGCATCGTCCACCTGCACATCGATGCCACGCCGGTGCGCTTCTTCGACAATGATCCGCGCATAGGGATTGAACCCAGCCTGCGGGCCAGGGCCGAGAAACAGCGGCTGGTTGATGCCGTTCTTGCGCTTGATCGCAAACGTGGTCAACGCCCGAAAACCGAGCTTGGCGTAGAGGTTCTTGGCCTGACGGTTATCGTGCAGCACCGACAGGTCCAGGTAGCTCAGGCCACGGCTCATAAAGTGTTCCACCAAGTGGCGCACCAGCACTTCGCCGACGCCGGGGCGCGTGCATTGCGGGTCGACCGCCAGGCACCACAGGCTGCAACCGTTTTCCGGATCGTGAAAGGCTTTCTGGTGATTGAGGCCCATGACGCTGCCGATCACCGCGCCGCTGTCTTCATCCTCCGCCAGCCAGTACACCGGGCCACCTTGATGGCGTGGCGTGAGGCGTCCGGCGTCGACGGGCAACATGCCGCGTCCCTGATACAGCTGGTTCACGGCCAGCCAGTCAGCTTCGGTTTGCACCCGGCGGATACGAAAACCGCGAAACACCCGCGTGGCCGGGCGGTAGTCGGTAAACCACAGGCGCAGGGTGTCGGACGGATCGAGGAACAACTGCTGCGGATCGATCCCGAGAATCTGCTGGGGCGCGGCCACATACAGGGCGATGTCGCGCTCACCGGGCTGCTCGTGGAGCAACGCCTGCGCCAGGCTTGCTGGATCAGGAAAGGTATGCCCGATCAACAACCGGCCCCAGCCGCAATGCACCGCAATCGGTTCGGCGGCCAGGGGGCTGCCATCTTCGGCCAGCCGGGCTTGCAGGCGCTCGTAGGTCGGCGCCTGGCCCTTGAGCAAGCGTTGGCTATAAGCCGCTGCGTGGGGTTTCATCAATCAGATTCCTTGTTCGCTGAGCCACAGGTTCAGCGCCGCCAATTGCCACAGCTTGGAGCCGCGCAACGGGGTCAATTGGCCTTGAGGGTCGGTCAGCAGGCGATCAAGCATGGCCGGGTTGAACAGGCCACGATCCTGGCTCGGGTCCAGCAACAGTTCACGCACCCAGTTCAAGGTGTCGCCTTGCAAATGCTTGAGGCCGGGCACCGGGAAGTAGCCTTTCTTGCGGTCGATGACTTCGCTCGGGATCACGCGGCGCGCCGCTTCCTTGAGTACTTGCTTGCCGCCGTCGGGCAACTTGAACTGGCCTGGCACGCGCGCCGAAAGTTCCACCAGGCGGTAGTCGAGGAACGGCGTGCGCGCTTCCAGGCCCCAGGCCATGGTCATGTTGTCTACGCGCTTGACCGGGTCGTCCACCAACATCACGGTACTGTCCAGGCGCAAGGCCTTGTCCACCGCTGCATCGGCACCGGGCATCGCAAAATGCTCGCGCACGAAGTCGCCAGCGGCATCATTGGCGGTCAGCCACTTGGGCGCGACGGTGGCGGCGTAGTCGTCGTAGCTGCGGTCGAAAAACGCCTCGCGGTACGCCGCATACGGATCGCTGGCGCCATCGACGTGCGGGTACCAGTGGTAACCGGCGAACAGCTCATCGGCGCCCTGGCCGCTTTGCACCACTTTGCAATGCTTGGCGACTTCCCGCGACAGCAGGTAGAAGGCGATGCAGTCGTGGCTGACCATCGGTTCGCTCATGGCGCGGAACGCGGCCGGCAGTTGTTCGATGATCTCGCTCTCGGCGATGCGCAGTTGGTGGTGACGGGTGCCGTAATGCCTGGCGATCAGGTCCGAGTACTGGAACTCGTTGCCCGCTTCGCCGCCGGCGTCTTCAAAACCGATGGAGAAGGTCGACAGATCCTGCACGCCGACTTCCCGCAGCAGGCCGACGAGCATGCTCGAATCAACGCCACCGGAAAGCAGCACGCCCACATCCACCGCCGCCCGTTGGCGGATTGCCACAGCTTCGCGGGTGCTGTCGAGCACGCGGTCGGTCCAGTCTTCCAGGCTGAGGTTTTTTTCATCCTCACGCGGGCCGTAGGGCAGGGTCCACCAGGTTTTCTGTTCAGTCTTGCCGTCGGCGTCGATGCGCATCCAGGTCGCTGGCGGCAGTTTTTCGATCCCCGCCAGCAGGGTGCGCGGCGCAGGTACCACCGCATGGAAGTTCAGGTAGTGATTGAGCGCCACCGGGTCGAGGATCGGGTTGATATCGCCGCCCTTGAGCAGCGCCGGCAAGCTTGAGGCAAAGCGCAGGCGCTGGCCGGTGCGCGACAGATACAGAGGCTTCACGCCCAGGCGGTCACGGGCGATGAACAGGCGCTTGGCGTCGCGTTCCCAGATGGCGAAGGCAAACATGCCATTGAGCTTGGGCAGCAGCGCTTCGCCCCAGGCGTGGTAGCCCTTGAGCAGCACTTCGGTGTCGCCGCCGGAATAGAAGGCGTAGCCCAGGGCTTCAAGCTCTTCACGCAGTTCCGGGAAGTTGTAGATCGCGCCGTTGAAGGCCAGGGACAGGCCCAATTGGGCGTCGACCATCGGTTGGGCGGAGCCGTCCGACAGGTCCATGATTTTCAGGCGTCGATGGCCCAGGGCAATCGGCCCTTGAGCCTGGAAACCCCACGCGTCAGGTCCGCGTGGCGCCAGGTGATGGGTGATTCGCTCCACGGCTGCCAGGTCGGCAGGTTGGTGATCGAAACGCAGTTCTCCAGCTAATCCGCACATAAAGTCCTTACCGGTTTTTCCGTTGGGGAGGGAAGAAGTACCAAGCGCCAAAACGGCGGGTACCCAGAAACTGACCGGGGTGGATGCGCGGAGTTTTAGATCAATCTGTTATAAGGCAGATGGCCGCAGCCGTTGAAAGGCCTTGGAGCAAGCGTACAACCAGCGGCTTTTTATACCGCCTTTGGCCGTGATACCGGACCTATTGTTCGAGCCCATTCGACTCAATAAGGACCCCTGCTGATGACACAGCAACACTCACTGGCGCAAGTCACCCACCCGTTGACGCAGGACCAACTGCTCGGCGCGCTGTTGGAAATAACCGGCGACCTGGATAAAGCCATGGTGCTCCAGGCAACGCTGCCGCCTTGGCTGATCAAAGCCAAACCTGAGGTTTTGAAAGCCCTGGAAGACGATTATCGCGATAGTCAGTTCCCACGCGAGCGTGCTTTGCGGCTGCTGAAGCAGATCAAACCGCTCGACGAATTTTGCCGCGAAAAGCTCAAGGCGTATTTAGCGGCCAAGGGCCTTGGCTCTTTGGACCTCGACCATGATCTGCTGGAAATTCCCTGGCGCACCATCAGCGGCATAAGTCCTTTGTTGGGCGGCATGCTTATCGAGACGCAGACCTTGGAGCACCACAGCCTGCTGCAGGCGGCCATGCAAAACTTTCCCGCATCCCGCGCCGAACCTGATGGTCTGCCGCAAGGAACCGTGATCCGTCATGGTGCCAAAGGGGAGGTGCTGGCAAGTCCCAAGGCCCATGAGTTCATTGGTTATTGCCGGGAGCTGGATGTGGGCGAAGCCTACCAGGCGCATTTGCGTGAGCACTTCAACCTGCCGGGCCCCGATGAAGCGCCCATGGAGACTTTGCGAGGTTACAACCCGGCAGTCTCCGATATTGGCCAATCGCGCTGCAGTGATATGAAAGTTGATTTGCACATCGCCTGCGCCAAGGGCGACATCGCGGAATCGACGTACGGTCTGTTACTCAAGGCCGTCAATACCGGCCTGGCAGCCAGTCAACTCAACGAACTGTTGTTCAATGGGCGGCCGCTGGTATGGCATGGCCTGAAAATTCGTGGCGCGTGTGTATGGAGTGTGTTGGTGTTTTGCGGTAACTCACAGACCGACTTTGTCCACGGTCCGTTGGTGGTGTACATGCCCAAAGATCCGCTGCGTCCGCTCTTCGAGTACTCGACGCTGCACGATTTCAGCACCTACTTGACCTCCAGACTCGAAGTCGCCAGCTATCGCAGCGCATTCGCCGCTTATTTGGATGAGTCCGAACGGTTTAGTTTTTTTGAGCAGTTCGATAAAGACAAAAACCTGAATCAAATGGATCCCTTGCCGGTGCTCACCAGCCTGACCACATTCTTTTTCAACAGTTGTGTCGGAAAACTGCAGTTGGATGCCAGGGAGCTGGCAGTACCGGTTGCGGACGTCGACGAAGACGCGCGTAAGCAGCGTCTGCAGCGCTACCTGAATATCGGTTTGACGCTGTTGAATGTCGCCGGGCTGGTGGTGCCGGCGTTGGGGCAGTTGATGATGGGCGTGGCCGTTGGCGAGTTGTTGGGTGAGGTGTTTGATGGCGTGGAAGACTGGAAACATCGCGACAACGCCCACGCCCTTGAACACCTGATTAACGTGGCGCAAAGCATCGCGTCCATGGCGCTGTTCGCCACTGGGGTCCAAGTGGTAGGCGGGGTGGCCAGGCGGGTACTCAGCAGGGCTCCCGATTTTTTTGAAGGCGTGGAGGCTGTCAGTCCGTCGGATGACGCGGTGCGCTTGTGGCGTAGAAGCAGTACACCGTATCGACAGCCGTTGACGCTGGAAGGCAAGGTTGCCAGCCCAAAAGGGGTGTATCAGGCCAATGGCCAGTCATACGTCAAGATCGATGGCGGCGTTTACTCGATTGCCTACGATGAGCGGATCGGTCGTTGGCGAGCCCGTCACCCGAAACGCGACACTGCCTACCGACCCTCGTTGCAGCACAACGGCCAGGGCGGGTGGCAGTTTGCGTTCGAACGCCCTGAAGAATGGGATAACCCCAACTATATCTTGCAGCGATTGGACCCCAGCCTGGCCTCGTTGCCAGAGGGGCACCTGCAGGATATTGCCGCCATCACCGACATGACCCTGGCGCGCTTGCAACAACTGGCGAGGCAGAACCGCCCGCTGTCCGAGCGATTTCATGAATGCGCGTTGCGCTTTGAATACAACCAGGAGGTGCGTGATCTGCGCTGGCAAATGGAACACGATGCGCCGCTTGATCCCACTACCGCAAAGGTCCAGATGATGGCCTTGCCCTTTATGGAGGGATGGCCCAAAGGGCGCTTTTTCGAGGTACTGGACCCTGAAGGGTATGTGCTTGAGCGTCACCCCGATACGGCGCCGTTTGACTATGAAGACTTGAGCATCCACCTCACCGAGCAACAACTGAAGGACGGCGAGGTGATGTCAACCACGCTGGCCGCGCTTGATCACGAGGAGAAGGCGCTGTTGCTGGGGGGAGCTGTTGAGTCCGGCGCGGAGCACGGCGTGCTCAAGCAACGATTGATGGCATCGCTGCAGCAACGCCATCGACAGGTCTATGAGGCGCTTTACCAAAACGGCGACGTTATCGATCAGACCGATCATGGGTTGCTCAAGGGCCATTACCCGCAGTTGCCTCTGGGCGTGTCAAGGGAGGTTGTAGGTCAGGCATCGGCCGCCAATCGCTGGCGGTTGCGCCAGACCGGGCGGGTGCCTCTGCGGCTGGCTCAGCAGGCGCGCGAGGCCCTGGATACATTGGTCGAGGACCAAGCGCTGATCGGCTTGTACCTGCCGGAGTTGGCTAACGATGCGACACGCCGCATGGTGCTCGGCTTGGCCCCTGGCCTTGAGGGGTGGCCGGCTGACCTGAGGCTGCAATTGCGCGACGGGTCGCCCACAGGACGGCTGCTGGGCCAGGTCGGCAGCGATACGGCCACGGCATCGCGTACCCTGGTCAAAGTGGGCGCAGACTTCCAGGCGTTCGATGAGACGGGGGCGCCGCTGGGGATACGTAGCAATGGGCGTGAGGGGCAGTATCAGGCCCTCGTCGATGCGTTGCTCCCTGTTGATTTGGCCGGTATGGACGTGCAAAGCGCGAGTCAGTTGCGTTATCGGCTTACCGAGCAGGCGCAGAAGCAGCGAAGGCAACTCTCGCGTTTCGTCTGGCCCGAACGTGCCGAGCCCAAGGAAATGCCAGCATCCTGTATTCAGTCCTGGCCTGGGGAACCGGCCCGGTTTCCCAGGGGCCTGGTGCGCAAGGTGCGCAAACTCTACCCGTCGTTCAACGATCAGCGCATCGCGACATTCCTCCAAGCGCTGGGAACCGATCACTTGTCTCGCGCCAGAGCGGTCAAGGCGCTTAAAGAACAGTTTGAGCAATTGCGTCGAGCATTGGGCCGGTGGGCCAGGGAAAGGGTTGCGTCGACGCCGGCGGGTTATACGTCGGCGGACTATCGACTCAGTCGCCTGCAAGCGGTGCAGGCAATCGAGAGCAGTTGGCAGCACGCCTCGTTGCTGCCCGATGAGTTGGGGGAAAAGGTGCCCGGCCTGATGCTTGATGGCATGGCCTTGGGCTCGCTGCCGACCTTGCCGCCAGGGGTCAACTTTGATCATGTCCAGCGCTTGTCGTTGAATCATATGGGGCTTGATGATGATGTGGCGTACTTCCTCAAGCACTTCAAGCAATTGCGCACGCTGGAACTCTCCGACAATCAGCTCACGCGGCTGCCTGAGGTGCTGTCGCGGATGCCGGAACTCAAGCGTGTGTACCTGGACAGCAATCGCTTGCAACTGACGGAGCACACCCGTGTAAAACTGGCCGGCCTGACTGGCCTTACATTGCTCAATCTGAACAACAACCCTCTGATAGATCCGCCTGCGATCAGCAAAATGTTTGATCTGCGCACCCTGGCGTTGCGAAATTGCCGGTTGAGAAACGTGCCCGTCGGCTTGTTGCGCCTGCCCTATCTGGAGCATGTCGATCTTCGTGAAAATGATCTGCTTGAGCTGCCGGATTGGCTGTTCAGCGCGCCACGCACGCGCGCCGAGGTGATTAATCTGCGCCATAACCCGCTGGGCCTGCGCAGTCGTCAATTGTTGCGCGACTATCGCAACAACGTAGGCGTGGGCATGGGGTTCCTGGAGGACGACATTGCCCGTCTGAATGAGCAGAAAGCCCGGGAGTTGTGGCTGGCGGATGAGTGGCTTGCCCACTACTCCCAACGGAGCACGACGTGGTCAGGGCTGCGGGATGAACCGGGATCTGATGGTTTGTTCAAGCTGCTGGCGGAGTTGGGGGGGACGGAGGACTCCACCCATGTGCGTGAGGACCTTGAACACCGGGTCTGGCGGGTGCTGGAGGCTGCGAGTGCCCATGCGGAGTTGCGTGAGGAGGTGTTTGAGCGCGCAGCGACACCTTTGAATTGCGACGATGCTGCCGCCACGAGCTTCAGTAACCTGGAGGTATTGGTCGAAATTCACGAGGCGGCGCAACAGGTCGAAGGCGGCCACGTGACGGCCCAGTCACTGTTGAGGCTGGGCCGAGGTCTGTTCCGTCTGGACCGGTTGGAGCGCATGGCGCAAACCCACAGTACGGAGTATCCCACTGCCGATCCGTTGGAAGTCAGCCTGGCGTACCGAACGGGGCTGGTCGACAAATTCTATTTGCCGGGGCAACCCCGGCACATGCGCTTTTCCCGTTTGGCCGGGGTTTCGCAAGCGGCGCTGAGCACCGCCGAACTTAAAGTCAAAGCGGATGAATTGTCTCCCAGGCTTATAAAGTTTTTGATGGAATTACCGTTTTGGACGCGTTATTTGAAACGCACCTCCAGCGCTTCCTTCGACGCCTTGAATGAGCCGTTTGACCAGCGCATGCAAACGGTCTTCGACCAGAGCCTGACCCTTGACGACGTTGATTACCGTGATCAGATGAACGAAATACTGCGCGAACAAGGGCTGGCGGAAAAAGCCGAAATTGAGCGCTTGACCCTCGAAGCGCTGAAGCTCGATGAAACGCCCCAGGTGTGTGCGCTCCCCATTGGTTAAGGATGCCTGATCAACCTTGCTCGGGTTTGGCCGCGTTGCTTCGAATCAACGACCGAATGGCGAATCGATTGGGGTGACAGGCCTCGGCCACGCTTCGCGGCAGGGGCAGGGGCTCGTTATCCAGCCAGGCCGCCAAGAGTTCGCCGGACAGCGGCGCGGTGATCAACCCACGGGAGCCGTGGCCGCTGTTGACGTAAAGGCCTTGCAGCCACGGGCAAGGCGTCTGCGGCACATGGCGCGCGTCTTTGCGCAGCGCGTCAAAGGTGTGAGCAAAGGCTGGGTGATCCGCCAACGGACCGACAATCGGCAAGTAGTCCGGGCTGGTGCAGCGGAATGCGGCGCGACCGTCCAGCGTATCCGGGGCGAGCGTGTCAGCGTGCAGGCGCTGCACCAGGTCGGTGGAGATCTCCTGCAGCAGGGCCAGGTTGCTCGCGTGTTCGGCGGGCGTCGGGGCCAGGTCATCGCTCTTGAAGTCGAAACTGGCTCCGAGGGTATGTTCCCCCAGGCGTGCGGGCGCCACATAGCCTTCGGCACACACCACCGTGGCCAGCGCAGCGCTGGCGGTGGTTTGCGGCAACCGGGTGATCTGCCCACGGATGCGCTTGAGCGGCAGCTCGGCGCAGGCGGCAAAGCGTTTGACCTCCGTAGCGCCGGCGAGTACCACCACCGGCGCGCTGGCCAGCAGCGTTTGACCTTCCCAGGCCTGCCAGTGGCCGTCGACTTTGCGCAGTTCGAGCACCTCGTGGTGGGCCAGCACCTGAACCCCCGGTTGCTGCGCCTGCCACTGGCAGAGCGCCGGCGGATGAACCCAGCCACCCTCGGGGAAAAACATCCCGCCCGTGGCCAAGGTAACGCCGGCCTGAATCTGGGCCTGGTCTTTATCCAGCAGATGCAGCAGTTCCGGCGCGAATGCCTGGGCCAGTTGCGTCTGGCGCTCGGCCTCCTTGGCATTGAAGGCCAGTTGCAGCACGCCGCAGCCGTCCCAATCCACCCCGCGATGCAAGTGTTGCAGCAGGCGCCGGGTATGGCCGAACCCGCTGACAATCATCTGCGACAAGGCTGTGCCATGGGCCGACAGCTTGAGATAGAGCACGCCCTGGGGATTGCCGGAAGCTTCCTGAGCGAGCCCTGCGTGACGCTCCAACAGGCTGACCTGCCAACCCCGCGCCGCGAGGCTGGCGGCACTGGCGCAACCGGCGAGCCCGCCGCCGATGACCAAGGCGCGGCGCTCGCCCGTGTGCACGGGAGGGCGGGCAAACCAGGGCTTGATGGCGGCGGGAGGTGGCACGTCGTCCGGCCATCCGAGGAACTCCCCGCGCAGTACTTCCCATTTGTGGCCGATGCCGGGGGTGCGTTTCATCTTGAAGCCGGCGGCATTGATCAGGCGCCGGACCCAGCCGGTGCTGGTGAACGTGCTGATGGTTGAACCGGGTGCCGCCAGCCGGGCAAGCTCGGCGAACAGCTCGGCGGTCCACATGTCGGGGTTTTTCGCCGGGGCGAACCCGTCGAGAAACCACGCGTCGACCTGGGCATCCAGCTGAGGCAATTGCTCCAGGGCGTCGCCGATCAACAGGGTCAGGGTGACGCGCCCGCTGTCCAGCACCAGGCGCTGGAAACCTTGATGAATCGCGACGTACTGCGCCAGCAACGGCTCGGCCAGGGCCTTGAGCTGCGGCCACAGGGACAAGGCGCGGGTCAGGTCGGCGGGGCTGAGGGGGTATTTTTCGACGCTGACAAAATGCAGCCGGGCGCTGGCCGGTGCGTGCTCATTGAACAACTGCCACGCGCAGAGGAAATTCAGCCCGGTGCCGAAGCCGGTCTCGCCGATCACAAAGCACGCGCCCTCGGGCAGCTCGGCAAAACGCGCCTGCAGACGGTTCTGTTCGAGAAACACGTAGCGGGTTTCTTCCAGGCCCGACTTGTCGGAGAAGTACACATCGTCGAAGACCCGCGAGTGCGGGCGGCCTTGGTCATCCCAGTCGAGCTGGGCGTGGGATACGGGGTTCATGGGCGGCTCTGCAAAGACAAGGCGGCCATTCTAGCTGATCAACCGCCATTGAATTGACCCATGGCAAGCGCGGGTGCAATTTCCTCCCGCGTGCTGCGGCCCAATCCGCTAGTCTTGAGCCATCTTGAAACGGAGCTGCCCATGTTCGAATCCGCCGAAATCGGTCACGCCATCGACAAAGACACCTTTGAGGCCGAAGTGCCGGCCCTGCGCGAGGCCTTGCTGGAAGTGCAGTACGAGCTGCAACAGCAGAAACGCTTCCCGGTGATCATCCTGATCAACGGCGTGGAAGGCGCGGGCAAGGGCGAGACCGTCAAGCTGCTCAATGAATGGATGGACCCGCGCCTGATCGAAGTGCGCACCTTCGACCAGCAGACCGACGAAGAACTGGCCCGACCACCGGCCTGGCGCTACTGGCGCCAGCTGCCGGCCAAGGGGCGCATGGGCATCTTCTTCGGCAACTGGTACAGCCAGATGCTGCAAGGCCGCGTGCACGGGCAGATCAAGGACGCACGGCTCGACCAGGCCATCGCGGGCGCCGAGCGCCTGGAGAAGATGCTCTGCGACGAAGGCGCGCTGATCTTCAAGTTCTGGTTCCACCTGTCCAAGAAGCAGATGAAAGCGCGGCTCAAGGCCCTGGCCGACGACCCGCTGCACAGCTGGCGCATCAGCCCGCTGGACTGGCAGCAGTCCGAGACCTACGACAAGTTCGTGCACTTCGGCGAACGCATTCTGCGCCGTACCAGCCGCGACTATGCGCCTTGGCATGTGATCGAAGGTGTGGACGCGCATTACCGCAGCCTGACCGTGGGCAAGATCCTTCTGGACAGCCTGCAAAATGCGCTCAAGCAGGCCAAAGGCAAGGCCAGCGGCATGAACCCGGCACCCTTGATCCCTTCGGTTGACCAGAAGAACCTGCTGGACAGCCTCGACCTGTCCCTGCGCCTGGACAAGGACGACTACGAAGAACAGCTGATCACCGAGCAGGCACGTTTCTCTGGCCTGATGCGCGACAAACGCATGCGCAAGCACGCGTTGATCAGCGTCTTCGAAGGCAACGATGCCGCGGGCAAGGGCGGCGCGATCCGTCGGGTGGCCGCGGCGCTGGACCCGCGCCAGTACCACATCGTGCCGATAGCTGCGCCCAGTGAAGACGAACGCGCCCAGCCTTACCTGTGGCGGTTCTGGCAAAAGATCCCGGCACGCGGCATGTTTACCGTGTTCGACCGCTCCTGGTACGGCCGCGTGCTGGTGGAACGCATCGAAGGCTTTTGCACCACGGCAGACTGGATGCGGGCCTATGGCGAGATCAATGACTTCGAAGAGCAACTGCGCGATGCGGGCGTGATTGTGGTCAAGTTCTGGCTCGCCATTGACAAGGACACCCAGCTGGAGCGTTTCCAGGCCCGCGAGGAAATCCCGTTCAAACGCTTCAAAATCACCGAAGACGACTGGCGCAACCGCGACAAATGGGACAACTACCGGGCTGCGGTGGGCGATATGGTCGACCGTACCAGCACCGAAATCTCCGCCTGGACCCTGGTGGAGGCCAATGACAAGCGCTGGGCGCGGGTCAAGGTGCTGCGCACGATCAACCGGGCGTTGGAGGAGGCGTTCGCCAACACCGACAAGCACGATAAGAAGAAAAAGAAATAACCTTCGGAAGGCTTCTGTAGTGAGCAGGCTTGCCCTGCGCTGGGCTGCGAAGCGGCCCCAAAACCTGCCAATTAGGTCTGGCTGAAAAAACGCGTCGACTGTATCGGGGCCGCTTCGCGCCCCAGCGCAGGGCAAGCCTGCTCACCACAAGAATCAGGTTCACCAGAGATATCAGGTTCATCAGCGATAACAGGCTCACCAGCGATAACAGATTCACCACAAAGAGCCAGTTCCCCCAATAGCCCCACCGCCTCGCCCGGCCATGGTTTTGTATATGCCGGATGAATGATCATCGCGGCTGCGTGGGCCTGCATCTATTCTCGATCCATACCCCATAACCACAAGATCGAGGTAGCCCATGCGTGAAGTAGTCATCGTCGACAGCGTACGAACCGGCCTGGCCAAGTCCTTTCGCGGCAAGTTCAACCAGACCCGTCCGGATGACATGGCGGCCCATTGCGTCAACGCGCTGCTGACCCGCAATGGCATCGACCCGGCCACGGTGGAAGACTGCATCGTTGGCGCCGGCTCCAACGAGGGCGCGCAGGGCTACAACATCGGGCGCAACGTGGCGGTGCTGTCGCAGTTGGGCACTGGCACGGCGGGCATGACCCTCAACCGCTTCTGCTCGTCGGGCTTGCAGGCGATTGCCATCGCGGCCAATCAGATTGCCTCGGGGTGCAGCGACATCATTGTCGCCGGTGGCGTGGAGTCCATCAGCCTGACCATGAAAAGCGTCAACACCGACAACCTGATCAACCCGCTGCTGAAAGAGCAGGTGCCGGGCATTTACTTCCCCATGGGCCAGACCGCCGAAATCGTCGCGCGCCGCTACAACGTCAGCCGTGAAGAGCAGGATCAATACGCCCTGCAAAGCCAGCAACGCACGGCCCAAGCCCAGGCTGATGGCTTATTTGACGATGAAATCGTGCCCATGGCGGTCAAGTACAAAGTCGAGGACAAGAACACCGGCGCGGTGCAGGTCCTCGACGGCGTGGTCGATCGCGACGACTGCAACCGCCCCGATACCACACTCGCCAGCCTGCAGGGCCTGAAGCCAGTGTTTGCCGAGGACGGTTCGGTCACAGCGGGCAACTCGTCGCAACTGTCCGACGGCGCCTCGATGACCCTGGTGATGAGCCTGGAAAAAGCCCTGGCACTGGGGCTCAAGCCCAAAGCGTTCTTCCGTGGCTTCACCGTGGCCGGCTGCGAGCCGGATGAGATGGGCATCGGCCCCGTGTTCTCGGTGCCCAAGCTGCTCAAGGCGCGTGGATTGCAAGTGGCGGACATCGACCTGTGGGAACTCAATGAAGCGTTTGCCTCCCAGTGCCTGTATGCGCGCAATCGTCTGGAAATCGACAACGCCAAGTACAACGTCAACGGTGGCTCGATCTCCATCGGCCACCCCTTCGGCATGACCGGTTCTCGGCAAGTCGGGCATCTGGTGCGTGAGCTGCAGCGGCGCAACCTGCGTTACGGCATCGTCACCATTTGCGTGGGCGGCGGGATGGGCGCGACCGGGCTGTTCGAAGCCGTGCGCTAGTTGGCTGTAAACGACGCCGTTCACTGTAGATGCGCCACAGTGAACGGCGGCGTAGCCCAATCCTTCGACTTGCCCCTAGAATGGCCGCTCATCCACCTCTGGTCTTTTTTGGGGCACTCATGCACATCTCTTCCGGCCGCTGGGTCTACGGTTTTTTCCTGACCCTGCTGACCGCGTTCCTCTGGGGCATTCTGCCGATCAAACTCAAGCAGGTGCTGCAGGTGATGGACCCGATCACCGTCACCTGGTTTCGCCTCACCGTGGCCGGCGGGTGCCTGTTCGTCTACCTTGCCGCCACCAAGCGCCTGCCCAGTCGCAAGGTACTCGGGCCCAAGGGCGGTTGGCTGGTGGCGATGGCCGTGTGCGGCCTGGTGGGCAACTACGTGTTGTACCTGGTCGGCCTGAAACTGCTCAGCCCCGGCACCGCCCAGTTGGTGGTGCAGATGGGCCCGATCTTCTTGATGATCGCCAGCGTGTTTGTGTTCAAGGAGCGTTTCAGCCGTGGACAGGTGCTGGGCTTGATCGTGTTGATCGCAGGCTTCGGCCTGTTCTTCAATCAGCGTCTGGAGGAACTGCTGACGTCCCTCGGCGCCTACACCGCCGGCGTGCTGACGATCCTGCTCGCCACGTCGATCTGGGTGTTCTACGCCCTGGGCCAGAAGCAATTGCTGACGGTGTGGAATTCGCTGCAAGTCATGATGGTGATCTACCTCGCCTGCGCCTTGTTGCTCACGCCTTGGGCCCATCCGTTGGAGGCGCTGCAACTGAGCCCGCTGCAAGGCTGGCTACTGTTGGCGTGCTGCATGAATACGCTGGTGGCCTACGGCGCGTTTGCCGAAGCCCTGGCCCATTGGGAAGCCTCGCGGGTGAGTGCGACCTTGGCGCTCACGCCGCTGGTGACCTTTGTGGCGGTGGCCCTGGCGGCCTGGCTGTGGCCGGATTATGTGCAGGCTGAAGAAATCAACGCCCTGGGTTATGCCGGGGCGCTGGTGGTGGTGCTGGGTTCGGCGACGGTTGCGCTGGCGCCCTCGCTGCTCGCCGGGCTCAAGGCCCGGCGGCTGCGTTTGGCGTCTTAATGCCCGGCTTCGAGCATGTTTTCCGGGCGTACCCACTGGTCGAACTCTTCGTCAGTGAGGTAGCCCAGTTCCAGCGCGGCTTCCCGTAGGGTCAGGCCTTCGGCGTAGGCTTTCTTGGCGATTTCTGCCGATTTGTCATAGCCGATATGCGGGTTGAGCGCGGTCACCAGCATCAGCCCACGCTCCAGGTGTTCGGCCATTTGCACGGGGTCGGGCTCCAGGCCGGCGATGCAGTGCTCCTGGAAGTTGTTGCAGCCATCGGCCAGCAGGCGGATCGACTCCAGCAGGTTGTGGATGATCACCGGTTTGTACACGTTCAACTGCAAGTGCCCCTGGCTCGCGGCGATGCCGATTGTCACGTCGTTGCCCAGCACCTGGCAGGCCAGCATCGACAGCGCTTCGCACTGGGTAGGGTTGACCTTGCCCGGCATGATCGAACTGCCCGGTTCGTTGGCTGGCAGTTTGACCTCGGCCAGCCCGGCGCGTGGGCCCGAACCCAGCAGGCGCAGGTCGTTGGCGATTTTCATCAGCGCCACCGCCAGGGTTTTCAGCGCGCCGTGCAAGGTTACCAGCGGCTCATGGCCGGAGAGCGCGGCGAATTTGTTGGGCGCGGTGACGAACGGCAGCCCGGACAATGCCGCCAATTCGGCCGCAATCGCCTCACCGAAACCATGGGGCGAATTGAGCCCGGTGCCGACGGCCGTGCCGCCCTGGGCCAGTTCACACACCTGGGGCAGGGCACTGCGGATGGCGCGTTCGGCGTAGTCGAGCTGGGCTATAAACGCCGAGAGCTCCTGGCCGAAGGTAATGGGCGTGGCATCCATCATATGGGTGCGACCGGTCTTCACCAGCTTCATATGCCGTGCGGCCTGCTCGGCCAAACCGCCGGAAAGCGTGGCGATGGCCGGTAACAAGCGTTGGTGGACAGCCTGCACCGCCGCAATGCTCATGGCCGTCGGGAAGCAATCGTTGGAGCTCTGGGAGCGGTTCACATGGTCGTTCGGGTGGACCGGGCTCTTGCCGCCCCGCTGGTTGCCTGCCAGTTCGTTGGCGCGGCCGGCGATCACTTCATTGGCGTTCATGTTGCTCTGGGTGCCGCTGCCGGTCTGCCATACCACCAGGGGGAACTGGTCGTCATGGGTGCCGGCGAGCACTTCGTCGGCGGCCTGTTCGATCAGGCGGGCGATGTCGGCGGGGAGGTCGCCGTTGCGGTCGTTGACCCGGGCGGCGGCCTTCTTGATCAGGGTCAGGGCGTGCAATACCGCCAAGGGCATGCGCTGCTCGCCGATGGCAAAGTTCACCAGCGAGCGTTGGGTCTGGGCGCCCCAGTAAGCGTCATCCGGGACTTGCACTTCTCCCAGGCTGTCGGTTTCGATACGGCTCATCGGGCACACTCCTTCAGGTTCGTTTGCGCAGTTTAGGCCGTGATCGGCCAGGTGGGTTCCCTAAAAGACTTTTCATCGGGCAATCCTTTGCCCGACAAGGCTCGGGGTTGAGCCGCGAGGTTTTTTAGGCGCAGAATGGGCGCCCTTGGGGTCTTACCTCGCCAGCTAGAAAGGAAACTCGATGACTCGTCTTCGTGCCATCTGTACCGCGGTTGCTCTGGTTTGCGCCAGCGGCCAGGTTTTTGCCGATACCGCCAGCCACAACGCCAGTGCCGAAGCCTTCCTTACCCTGGCCC
>Ga0308161_1001368_pt1 | contig 29891 bp, 25 predicted proteins | sample PhyFR2_FD_201034 | JGI IMG/M metagenome (GOLD analysis project Ga0308161, IMG submission 201034) | Phyllosphere microbial communities from UC Gill Tract Community Farm, Albany, California, United States - DLSLF.R2 | ecosystem: Host-associated > Plants > Phyllosphere > Unclassified | place: USA...
GCCAATAAGATACAGGCGATAAAAGCCAAACAAAAGCCGAATATGCCCATGCGATGGACGAAATCCCCTTTTTCAGGACTGGCGACCACCAATAAGGAGGAGCTTAAGATGACTGCCGCCAAAATAATACCGATCACTAAGCGATTGACCATTTTGTCAAATCGATCGAGTAATTGTTTTTGTTCACGAATTTCTAAATTCAAACGGTGTTTGCCAGTAGCAAAGGTATCGAGTACAGCCAATGCGCGGTCAGGCATACGGCCAAGCGCACGCAAACTTTTGGCAGCAGCAAGAGTACTTTTCTTTAATTCTTCAGTGGCATCGAATTGAGCTAAAAAATACTTTTGTGCGAAAGGCTGCGTCACTTCCATCATAGATAAATCTGGATCCAATGCTTTGATGACACCTTCTAATGTCCCAAATGCCTTGATCAGCAAAGTGATATCGCGATTCATTTGTAAATGATTGTCATAACATATCTTGATCACTTCGCCCATGACTCTTTGGAGATCGATATCTTTTAGCGGCATATTATAGTAGTTTTCAACAAAGCGCTGCAAATCTTGGTAAAACAAGACTTCATCAAAGGCAGTGCCTTGGCTGCCGCACAATCTGAGTACAGCCTTGCCGACTTCTTGTGTATCTTGGGTATAAAGCGCGATCAAGGCATCTGCCAGACGGCTGCGCAATGCTTGGTCCAAATGACCCATCATCCCGAAATCCAAAAAAATCACTTGATAGGGCGGCAAGATAGATTCATCTTGCCATTTTAAGGTATAGTCTACGCCACCTAAAACGCCCACGCGTTGCTTTAATTGAAAAGGTTGGGGACGATGTTCTTGATCAGCAAAAACATGGAGGAATAGATTTCCAGGATGAGGATCTGCATGGAAAAACCCATCCTCGAAGACTTGTTTCATAAAATTCTTCACCAGCAGCGTGCCAATGGCTTTTTTGACATCTTTGACGGTTTGGTTGTCATAAAGTAGTTCGTGGTCTCCACGGGTCAATAAGCAATTCAAGCTTTCCCCTACCATATAATCCATTACCAATACTTTCTTTGTACACCATTCGGGATAAACTTTGGGTACTGCCAATTGAGGGTCTTGTCGATTATCGCGGTAAAATGCTTGTGCATTGGCCATCTCTTGCAGAAAATTGGTTTCGTTGGCCAAAGAGCGGCGGATTTCTGCCAAGACACTTTTCAGATCTACTACATTGGCTTCCGGCACGTAACGGATCAGAGGGATCGCTTTTTCAAAAAGGTTCAAGTCCACCTCGATGTCGGCGATGATCCCTGGATGCTGTACCTTGACGATCACTTCTTTTCCGTTACGCAAAACAGCGTGATGGGCTTGTCCAATCGATGCGGAGGCGACGGGCAGCTGATCAAAGGAAGTAAAAACATCAGATAGAGATTGTTGGAGCTCAGCTTCAACTAAAGCTTTGACCGCTTGGAAAGGATCACTTTTGACATTGTCTTGCAACTGTTTGAACGCTGCAGCAAAAGAAGGATCCAGCAAATCTGTTCGTACCGAAAGCATTTGGCCAATTTTGATAAAGGTTGGGCCTAATTCCTCAAACGCTTGCCGGACCATTTCTGGTTGTTGCTGTTTGCTGATATTTTGCAGCACTCTGTATTTGATAAAGACCTGAACAATTTGTTTTAATCTGATCCGTCTGGAAGGAATCGTTTCTTTTGCCATCTTTCACACCTCATCATTCACATCTTGATATAGTCATAGTACTGACAAATTGAAAAACATTCAACTCTGGACCTATCTATTCCTTTGAGAGAAAAGATTTTTTGTCCAAGATTTAGTGCCGATTGACTGAATTTATGCTAAAATGTGAAAGACTTAGTGTGGTAGAAACCATGGATGCAGGAGGAATTTCTTTTGAAAATCATTTTATTATATGGGGGACGCAGTGCAGAACACGATGTATCGCTGCTATCCGCTTTTTCAGTAGTCAATGCTGTATATTATACTTACTACCAAGTGCAATTAGTAATGATCACGAAAGAGGGACAATGGCTCAAAGGGCCATTATTGACTGAAGCACCAACCTCTAAGGATGTATTGGCCTTGACAGATGACGCCGATAAAGGTGAAGTCATTCAACCAGGCGCCATTTATGAAGAAGAAGCAATCGTCTTTCCATTGCTGCATGGGCCGAATGGAGAAGACGGCACGATCCAAGGTTTCTTGGAAACGATTGGCATGCCTTACATTGGCGCAGGCGTACTGACAAGTGCTTGCGGCATGGATAAAATCATGACCAAATATATCTTGCAAGCTGCAGGGATACCCCAAGTACCCTATGTGCCTGTTCTTAAGAATGCCTGGAAAGAAAACCCTAAAAAAATCTTCGATCAATGTGAAGGCAGTTTGCTGTACCCAATGTTTGTGAAGCCTGCCAATATGGGATCAAGCGTAGGAATCTCCAAAGCAGAAAATCGCGAAGAATTGCAAAACGCGTTGCAAGAAGCCTATCGCTATGACACAAGAGCCATTGTTGAACAAGGAATCGAAGCCAGAGAAATCGAAGTGGCTGTTCTAGGCAACGAAGATGTACGTACCACGATGCCTGGTGAAATCGTCAAAGATGTTGCATTTTATGATTACAATTCAAAATACATCGATAACCGAATCGATATGCAGATCCCAGCACACATCCCTGAAGACACGCAGGCAAAAGCGCAGGAATTTGCCAAAAAAGCATACACGATGCTAGGCGGCAGCGGGCTAAGTCGTTGTGACTTCTTTTTAACAAACAAAAACGAACTGTTCTTAAACGAATTGAACACGATGCCAGGTTTTACAGAATTTAGTATGTATCCATTGTTATGGGAAAAAACCGGCTTGCCTTATGGCGATTTGATTGAAGAATTGATCCAATTAGGGATGAACCGTTTCAACCAACGGCGGGCATTTTTGACAGACGTCGAAGCTGAATAAATGAAGAAGAAAGCCAGCTCAACTCAAGGGAATACTTGAAGCGAACTTTGGCTTTCTTTTTTTAATAAAGGAGATAGATCCATGAATCTGACAATAGAAGAAGTAGCCGCTTTATTTGAACAAGAAAGCAATGACCAGAGAATAATCTCTTCCGTCGAGTTTGACAGTCGGCTAATCAAAGAAAATAGTTTGTTTGTTCCGATAGCAGGAACCAGAGATGGCCATGAATTTGCGCAACAAGCGAAGGACAATGGCGCAATCGCCACGCTTTGGAGCCATCCAACGATCCTGCCCCCTGAACATATCCAGGTTATCCATGTGGAGGATACGGTGGCTGCTTTTCAGCGATTGGCACGAGGCTATAAAGAAAAGATCAATCCCAAAATCATTGGTATCACAGGCAGCAATGGCAAAACAACAACAAAAGACATGGTAGATGCCGTAATGGCACAAAGCTATAAAACCTATAAGACCCAAGGCAACCATAACAATGAACTAGGGGTACCTTTGACGATCCTGCATGCGCCGGCAGGTACGGAAGTCCTGATTTTAGAAATGGGTATGGACCACGCAGGGGAAATCGAAGTATTGTCATTATTGGCAGAACCAGATGCCGCCGCGATCACCTTGATCGGTGAGGCCCATATCGAAAATCTAGGTTCACGGGAAGGAATCGCCAAAGCAAAAATGGAAATTGCTGCCGGACTGAAAAAAGATGGCTTTATGATGGTTCCAGCTGACGAACCATTATTAGCCCCTTATCTGCCTGAGCTAACGCAAACAATCAAAACCTTTGGCCTAGCAGCAGGTGATGTGCAAGGAACGATTTTAGCAGAAGCACAGCAAGAAACAACCTTTTCTGTTGAAGGCGTCAAATATACGATCCCCGTCATTGGCGGTTATAATGTCAAAAATGCCTTGATCGCTATTGGCATGGGCCGGTATTTTGCTGTGCCTGACGCAGCGATCCAAGCAGGTCTGGCAGGGTTCCAGTTAACAAAGAACCGCACCCAATGGCTGACAGCAGGAAACGGCGCTGCACTTTTGAGTGATGTGTACAATGCAAACCCTACAGCGATGGGCTTAGTGTTAGATAGTTTCAAAAAAATCCCACTTCAAGGCAGACGAATCGCCGTATTGGCAGATATGCTGGAATTAGGGCCAGACAGCGCTGAGATGCATGCAGGAATGGCGGTACATATCGATGATACTGTACAAATGGTCTTTTTGTACGGTCCAGAGATGAAAGCATTACAAAACCGTTTGACTGATCAGGGCTTTGCAGGGCAAATCTATCACTTTGACAAAGAAGAAAAGACGGGATTGATCAATGCCTTAATAAAAACTTTAAGTCCCGAAGATAGCGTTGTGCTCAAAGGCAGCAATGGAATGGGTCTAAGTGAAGTAGTCGATGCCTTGATCGGAATGTAAAACAGAATTGAAATCTTGCTGAAACTTTCAATTTATGCTATACTTATCTAACGCCGAAAGATGAAGCACAGAATGATTACTGTAAAAAAACATTGACGTTTTGAGATAAATGATGGCTGAAGCATATCTTTTTGTTTTAGCCTTTTATAATGCCTTCGAGAAGCGGTTTTTCGGTACCGAGAGAAAGATAAGAGTAATTGGACTGCTCTTGTGTTTCTGAAGAACTACCTACGCTTCAATGATAAAAACAGGCATCGAGATGATGACCAAATAGGAGGATCCATTTGAAATTTAAAGATCTAGAATTATCCAGCGAATTATTGACTTCTGTTGAGCGTGCCGGCTTTGAAGAAGCAACACCCATCCAAGAAGCAACGATTCCGTTAGCCTTAGCAGGCAGAGATGTGATTGGTCAAGCACAAACTGGTACCGGTAAAACCGCTGCTTTCGGTTTGCCAATGCTAGAAAAAATTGACCCGACAAACCAACAATTACAAGGTTTAGTGATTGCGCCAACCCGTGAATTGGCTATCCAAACCCAAGAAGAATTGTATCGTTTAGGGAAAGACAAAAAAATCCGTGTCCAAGCAGTATACGGTGGGGCAGATATTGGTCGCCAAATCCGTCAATTAAAAGATCGTCCACATATCGTTGTTGGTACACCAGGACGTATGTTGGACCACATCAACCGCCACACCTTGAAATTAGGCACGGTTGAAACCCTTGTATTAGATGAAGCAGACGAAATGTTGAACATGGGCTTTTTGGAAGATATTGAAAAAATCATCAGCCAAGTGCCAGACGTTCGTCAAACATTACTATTTTCTGCAACGATGCCGCCAGCAATCAAAAATATTGGTGTCAAATTTATGAAAAATCCTGAGCACGTTCAAATCAAAGCCAAAGAAATGACGGCTGATTTGATCGATCAATATTATGTGCGCTCGAAAGACTTTGAAAAATTTGATGTGATGACGCGCTTGTTGGATGTTCAAACGCCTGAATTAACCATCGTCTTTGGCCGTACCAAACGTCGTGTTGACGAGTTGGCTCGTGGGTTAGAAGCCCGTGGTTACAAAGCAGAAGGCATCCATGGTGATCTTTCTCAACAAAAACGGATGAGCGTCTTGCGTTCATTCAAGAGCGGCAACTTAGACATTTTAGTAGCAACAGATGTCGCTGCCCGCGGCTTGGATATCTCAGGTGTGACCCATGTCTACAACTACGATATCCCACAAGACCCTGAAAGCTATGTGCATCGGATCGGTCGTACCGGTCGTGCTGGTAAAGGCGGCATGTCCGTGACTTTCGTTACACCAAACGAAATGAGCTACTTGCATGTCATTGAAAACTTAACCAAAAAACGGATGACACCTCTTCGTCCGCCAACCGAAAAAGAAGCCTTCAAAGGTCAATTAGGTGCGGCATTAGAAGCAGTTGAAACCAAAATGGATGAAAATGGATTAGACAACTATTTAGCAGCTGCAGATGATTTGGTGGAACGTTATTCTGCACAAGACTTAGCAGCCTTGTTATTGAAAACATTGGCGAAAGATCCTTCTGATCAAGTGCCAGTCAAAATCACGCCAGAACGTCCACTTCCGCAAGGGAAAAAATCATTTGGCAATAAGAACGGTCGTCGCAGCAATAACAACGGCGGCAACCGCAATCGTAAAGACGGCGGCAATCGCAGCAACTACAGCAAAGATGGCGGCGGCAATAAAGCCCGCGGAAACTATGCTAAAGATGGTGCCAAACGCAACAACCGTCGCAGCAATGACAAAAAACGCGGTTTTGTGATCCGTAACAACCAAGATTAATAAAAAAGTTGTGTCCTAAGTCAGCGGCGCAAGCAAATCTTAAGAAAGATTCTTAAAGACTTGCTTGCGTCAGTCAGACTCAGGGCACTTTTTTTAAATCAAATCGCAAAGAAAATAGTTTGGCATGGTATTTCGCCAAATTTTTGGTAGAATGGTAACTAGTTGAAGTAGTTGCAGTTCGTTAGGCAGCTGCGACCGAGAAGAGTTGGTGAGAAGAGGAAAATGATCAAAGGAATAGGCATTGATGCGGTGGAATTGCCTCGAATCAAGGCGTTGATCGAGGAAAAACCGCGCTTTATTGCACGGATTTTAACAGAAGCTGAAGTGGAATTGTTCGACAAGCTGCCGCTGAAACGGCAAGTTGAATTTCTGGCAGGAAGGTATGCCTGTAAAGAAGCTTTCTCTAAGGCCTGGGGCACCGGGATTGGCAAGCTGTCTTTTCAGGATATTGAAATATTGACGAATGAAGTCGGGGCACCCGTGGTCACCAAAGCGCCACATCCCTTAAGCATGATTTTTGTCAGTATCACCCATACCAATGACACAGCATTTGCGCAAATTATTTTAGAAGTGCCCGCAATCAGTTGAAACAGCAAAAAAAAGCAGCATCAGAGGTTCGACTTGATGCCCGTTGTAGGAAAGAAGGAATCAGACATGGTCGTTGCACGTCATAGACCCACAAAAGCGATTATTGATACTGCGGCTATTACAGAAAATATCCAAAATGAACGGAAACGTTTGGCCGATGATACAGCACTATTTGCTGTGGTCAAAGCCAATGGCTATGGCCATGGTGCTGTGGAAACAGCCTATGCAGCAGCTGCCGGCGGCGCAGCAGGATTTTGTGTCGCAACCATTGATGAGGGGATCGAATTGCGTGAAGCCGGCATTACCGCACCGATATTGCTGCTTGGTGTCGTAGCGGTCACAGATATTGACTTGCTCGCAACCTATGACTTTTCATTTCCAGTTGCGAGTCAAGAATGGCTGTCAGATGCTGAACACTATCTATCAGACACGTCTTTGCCCCGGCCTTTGCGGGCCCATATCAAGGTCGATACAGGCATGGGGCGGATCGGTTTTTTAGATGCCCAAGCTGTTGCACACGCAGCTAGCTGGTTAGATCAGCACCCTGCATTCGAATGGGAAGGTATTTTCACTCATTTTTCAACCGCTGACCAAGCAGATACGGCTTATTGGCAGCAGCAGCATCTTTTTTTTCAAGAAGTCTTAACAGCACTGCCCCATTTGCCGACATATATCCATACTGGGAACAGTGCCACTGCATTGTGGCATGAACAAGCAGTAGGAAATATGATTCGCTATGGGATCGCCATGTACGGATTGAACCCATCGGGACATGCGTTGGAAGCACCGGTCCCATTAAAACCAGCATTGTCATTGGTTTCAAGTTTGATCCAAGTAAAATTGCTTGAAAAAGGTGCTGGAATTGGCTATGGTGAAACATATATCACGCCGCAGCAAGAATGGATCGGTACTGTTCCAATCGGCTATGCGGATGGCTGGTTGCGGAAGATGCAAGGCTTTTCAGTACTGGTTGAAGGCGTCTATTGTGAAATCGTTGGCCGGGTCTGTATGGATCAATTGATGATCCGCTTGCCTCATGCATACCCAGTTGGCACTACAGTTACTTTGATCGGTGAAAACAATGGTGAGCGGATCACGATGCAAGATGTGGCAGATCAATTAGACACGATCCATTATGAAGTTGCATGTACATTGTCAGCGCGGGTACCGCGAGAATACAAAAGTTAGGGTGGTCCTATGGTAAAAAGAGGAGATATTTATTTTGCGGATCTTTCACCAGTCGTTGGTTCAGAACAAGGCGGGATTCGTCCAGTGCTGGTCATTCAAAACGATTTGGGCAATCATTTCAGCCCAACCGTGATCATTGCTGCGATCACTGCCAAGATGGCCAAACCGAAATTGCCGACACATATCGGCATTTCCTCCGACTGTACCGGAATTGGTAAAGATTCCGTGATTCTGATGGAACAGATCCGAACGATCGACAAATGTCGGTTAAAAGAAAAAGTCTGTCATTTAGACGAGAAGATCATGGGTGAAGTCAATGCGGCATTAATGGTCAGCATTGGGGTTGAAACGGCGTATACGCCCTCAACGATCCATGTGTGAGGTTTGTGGAAATGATTGGATACTTTTTTGTTATTATCGTTATTTTATTATTGCTTGTATTTACTTATCAACACTTGCACCGCTTTTTGGGTGAATCAAAAAAGCAGCAAGATACAGTTCTGAGAGGCTATTACCTAGTCAGTCATACATATGAAGAAAAAAGAACAAAGCAGCAAAGCCGCTATTATGGGGTTTTTCAACAAGGGGATCAAAGTTATACGCTGGAATTATCTTTACCGTTGTTTTTGCAATTACGGCCGCCGATGCGGGGAGAATTGATCGCACAAGACGGCAAAGTTCAAGCATTTAACCAATGATCAGTAACACGAACTACTTGTATACGATGGATACAAGTAGTTTTTTTGTGCAGCAATTCAAGAACGAATACAGCAGTGTTTGTGTCATGTTTTTCTATTTGCTGCAAAGGGATAAGACTTTTAAAATGGGCATGGGACTGGTTGATTTTGTGCGGTCTTTCAGTTATAGTATGTAGCGACTAGTTTGAAAAGAGGAAAAATCGTGAACCCTTCTATCTATGGATCAACCAAAGAATCTTTATCTTTGTGGTTAACTGAACAAAATGAAAAGAAATTCCGGGCCAACCAAATTTGGGCATGGCTCTATGAAAAACGTGTGCAAGACTTTTCTGAGATGACGAATTTACCGAAAAGCTTGATTGAAAAACTGAATCATGCTTTTGTGATCAATCCATTAAAACAAATCATCGTCCAAGAAGCCAGTGACGGCACAGTCAAATATCTATTTCAATTACCAGACAATCATATGATCGAAACTGTTTTGATGCGTCAGGAGTATGGGATGTCTGTATGTGTAACGACACAAGTCGGCTGCAACATTGGCTGCACCTTTTGTGCCAGCGGTCTGCTGAAAAAACAACGGGACCTAACTGCTGGTGAGATCGTGGCACAGATCATGCTGGTACAGCATTACTTTGATGAGCGTCAGCAAAATGAACGGGTGTCCCATGTGGTGGTCATGGGGATCGGTGAGCCCTTCGACAACTATGATAACGTGATGGGCTTCTTGCAGATCATCAACGATCCCAAAGGACTTGCGATCGGCGCCCGCCATATCACTGTCTCCACCAGTGGACTGGCATATAAAATCCGAGAATTTGCCGAAAATGGCTTGCAAGTCAATTTAGCGATCTCATTGCATGCACCGAACAATGAAGTACGGACGTCAATGATGCGGATCAATCGCAGCTTCCCTATCGAAAAACTGATGGCGGCAGTCGATTATTATTTGGAAAAAACCAATCGCCGGATCACTTTCGAATACATTATGCTAGATCATGTCAATGACCGGCCAGAACACGCCAGAGAGCTTGTGGCCTTGCTGAAGGATAAGAAGAAACTGACCTATGTCAACTTGATCCCGTATAATCCAGTCAGTGAACATGATCAATATGCCCGCAGCAAAAAAGAAGATGTAGCTGCTTTTTATGACATTTTGAAAAAGAATGGCATCAACTGCGTGATCCGCAAAGAACACGGCACCGATATCGATGCCGCTTGCGGCCAGTTGCGGAGTAAGCAAATGAAGAAAGCGACTGCTTAGCAATAGTTTTCAAACTATTCTCTGTGGTAAAGTACTATAAATATAAGAAGCAGCACTCTTGGTGTGACTGCTTCTTTTTTGTCATATAGCCAAAATTATTTTAAGCGATTTGCTTTTTTTGTTTATGATAGTATAATAGTTCACATGAATATTTATTCTCGGAATTTTCTGAAAAGGATAAGCGCATTTAACTATTTGAATCTAAATCATTTCCTGATGGTCGATATCAAAACTGAAAGGAGATCAAAAATGAATCGAACAGCAATCATCGTTGATAAAAAACTAACATTAGGACAGCAAGCCAACCTAATTGCTATTTTATCAGCAGCAATATCAAGTCATACTTCTGATGTGATCGCCCCCGATAAAATCATCGATTTGAACGGAAACCTACATGCTGCGATAAAGAATAATGTTGTCGTATTAAAAGCCAATCCGACAGCTATACTCACTCTTACAGTAGTCTTAAAAGAAATAGGTGACATTGAATTTATTGTGTTTAGCAAAGAAGGACAAAACAGCAGTGATCGTTTCTCAGAGTATAAAAACACGATTGCAAGAAATGGATCAAAAGATTTGGGGATAGTAGGCGTGGCACTATATGGCGATAGTGATAAAGTAAAACAAGCGACAAAAAAATTTAGTTTGTTACATTGAAATATAGGAAATGAACAATCGGCTACGTTTGGGTATTCCTAGATGTATAAAAATGGAATCAGGTTTTTAATAAAGTAACTTGAATAAAGTAAGAATGAAGTCAAATTAAAAGACTTTTCACGCGTAAGTAAGCTGTTAAAGTTTTTTGCGTGCATTCAACTATGGTTGATCGAGTATGATCATAAAAGGGGAGAGCTGAAACCAGATAGGTTGGGGTTCTTTTTTTTTTAAAAAAGTAAGGCATATTTAAGCGATCTTGTAGGATTTAATAACAAAAAAAGAAAACGATTTATTATGATAATATTCTAAAAACAATGTTTTGCTTAGAGAATCTGGATTATACTAAAGGATGTAGTTAAATATAAATAACTTAGGGGGAAGATTTTATGGAATGGATCAAACTAATTGGTATCTTAGTTATCCTGATTGGTTTTTTGCTGAAATTGGATACGATCGCTGTCGTGATCATTGCTGGTTTTGTGACAGCTTTAGTGTCTGGGATCTCGGTCACAGATTTTTTGACCATGTTAGGAGAAGCCTTCATCAACAATCGTTTGGTAACATTATTCTTATTGACATTGCCAATGGTTGGGTTGTCTGAACGTTTCGGTTTAAAACAGCAGGCGGTGATCTTGATTGAAAAAATCAAAGGATTGACGCCAGGCAAGTTCTTGAGTTTGTACTTATTTATTCGTGAGGTTGCAGGGTTCTTCTCAATCAGAATCCAAGGCCATACGCAATTTATTCGGCCGATCGTTAATCCAATGGCACAAGCCGCAGCAGAAAATAAATTTGGCGAGATCGACGAAAAGGACCAAGAGAAAATCAAAGCTCGGGCTGCTGCCAATGAAAACTTTGGGAACTTTTTTGCCCAAAATACCTTCGTGGCCGCTTCAGGTGTCTTGTTGATCGTAGGTACATTGAAATCACTTGGCTATGATGTTGCAGCGAGCGCCGTTTCTCAAGCCTCATTACCGATCGCATTGATCGTTTTAGTCATTGCAACGGCTTCGAACCTCTTGTTCGATCGCAGTTTAGCCAAAAAATATGGCAAGAAGGAGGAAGAATAGATGGCAGATGCTATTAATACGATTTTAGAGTTCTTTTATATTTTGATCGGCTTGTTGGCGATCATGACTGCCGTTCGTGTCTTTCGTGAAACAAGCCATCCGACACGTTTCGGTACTGCCGCATTTTGGTTGCTGCTAGGCGTGGTTTTTGCTTTCGGCAATTTCATTCCTTATATCATTGATGGGATCTTGATTGTTTTGATGGGCTGTTTGACAATGTTCAAACAAGTCAAAATCGGTAAGATCGTCGATGTAGATGAAGCAAAAGCTGAAGCCTCAGCGAGAAAAATCGGCAGTCTGATTTTTGTTCCTTGTATTTCATTGGCGGTCATCGCTGTCGCGATCTCTTATACGCCTTTAGGTGGCCAAGTAGGGATCGGGATCGCTTCTGTACTAGCACTGTTGATTGCTATTGCGATCACTGGTGCCAAACCTAAAACGGTGTTTGACGATTCCGATCGGATGTTGCGTCAAGTCGGTACTGCCGGTATCCTACCGCAGTTGTTGGCTGCTTTAGGGGTGATTTTCAATGCTGCGGGTGTTGGGGATGTCATCTCACAAGGAATCTCAGGTGTTGTGCCTGAAGGCAACCGGTTGGCGGGTGTCGTGGCGTATTGTTTAGGGATGATGATCTTCACGATGATCATGGGCAATGGTTTTGCCGCTTTTACAGTCATCACTGCGGGTATCGGGGTGCCATTTGTGATCGCCCAAGGGGGTGACCCTGTTGTTGCTGGTGCATTAGCGATGACCGCTGGTTTTTGCGGCACGTTGCTGACACCGATGGCAGCCAATTTCAATGCACTGCCAGTTGCGCTGTTAGAAATGAAGGATGCCAATGGGGTGATCAAAGCTCAGGCGCCGATTGCTTTGCTGTTATTGGTGATCCATATCGCTTTGATGTACTTTTGGGCGTTTTAGTGATACAACGGAAATAGAGAGGATGAACATGAATGAAAATTTTGATTACCGGATTTGATCCATTTGGTGGCGAAGCCATCAATCCCGCATTAGAGGCAGTCAAGTTATTGCCAGATACGATCGGTGGTGCACAGATCATCAAAGCTGAAATTCCAACAGTCTTTGGCAAATCCGCTGCGATCGTAGCGGAAAAAATCGACGCGCACCAGCCTGATGTGGTACTGAACATCGGGCAAGCCGGCGGTCGATTTGCCATCTCGCCTGAACGGGTCGCAATCAATGTAGACGATGCCCGTATCCCAGATAACGAAGGCAATCAACCAGTGGATGAAGTGATCCAAGCACAAGGACAGCCAGCTTATTTTACCCAGTTGCCAATCAAAGCAATGGTAGAAGCCATGAAAGCAGCTGGGATCCCAGCGGCTGTTTCCAACACGGCAGGCACGTTTGTTTGCAATCATATTATGTACCAAGTCCAATATATGATTGATACACAGTACCCAGCAATCAAAGGCGGATTTATCCATGTGCCGTTTATCCCACAACAAGTGGTAGACAAAGCAGGACAACCAGCCATGAGTTTGGCAGATATTGCTACAGGGCTTGAAGCAGCTGTTTCAGCTATCGTAGAATTCTCAGACAAAGACGACTTGAAAGCAATCGGCGGTGCGATCCATTAAGCAAGCGATTTTACAGAGGCACGGTACAAGTGAAGACTTATACCGTGTTTTTGTTTTATCTAAAATAGGGTCGTTCAGTATCTGTAAACAAGAAGGAAAACTAAAGAAAATTCATTGAAAAATTTCATCCGAGCATGTTTTTTAATTATTTTTTTTAAATCGCTGAAGATAGGTGAAAAAGTCAAAAAAGCTTTCACTAAGCGTTCAATGAGAATAGCGTAAGAAAATAAAAAGAATACTATCTTTAATGACTGTTTTTTATCAAAAAAAAGATTGCTTTTTTAATAATTATTAATTAAAATCTTATCTAACTTCAGAAATCGAAGGATTATTCTGAAAATTATTTCAATTAAGGGGTAAACAGGATGAAAAATAAATGGGCATATGGTTTGGTTGCTGTGTGCGGCCTAGTATTAGCAGGCTGTACGACAGGCGGAACCGATAGTTCAGGCGACAACGCTGCTTCAAGCGGCACAAGTGATGCAGAACAAGTATTTAATGTAGTGGTTTCTCAAGAAATGCCAAGTGCAGATTTATCTTTGGCAACAGATACGATCAGTTTCAGTGCATTGAACAATGTATATGAAGGTTTGTATCGTTTAGATGCGGACAGCACACCACAACCTGCTGGCGCTGCGGAAGCGGCTGAAGTCAGTGAGGATGGCTTGACTTACACAATCAAATTGCGTGAAGATGCGAAATGGTCAAATGGTGATCCTGTAACAGCTGCAGATTATGTCTATGGTTGGCAACGGACTGTGAAACCAGAAACAGCGTCTGAATATGCGTATTTGTATGCACCAGTTAAAAATGCTGAAGCCATTACAGCTGGCGATACTGATCCATCAGAATTAGGCATCAAAGCGGTGAGTGATTATGAATTAGAAATCACATTAGAAAAAGCAACACCATATTTTGACTACTTATTGGCATTCCCATCATTCTTCCCGCAAAATCAAAAAGTGGTGGAAGAAAATGGCGATCAATACGCAGCGACAAGTGATAATGCAGTCTACAACGGACCATTTGTTTTAAGCGGTTTTGATGGTGCTGGTACTGACACAGAATGGGCGTACGAAAAGAATGACCAATATTGGGATAAAGACACAGTTAAATTACAAACGATCAACGTTAGTGTCGTGAAAGAATCAGCAACTGCTTTGAATCTATTCCAAGATGGCCAAGCAGATGATGTGATCTTGACTGGTGAATTGGCGCAACAAATGGCCAATGATGAAGCGTTTGTTTCTCAACCAGAAGCAACAACTTCTTATTTAGAATTGAACCAGCGTGATGAAGATTCTCCTTTCCGCAATGAAAACTTGCGTAAAGCTATCTCATACGCGATCGACCGTGATGCCTTAGTGACATCGATTCTAGGTGATGGATCTATTGCTTCATCAGGATTGGTTCCAGAAGGGATGACATTCAGCCCAACAGACAATACAGACTTCACTGAGGCTGCCGGCAGTGTACTTGAGTACAACGAAGACAAGGCCAAAGAATATTGGGAAAAAGCCAAAGAAGAATTGGGGATTGATTCATTAGAATTTGATATCTTAGCTTCTGATACAGATTCAACGAAGAAAATCATTGAATACTTGCAAGATACGATCCAAAACACATTGGACGGCGTGACAGTTACCTTAAGCCCAGTGCCATTCTCTGTTCGTCTAGATCGCTCAAATGCGGGTGACTTTGATGCTGTTATGGGCGGTTGGGGTGCTGACTATGCGGATGCAAGCAGCTTTACTGACTTGTTCACAACAGGCAACTCTTACAACCGTGGTCAATGGAGCAACGAAGAGTACGATGCAGCTGTTGAAGCATCGAACACAACTGATGCCAATGATCCAGAACAACGCTGGGAAGATTTGGTCAATGCTGAGAAAATCATCATGAACGAACAAGGTGTCATTCCAGTATACCAAAAAGCTGAAGCACATTTACGTGCGACCAACGTCAAAGGTGTCGTTGCCCATGCAGCTGGCGCACAATATGACTACAAGTGGACATCAATCGAATAATCACGAGTAGTTGACTTGAAAGGCCGAAGAAAAGGCTGGGACAATTTCTTGTCTCAGCCTTCTTCTATTGGTAGATGTATGCGAGCAGAAATAAGCTATTAACTAGTAGCAATCAGTAAAAAGAGCATGGAGAGGATGAATAGAAAAAATCCGGGCCATACCCAAAAGGCGTAGCTTTGCTTGCCAACTTGCGACATTTTCAGATAATCGGTTTTATTTCTCGCAAATGCTTTTCTCATGGAGTATTGAAAGTGGTCAAAGAAACCAGAAGCAAATACCCAGAGAAACCCGCCGATGATCAAGAAGAACATCGCCCATAGAAAGAGGGCATCTGAAAGAGTTGCGAAAGTCAATTCGTTTTTGAACGCCAACCAGCTAAGGGAAGCGGCAAAACACAAGAGGGTGATCCACCCGCTGCTTTTATTTATTTTTATTTTCATGATCTGGCTCCTTTTTAATGATTCGTACTATGTTAATTTACATAATTATTGAATAGAAGTCAAAATACTTAAGGGGGAAAACGCGTGAACGGCTTTTTGAAATATTTATTAAAACGAGTATTCTATATGGTACTTACCTTGTGGTTGATTGCCACCATCACATTTTTCTTGATGCAATTCTTGCCAGGAACACCATATACCAATGCAGAAAAATTGAGTCCAGAACAAATTGCTTTGCTGAATAAGCAAGCTGGATTAGACAAGCCAATCATTGTCCAATACGGACTTTATCTGATGAATCTAGTGAAGGGTGACTTCGGGATCTCCTTCCAATTTAAGAATCAACCTGTAGCGAATTTATTGTCCGGCCGCATCGGACCATCGCTACAATTGGGTGTCCAAGCGATCATCTTCGGTACCTTCTTTGGGATCATCTTAGGAACGATCTCAGCGATGAAACAAAACACTTGGGTGGATACAACCTCGACGTTGGTGGCCATCTTAGGCCGCTCGATCCCGAACTTTGTGTTCGCAGTGCTGCTGCAATACATCTTTGCGATCAAACTTGGTGTGTTGCCGATCGCGAAATGGGAAACCTTCGCGAGTACCATTTTACCTACAGTCGCCTTAGCTATGTCACCGCTGGCAGATTCTGCCAGGTTCATTCGAACCGAGATGGTAGAAGTCTTGCATAGCGACTATGTAGAGTTGGCAAGAGCCAAAGGGCTTAGCCGCTGGGAAATCGCCTTTAAACATGGATTGCGGAACAGTTTGATTCCCTTATTGACCTTATTAGGACCATTAGCAGTTGGTTTAATGACGGGGTCATTGGTTGTTGAAAACATTTTTGCCATTCCTGGAATCGGGGAGCAGTTCGTTAAATCAATCATGACCAATGACTATCCAACGATCATGGCAGTCACGATTTTGTATTCTGCTATGTTGGTCTTTGTGATTTTGATCGTAGATATTTTATACGGTATCGTTGATCCGCGGATCCGTGTATCAGAAGGGAGTCGTGGCTAATGGCAGAGAAGCCTTATACAGCAAATGAAGTAGCTGCGATTGATGCAGCAAAATTTCAACCATTACAAAAAAATACCAAAGAAGAACGAGAAGCGATTGCCACACCATCTTTGACCTTCTTCCAAGATTCTTGGCGTCGTTTGAAGAAAAACAAAGCAGCCGTCTTTTCTATTGTTTTACTGTTGATCATCATTGCGATCTCGATCATTACGATTTTCGTATCGCCTCATGATCCAACCGCTCAAAATGTAAAATTCACCAATTTGCCGCCCAAAATCCCAGGTATTAATATCAATGGGTTGAATGGTTACGCAATGGTAGGTGGAGAACTTGTTGATAAATACGCCGCTGCCAATGTCCCTGACGGCACCTATTACTTATTGGGAACAGATGGCTTAGGTCGTGACTTGTTGAGCCGATTGTTCGTGGGTACGCGTATCTCCTTATTGATTGCGTTTATCGCTGCGCTGTTGGATATCGTTTTCGGTGTGACCTATGGCTTGATTTCAGGCTTATTGGGTGGACGTGCAGATAATGTGATGCAGCGCTTCTTGGAAATCCTTTCAGGGATTCCCAACCTAGTGGTCATGATTTTGATGCTGGTCGTCTTTGAACCAGGGATTCCATCGATCGTGGCTGCCATGGCCATCACCAACTGGATTCCAATGGCACGGATCGTCCGAGCGCAAACGATGAAATTGAAAGACCAAGAATTTGTCTTAGCAGCAACGACTTTAGGTGAGAGTCGCTCCAAAATTGCCATGAAACATATCTTGCCGAATATCTCAAGCGTCATTATCGTTCAAATGATGTTTAGTATCCCCTCTGCGATTTTCTTCGAGGCCTTCCTGAGCTTCATTGGACTGGGCTTGAAACCACCTGCAGCTTCATTGGGGATGTTGTTGAGTGATGGGTACAAAACGTTCTTGTTCTTGCCTTACCAAATGTGGGTACCGGCTGTGACTTTATCTGTGATCATGATTGGTTTTAACTTGCTCGCAGATGGTTTACGAGATGCCTTTGATCCGAAAATGAAAGAGTGATTGCGATGAAAAAAGTCTTAGAAGTGAAAAATTTAGAGATCTCCTTTGATACCTTTGCCGGTAAAGTCAAAGCAATCCGCGATGTCAGTTTCGATTTGTATAAAGGCGAAACATTAGCGATCGTGGGAGAATCAGGGAGTGGCAAATCTGTGACGACACGCAGCATTATGGGACTATTAGCCAGCAATGCCAATGTCGACAATGGACAAATCTTGTTCAATGGTACCGATATTCTGACCAAAACTGAAAAAGAATTGCAAAAAATCCGCGGCAAAGAGATCGCGATGATTTTCCAAGACCCGATGACTTCTCTTGACCCAACAATGCCAATTGGCAAACAGGTGGCAGAGTCATTGATGAAACACAACAAAATCAGCAAAAAAGAAGGGCTGAAACAAGCCTTAGACTTATTAAATCTGGTTGGCATCCCAAATGCTGAAAAACGCTTAAAGAATTATCCCCATCAGTTCTCAGGTGGACAACGGCAGCGGATCGTCATTGCGATCGCGTTGATCTGCTATCCGCAAATCTTGATTGCCGATGAACCTACAACTGCATTGGATGTAACGATCCAAGCACAAATCTTAGAGTTGCTCAAAGATATCCAAAAGAAAATCAATTCATCGATTGTCTTTATCACCCATGATCTAGGGGTCGTTGCCAACGTTGCAGACCGTGTAGCCGTGATGTATGGTGGGAAGATCGTTGAAGTAGGTACAGCAGAGGAAATCTTTTACAATCCGCAGCATCCTTATACATGGGGCTTGTTAGGATCAATGCCAACGTTGGAAGGGACCGGCGATCGCCTTTATGCGATTCCTGGATCACCACCAGATTTATTGGATCCGCCGACCGGCGATGCATTTTATCCGCGGAACGAATTTGCATTGCAAATCGATGCAGAAGAACAACCGCCATTCTTTGATGTATCACCGACCCATAAGGCCGCTACTTGGTTATTGGCACCCCAAGCACCGAAAGTAACGCCGCCTGACGAAATTTTGATTCGGTGGAAAAAATTCCAAGAAAAGAATAGCCAAACATCAGTCTAAGGAGGAGAAACGGTTGGAAAAAGTTTTACTTGAAGTAAATAATTTAAAGCAATATTTTAATGTTGGCCGCAAAGACGAAGTCAAAGCCGTAGATGACATCTCCTTTAAAATTTATGAAGGAGAAACCTTTGGACTAGTTGGCGAGTCAGGCAGTGGAAAATCCACTACTGGTCGGACAGTGATTCGGTTGAATAACCCCACCGGAGGGGAAGTACTCTTTGATGGACACGATGTAATGAAGATCAAAGGCAAAAAAGACTTGGCCGATTTTCGTCGTGAAGTGCAAATGGTTTTCCAAGATCCATATGCTTCCTTGAATCCGCGGATGAAAGTGCGGGACATCATTGCAGAAGGTATCGATATCAACGGTTTAGCCAAAAACGAAACAGAACGGAATCAGCGTGTAGACGAATTGTTGAAAACTGTTGGCTTGAATCCAAGTCATGGCACGCGCTATCCTCATGAATTTTCAGGTGGACAACGGCAACGGATCGGTATTGCTCGCGCATTGGCTGTTGACCCTAAATTTATCATTTGTGATGAACCCATCTCAGCGTTGGATGTGTCGATCCAAGCACAGGTAGTCAACCTGCTGCAAGATTTGCAAGAACAACATAAACTGACGTATCTGTTCATTGCCCATGATTTATCAATGGTCAAACATATCAGTGACCGTATCGGCGTTATGCACAACGGGAAATTGTTGGAAGTCGGCACGAGTGATGAAATCTATCATTATGGTGTACATCCATATACAGAGAGTCTTTTATCAGCGATTCCATTACCAGATCCTGACCATGAACGTCAGCGGAAACGGATCAAATATGTCAGCGAACCATCCGATGATCAACCAAGACAAATGGAAGAGATCGCACCAGGTCATTTCGTTTATGCAGCAAAAAATGAAGTCGCACAGTATCAAGAAAAATTGGCACAAAAAAAGGGGCAAGTATTGGTTTAAAGGTATAGGGGGATAGGGTTAGGAGGAGATGAAACTGAGTGTTTTAAAAGCATACAAATTTCGGATCTATCCTAATGGACAGCAAAAACAATTCTTCATTGAAACGTTTGGTTGTGTTAGATTTACATACAATCAATTATTGAAAGCAAAAATGGATGAATTGGCAAACAAGGAAGTAAAGTTAGGGTTAACACCAGCTAAATTGAAGAAAGACTATCCGTTTTTAAAAGAAACGGATAGTTTAGCATTAGCGAATGCACAGCGGAATCTAGAACGGGCTTTTCGGAATTATTTCCAAAAACGGGCTGGCTTTCCAAAAATGAAAACCAAAAAAAGTGTGTGGCAGTCATACACGACCAACAATCAGCAACATACGATCTATTTTGTCAACGATCAACTCAAGCTGCCGAAATTGAAATCATTGGTACCGGTGAAATTGCATCGGGAAATCAAAGGAACGATCAAATCAGCGACTATCTCAGCAAAAAACGGGACTGAATTTTATGTATCGATTTTATGTTTGGAAGAAGTTGAACCTCTGCCAAAACAACAACAGAATATTGCACTGATCTTTGATCCGCAAATCCTGGTACAGGCCAACCATTCTTTGCCAGTAGCCTGTACGCATGCCTTATCAACGCTGCAAAAATTAGCGAAGGCGGAAAATAAATTAACGATCAAAGCCAAAGCAGTCAAACGCAAGAAGATCCTCTTGAACAATGCCCGCAATTATCAAAAGCAAAAAGGCAAAGTGGCAAAACTCTATCGGCTTCACGGCTGCCAAAAGCGGGAGTATATCGATCAAATGAGTTACCATTTAGTTAAACAGTACGACACGATCTTTATTGAAAAAATCAATGAAAATTTGGATGTCGCTGGTAATTACAGTGTCAGCGATTGGCACCAATTTATTCGTAAAATGCAGTATAAAGCCAAGTGGTATGGGAAAGAGCTGCATTTTGTCCCTTTGTCGGCAACTGAAAACCAAAGAATGACTGAATTATTGGCCCAAATGGGCTCTTGATGGTCAAAACTGGAAGGAACGCCAGGGTTCGCCTAGGGTATAGAAAAAGCCAATAGCGGCTTTTGTTTCTAGGAACCACGTTCACTAATTATGATTAGCCAGTAAAACCCTCCAAACACGCGTTTGGAGGGTTTTACACATTACATTTTATTGTCTAATACAGCATCATTCAAGCGGTAGATCTTTGATGGACGGCCAATACCAACTGGCTTTTCGCCAACTTCGATCAAGTATTGCAGCATGGATTTTTTGAAGTTGGAATGGTCGATCAGTTTAAAGTCGATCCCTAAGAACTTGGCAAAGACTTTGCGGGCTTCTGTGATCGTAAAATCAGGACCTAAAACCAAAAGGACTTGCGGCTCATGTTCCATTTTGTTGGCAACGCGTTGGAAAGCTTTTAAAATAATGGCGCTATGGTCAAAAGCCAGGGTATCTTTCCCGATAGAATCCCCTGATTGCATGTCTAGGATGATCTCGATCTCACCACTACTCAGCAACAATCGATGGCCGTTGCGCTCTAAGGAAAACCAACGGACTTGATTGGCATCATCTCCCGCACTCAAAGGTTCTTCACCGATGAAGGCTAGATAACTGACAGTGATCACCCAGCCTCGCGGATCACGATCAGGGGTGCTGAAGGTATGCAGTTGTTCGATATTTTGCTTAGAGATCGTCACGCCGATCTCTTCATTGGTTTCGCGAATGACACTATCACCAGTGGACTCTTGCGGATTGACGAATCCACCAGGCAATGCCCAAGAATTGCGAAAAGGATGGCCTTTTCGTTGGATCAAGGCAATTTTCAATTGTTCTTCTTCTTTGTTGTAACACATTAAGACCATATCAACGGTTACAGAAGGTTTTTCATATTTGGGTTGATCTTGTTCTTGGTACCAAGCAAGAAATTCGGTTTCAGAGGCTTCTTGTTCGTAATAATGTTTTTCTGCTGATTTAGAAGTGAATTTTTCCATGATTTTCTCCTGCATAGATTCATTTGTGGGCATAATGTTTCAAGAATGAGCTGTCTTTACTGAAAAAGGTAAGGACAGACCAAATTGACAAAAAAGAGAGCAACATACAACCAGGTCACCCGTTGTTGTTCGTGCAAGGCGCGGTAGCCGCAATAAGCGAACCAAGCCAGAAGCATGATGCGCAGTACAGTCACAATGGTAGCAAATACCGATGCGTGGCCTTGGCCATTGAAGTAGGCATAAGCATATAGATAATAACTTGAACCAATCAGATGAATGACTGTCAGTAAGATAGACAGCCAAAAAAATCGTTTGTTAGATTTTGACATAAGCGTTCCTTTCAACAGGTGATTTATCTCTATTATAACAAATATCGACCCTGTTTTTCAAAGTGAGGAAATCGGCTGCTTAGACTGCCTCATTCCGAACAAAAAAAGAAAAAACTAGCTAAGAATTATGGTATACTACCTTAGTATACACTTTATTCGACAGAAGGAGGACACCTGTCCATGGCTGAAAAAGAAACATTTTATATCACGACGCCAATCTATTATCCAAGCGGCAAATTACATATCGGAAACTCATATACAACCATTGCCTGTGATGCAGTGGCACGCTATAAGCGCTTGATGGGATTTGATGTGTTTTATTTGACTGGTGTCGACGAACACGGTCAAAAAATCGAGAAAAAAGCAGAAGAACTAGGCGTAGACCCTCAAGAATATGTAGATAAAATGGCAGCAGATGTCAAGAAGTTATGGAAAACACTGGATATCAGTTATGACAAATTTATCCGTACCACGGATGACTATCATAAAAAATCCGTGCAGAAGATTTTTCAACAACTGCTTGATCAGGGAGATATTTACTTAGGTGAATACGAAGGCTGGTATTCTGTATCAGATGAAGAATATTTTACGGAAACCCAATTAGCAGAAGTTTTTCGTGATGAAGCTGGCAATGTGATCGGCGGCAAAGCGCCAAGCGGGCATGAAGTCGAGTTGGTCAAAGAATCATCTTACTTCTTCCGCATGAGCAAATATGCTGATCGTTTGGTGCAATACTATGATGAACACCCAGAGTTTATTCAACCTGAATCTCGAAAAAATGAAATGTTGAATAACTTTATCAAACCAGGGCTAGAAGATTTAGCCGTTTCTCGGACGACCTTCAAATGGGGCATTCCTGTCACTGCTAGTCCGGAACATGTGGTTTATGTATGGATCGATGCGTTGTCCAACTACATCACTGCTTTAGGCTATGGCACAGAAGATGATACGTTGTTCCAAAAATTTTGGCCTGCAGATGTCCACATGGTTGGGAAAGAAATCGTCCGTTTCCACACGATTTATTGGCCAATCATGCTAATGGCATTGGATTTGCCACTACCAAAGAAAATCTTTGGCCATGGCTGGTTGATGATGAAAGATGGCAAAATGTCGAAATCTAAAGGCAATGTCGTGTATCCAGAAATGCTGGTTGAGCGCTACAGCTTGGATGCCTTGCGCTATTATTTATTGCGGGCAGTACCTTTCGGCAGCGACGGTGTCTTCACGCCGGAAGATTTTGTTTCTCGCTTGAACTATGACCTAGCCAACGATCTAGGCAATTTGCTGAATCGAACAGTTGCGATGATCAATAAATACTGTGACGGTTTGGTACCAGACTATGCCTCTAAAGTGACACCTTTTGACAGTGAATTGTCCACAACAGCTGCCAATGTCGTGGGCCGTTACCATGAAGCGATGGAAAAAATGGAATTCAGTACGGCATTGTCTGAAGTATGGACACTGATTTCAAGAGCCAATAAATACATTGATGAAACGCAGCCTTGGGTCTTAGCCAAGGAAGAAGAACGCAAAGCAGAATTGAACAGTGTGATGGTGCATTTAGCTGAAAGCTTGAGAATCGTTGCCATTTTGCTGCAACCAGTGATGACGGAAACACCGGGCAATATTTTCAGTCAATTAGGATTAGCTGTTGAAGCTATGGACTTGAAAGATTTGCGTTTTGGTGAATTCCCAAGCGGCACCAAAGTCGTTGCCAAAGGCACACCGATTTTCCCTCGTTTGGAGTTGGAAACAGAGATCGCCTATATTCAAAAGAAGATGGCTGAAGGTACGCAAGGACCAGAAGAAACGGTGAAATGGAATCCGGAAGAAACCAATGTGCAATCGGAAAAAGAAGAAATCAAGTATGAAGATTTTGACAAAATCGAATTGAAGGTAGCAGAAGTCATTGATTGTCAAAAAGTCAAAGGTGCAGACAAATTATTGCAATTCCGTCTCGCTGCTGGCGATGATCAAGACCGCCAAATTTTATCAGGCGTGGCTGAGTTTTACCCAGACCCGCAAGTCTTGATTGGCAAGAAAGTCGTGATCGTTGCGAACCTGAAACCGCGAAAAATGCGCGGACAAGTCAGTCAAGGGATGATTTTGTCGGCAGAAGATACAGAAGGCCGCTTAGAAATCGTGGATGCGCCAAAAGGTATGCCAAATGGTGCCATCATCGCTTAAAACTTTTGCTGGCTTATCCTAGCGTTTTGGATTGCAACGAAAGAAAACTTTTTGTATAATGAGTGTTATTGATATGATCATGAGGGAGTAACTGGCGGTTTTTCAATCCGCGGCAACATCACCATCCTGAAAGCAATTTCTGGTGTTGCCTTAAATAGTGAGACTTATGTATGTGTTCCAGTGCATACATAAGTCTATTTTTTTTCATTTCATGTACAATAAAGAAAGGCAATACAAGGGAGGAAATAGGATGTCGGAAGAAAACAAAAAAGAACAATTGGCGCAGGCTTTCTATGCGCAAGATACCGCAAGTGTGTTGCAAGAATTGCAATCAGATACCAATGGACTCACAAACGATGAGGCCAAAAAACGCTTGGCTGAATACGGACCCAACGAACTTGAAGAAGGCAAGAAAAAATCAATGCTCCAAAAATTCTTTGAACAATTCAAAGACTTGATGATCATTGTCTTGTTGGCCGCAGCGATCATCTCAGCTGCCGTTTCGCATGAATTTGTTGATTCGATCATTATATTAGCTGTTGTCATTATCAATGCGATCATGGGTGTCGTTCAAGAAGCCAAGGCTGAACAAGCGATCGAAGCATTGCGGGAAATGTCGACACCAAATGCCAATATTTTACGTAATGGCCATACTGTGACAGTCAAAAGTGATGAGTTGGTGCCCGGCGATATCGTTTTATTAGAAGCCGGCGATGTCGTTCCCGCAGATTTACGTTTATTAGAAGCAAGTTCCCTAAAAATCGAAGAAGCTGCACTGACAGGTGAATCGGTCCCTGTTGAAAAAGAATTGACAGTGATCGAGGGCAACGATATCGGGATCGGTGATCGGGTCAATATGGCTTATTCAAACAGCAATGTGACCTATGGCCGAGGAAAAGGTGTCGTTGTCAATACAGGGATGGGCACTGAAGTAGGTAAGATTGCCGGCATGCTGGCTAGCGCCCAAGAAACGGAAACACCGCTCAAACGTAATTTGAATGAATTAGGCAAATTTTTAACGATTGCGATCATCGTGATTGCAGTGATCATGTTCTTTGTCGGCACGATCTTTAATAACACTTCATGGGTTGACATGTTGCTGACATCCATCTCATTAGCTGTGGCGGCGATTCCAGAAGGACTGCCTGCCATTGTAACGATCATTTTGGCATTAGGCACGCAAGTGATGGCCAAACGCAATGCGGTTATCCGCAAGTTGCCAGCTGTTGAAACATTAGGCGCGACAGATATTATTGCATCAGATAAAACGGGTACGCTAACATTGAATCAAATGACCGTTGAAAAATTGTATGTCAACAATCATCAACATGCTGCGACTGAAGACATTCCGTTGGACAACATGGCGTTGAAAGTCATGAACTTTGCCAATGACACCAAATTCGGTGAAGAAGGCAATTTGATTGGTGATCCAACTGAAACTGCTTTGGTGCAATTTGGGATGGATCAAGGGTTCCATGTTCGCGACTTGGTTGACCAAGAACCGCGTGTCGCCGATTTGCCTTTTGATTCTGACCGTAAACTGATGAGTACCATCCATCAACAAGAAGATGGACGCTATCTTGTAGCTGTCAAAGGCGCACCAGATGTGCTGCTAGGCCGTACGGCTAAAGTGTTATTGGATGGACAAGAAGTCCCAATGGATGATCAGCAAAAACAAGCCATTTTGAGCAATAATACCGATATGGCCAAACAAGCGTTGCGGGTCTTAGGCATGGCCTATAAATATGTGACAGCCATCCCGGAAAATCTCGAATCTGAAATCGTTGAAAATGATTTGGTCTTTGCTGGTTTGGTCGGTATGATCGACCCTGAACGGGCAGAGGCTGCGGATGCCGTCAAAGTCGCCAAAGAAGCCGGCATTCGGCCAATCATGATCACGGGGGATCACCGAGATACCGCAGAAGCGATCGCCGGTCGTCTAGGGATCATTACACCAGGTGACGACGATGCTGTATTGACTGGGGCTGAACTAAACAAAATGAGCGAAGCTGAATTCGCACAAAAAGTGACGCAGTATTCAGTTTATGCGCGGGTATCTCCGGAACATAAAGTACGGATCGTCAAAGCATGGCAGCAAGAAGGCAAGGTGGTTGCCATGACTGGGGATGGCGTCAATGATGCGCCAGCATTGAAACAAGCTGATATCGGTGTTGGTATGGGGATCACTGGTACAGAAGTCTCTAAAGGCGCTTCTGATATGGTGCTGGCAGATGACAACTTTGCCACCATCGTTGTAGCTGTTGAAGAAGGCCGCAAAGTCTTCTCGAATATCCAAAAATCGATCCAATATTTGTTGGCAGCCAACTTAGGGGAAGTCTTGACCTTATTTCTAGCAACTCTGTGGGGCTGGGATACCTTGCTGCCGATCCACTTGCTCTGGATCAACTTGGTGACAGATACTTTCCCAGCCATCGCTTTAGGGATGGAACCAGCAGAGAAAGACTTGATGAAGCATGCCCCTCGCGGCCGTAATTCAAACTTCTTCTCAGGTGGGGTCATGAGCAGCATTATCTATCAAGGGATCTTAGAAGCGGCAACAGTGCTCTTTGTCTATTGGTCGGCCATTCAATGGCCGGTGCATACCAGCTATAATGAGATCCATGCCGATGCGTTGACTATGGCCTTTGCGACATTGGGCTTGATGCAATTGTTCCATGCGTTTAATGTGAAATCCGTCTATCAATCATTGTTTACAGTAGGACCTTTCAAGAACAAAGCTTTTAACTGGGCGATCTTATTGTCCTTTGCCTTGATGATGGTCATCATTGTGGTACCAGGATTGAATGATATTTTCCGTGTCGCGCATCTAGACCTTTATCAATGGGGAATCGTGTTGGGCTCCTCTTTTGCGATCATACCAATCGTAGAGATCGTGAAGGCTGTACAGCGGGCAATGGGCCGCAAATAAACAGTCGATTCATCTGTTAAAGAGTTAAAGCAGCGATTTGAAAGCATTAGACCACCATTTCAAAAACCGATCAATCGGTTTATGGAATGGTGGTTTTTCTTCACCCTTTCTATTTCCCGCTAGAAACGGTAAAATAGATAGTATCAACAAAAGAAAGTAGGAATCTATTGTGCGACCAAATTTAGGCTATTATGTCCAAACGATCAATGATTTAGTGAAAGAAACCGAAACAATCGGGGAAAGTATGCATCCCAACTATGAAGAAATCCGTCAAGCAATCGACGAAAAAAAGACAGCTGACCTTTCTCAAGAACGTTTAGCAGAGATTGCTGAAACATTCAAAGAAGGCACAGACAAGTACCGAGTAATGCTGAAAAAAATCAGTCAATTACGACCACCAGCAAATGTGATGGGCATCCACAAAAAATTTGAACGGTCCTACATGAGTTACGTGGCAGGCTGTGATGAAATGATTCTCAGTATTGCTGATGGCGTAGACCAAGAAGCATTCGATGCTGCAGAACAAAAGCAAGACCAAGCGACAGATGATATTTCCTTTGCGATTCAACGGATGACCGCACTATTGTTAAAAAAATGATAAATAAAACCGCTTAAACAAGAGTTATTTAATTTAACTGTTATGTTATTCACATTTTTAAATGTTAAAACGGCGCTATAATAAAGTCACAAACAACAACCTTTTTATTTTTCATTTTACTCCTTTTGCCACCGGGACTAACCAACCTGGTGGTTTTTTTGTATTCTTAAGTGTTTTTTTATATACTTTTAAATGCGTATTTAACGAATCTTTGTGAAAAAAGTGCTTTCGTTTTTTCTGCAACGTCCTATTGGCAGACGTTTCGGCGGAAGAAATGAAAAATGTTTGCTTTTGTTGAATCAGGCATGCTATACTGTTGGCAATTATAAACGAAGTGAGGGATCTTCCATTGAAAAAGTAACCAATTTGTTGAAAGCTGCATAAGACTGGAACCACCAAGGGGACAGTCTGCAGATTTTCAGAATTGGCAACTTTTTTCTGGAAGGTCTTTTTGTGTCCTTTTCTTTTGCTGATTTCTGAAAATACCTATAGGCTCCCGTCTATTCAGAGAATAGACACGAGGTGATAAATAATGGGCACAATCAGTATCAAACAATTAACCTTTGGCTTTGACAGTCAAGAACAGCTGTTGTTCGATCATACCAATTTAACAATCGATACGCATTGGAAGCTAGGCCTTTTGGGTCGAAATGGTCGGGGGAAAACTACTTTGTTGCGGTTGCTGCAAAATCAGCTGCCTTACAGTGGGACGATCACGCATGGCCAAACGTTCGTCTATTTTCCGATGGCGATCAATGATCCGCAGCAGTTAACGTACCATGTCTTGCAAGAATCAGGAGACGTGGCGTTGTGGCGCTTAGAAAGAGAATTAAACTTGTTGCAGATAGCACCCGACGTATTGTGGCGTCCCTTCAATACATTATCCGGAGGGGAGCAGACGAAAGTACGTTTAGCACGGCTATTTGTCGATGAGGAAAACTTCCCGCTGATCGATGAACCAACGAATCATCTTGATATCACTAGTCGTGGTCATGTAGCCAGTTATTTACAGCAAAAAACCGGCTTTATCGTAGTGAGCCATGATCGTCAATTCATTGATGATGTCGTCGATCACGTGCTAGCCATCGAAAAAAGTCAGCTGGTGCTGTATAAAGGCAATTACACAACCTATGATACCCAAAAACAGCAGAAAGACAGTTATGAGCAAGAACAAAATGCAAAGTTAAAAAAAGAAATCACCCGCTTGCAGCAAACTGCCGCAGAAAAAGCAGAATGGTCACGGGGACGAGAACGTGACAAATTGGGTTCTCCTACTAAAAAAGGCAGTGGGGGTATCTTTGATACAGGGGCAATCGGCGCCCGGGCCGCGCGCACCATGAAACGATCAAAAGCCATTGCCAAACGAATGGATGAGCAAATCCAAGACAAGTCGGCTTTGCTAAAAGATATTGAGTACATCGATCCGCTAAACATGTATCCTTTGAACAGCCATCACGATGTATTGCTGCAAGCAGAAAACTTCGTATTAGGTTATGACCGTCCGTTGTTTCAACCCTTGACTTTTTCGATACAACAGCAAGACATTTTGGGAATCCAAGGGGCGAACGGCTCAGGCAAATCTAGTTTGATCCAAGCGCTATTTAGCACCTTCACAGGCGCAATGTCTGGTGATATCCAATTGGCACATCAAATCAAAGTCAGTACTGTTAGGCAAAATTATGAAGACAATCGAGGCACATTGGCCGCATTTGCTGAAATGCAAGGCATTGCCTATCAAGACCTGCTGAGTAATCTAAAAAAATTAGGCTTAGAACGGACGGTATTTCAAACCCCGATTGAAAAAATGAGTATGGGACAACGCAAACGTGTGGAGTTAGCGAAGTCGTTGGCGACGCCAGCCGATCTCTTTATTTGGGATGAACCGCTGAACTATTTAGATGTCTTTAACCAACAGCAATTGATCGAAGTGATCACAACGGCAAAACCTACGATGTTGCTCATTGAACACGACCGTTATTTTCTTGATCAAATTGCAACAAAACAAATCAAGCTGATAAAACCCAAGG
>Ga0308161_1001369_pt1 | contig 29845 bp, 26 predicted proteins | sample PhyFR2_FD_201034 | JGI IMG/M metagenome (GOLD analysis project Ga0308161, IMG submission 201034) | Phyllosphere microbial communities from UC Gill Tract Community Farm, Albany, California, United States - DLSLF.R2 | ecosystem: Host-associated > Plants > Phyllosphere > Unclassified | place: USA...
CACCGTCGTGCTCGACGCGGTCCGCCGCTCGCCCGACGGCCTGAGCCGGGTGGAGCTCGCCGCACGGACGGGGCTCAGCGCGCAGACGGTGTCGAACGTGACGCGCTTCCTCATCGACGCCGCGATGATCGTCGAGTCGGGCACGGTCGTCGCCGGACGCGGCAAGCCCCGGACGATCCTGCGGCTCGAGGCCTCGAGCCGGTTCGCCGTCGGGGTGCACGTCGACCCCGCGGTCGTGACGTACGTGCTGCTCGACCTGGCCGGGTCCGTCGTCGCCGAGTCCACGACCTCGACCCCGTCCGCCGAGGACCCGACCGAGGTCGTGCGCACGATCGCCTCGGCGGTCGGCCGACTCGTCGACGGGGCCGGCGTCGACGTCGAGGCCGTGCTCGGGGTCGGCATCGCCAGCCCCGGACCGATCGACGTCGACGCCGGCGTCGTGCTCGACCCGCCGTTCCTGCCCCGGTGGCGCGACGTGCCGCTGCGCGACGCGATCGCCGAGGCCACGGGCTTCCCGGTGCTGCTCGAGAAGGACGTCACCGCGGCGGTCGTCGGCGAGATGTTCCTGGCGGGGGAGTCCTCGGCGCGGAACTTCGCCTTCGTGTACTTCGGCACCGGCTTCGGCGTGGGGCTCGCGATCGACCACGAGCCCGTCCGCGGGGTGGGGTCGAACGCCGGGGACGCCGGGCACATCATGGTCGAGCAGGGTGCCCTCGCCGGGACGCCCGAGGGGTCCGGCTCCCGCGGGGAGGTCGGGGCGACCGTGGCACCCGGTCGGCTGCTGCGGGTGGGGGCGGCGCGGGGGCTGCGGCTCGGGGTGGACGGGACGCGCGGTGGTCACGGCGGTGCGGTGGCCGACGGCGGCGGGCTCGGCGGCGGGGCTGGCGAACCCGGTGCCGGTGCCGGTGCCGGTGTGCTCGACGTCGGCGTGCTCGACGTCGGTGTCGAGGACGTCGCCGCGGTACAGCGCTCCTGGGCCGCCCTCGGCGAGGCGATCCGCGCGGGCGACCCGGCGGCGGTGTCGCTCGCGGCCGATGCCGGCACCGTGATGGGCAACGCGGTCGTGCTCATCGTCAACCTGCTCGACGTCGACCGGGTCGTGTTCGGGGGTCCGTTCTGGTCCGACATCGCCCCGGTCGCGCTGCCCGCCGCCCGCGAGGCCGTGATCGGTTCCCGGAACCTCGTCCCGAAGCACCCGATCGCGGTGCAGGACAGTGGTCGGGGTGCGGACGTCGCGGCGGTCGGAGCGGCGTGCCTCGTGCTCGACGCCGCACTGTCCCCGCGGGCGAGCGCGCTGCTCATCCGGCACTGACCCCGCTCGCCGACCGCAGCGCGGTCGCGCGCGAGCGCGGGCTCGGGCGCGCGGGCTCGGTTCGGTTCGGCAGCGCCGAGCGACTTCTCCGACGTCGAACGACAGCGGACGAGTCGCTCGCCAGCGCACGGCGCCGACCCGCCGGCCCCGTGCGACATCGCGGACGTCGGACGACAGCGGCGGTGTCGCTCGCAACCGCGCAACCCCGCAACCGCGCAACCCCGCAACAGCGCAACCCCGCAACCCCGCGACCCCGCGACCCCGCACGACCGAACCCACCCCGCACGACCACCGGATTCGTCGCCCATCCGTGACCCGCACCCCCTTGACACGGATTAAGTCCACACGCTGTACTAATCCTGCGCGCGGGTGACGGAGCCCGCGGACATCCCGTGCAAAGGAGCACCGATGAAACGCCGCACCCGCATCATCGCCGGCCTCGCAGCCGTGGCAGTCGCCGCGGTCGGGCTGGCTGGCTGTTCCAGCTCGGGGTCCGCCTCGAGCGACACGATCAAGATCGCCTACCAGAAGTACGGCGCCTTCCAGCAGCTCGACGCCCAGATGAAGGAGGTCAAGACCGAGTACGAGAAGGCCAACCCCGGCAAGACGGTCACGCTCGTCCCGATCCAGGCCCAGGGCAACGACTACTACACGAAGCTCGCGCTCATGAACAAGGCGCCCGCGACCGCTCCGGACGTCATGTACGAGGACACCTTCCTCATCAAGTCCGACGCCGAGGCCGGCTACCTGCTGCCCCTCGACGACTACGTGGCGAAGTGGAAGGACTGGGACCAGTTCTACGACAACGCCAAGCAGGCCGGACAGGGTGACGACGGCAAGATCTACGGCGTCTCGATGGGCACCGACACCCGGGCGCTCTGGTACAACAAGGACATCTTCGCCAAGGTCGGCCTGCCCGTCCCGTGGGAGCCCAAGACCTGGGACGACGTGCTCGCCGCCGCGAAGACCATCAAGGAGAAGGACGCGGGCGTCATCCCGTTCAACATCTACTCCGGCAAGGCGCAGGGCGAAGCGTCCACCATGCAGGGATTCGAGATGCTCCTGTACGGCGCGGAGGGCGACGGCAACACGCTGTACAAGGACAAGAAGTGGGTCGTCGGCTCGAAGCAGTTCCAGGACTCGCTGCAGTTCGTCGAGGACGTCTACCAGGGCGGCCTCGGCCCGACCCCGCAGCAGGCGCTCGACACGAACGTCGGCACGACCATCACGCAGACGTGGCTGCCGCAGGGCAAGCTCGCGATCGACCTCGACGGCTCGTGGCAGTCCGGCTCGTGGCTCGAGTCCGGCACCGCTCCGTGGAAGCAGTGGAACGACGTGATGGGGCAGGCGCCCTTCCCGACGCAGAACGGTCAGGAGCCGGGCTACAACTCGATGTCCGGCGGCTGGACGCTGGCGGTGGGCAAGAACTCGAAGAACCCGAAGGCGGCGTTCGACTTCATCTCCACCTTCCTGAGCAAGGACGGTTCCCTGAAGTACGACACCGAGAACAGCCAGATCGCGGTCCGGAAGGACGTCGCCGAGGACCCGACGTACACGGGTGCGAACCCGACGTTCTCGTTCTTCTCGGGGCTGGTGCAGCACACCAACTTCCGTCCCGCGACGAGCGACTACTCGCAGGTCTCGAACGCGATCCAGGTCGCGATGGAGTCGGTGATGACCGGGCAGCAGACACCCGCCCAGGCCGCGAAGGCCTACGACCGGTCGGTCCAGCAGGTGGTCGGCGAGAAGAACACCGTCGACGCCGGGTAGCGGCGCGACCCGTCGACGGACTGGAGGCGCGGACCACCGCGTGCACCGCGCCTCCAGTCCGTCCCTCCCCACCTTCGCAACCCCTGGCGCACCCGGAAGGCAACCACCGTGTCAACCACCCCTCTCGCGCCGACGCTGTCGGCGCCCGGTGCGCCGAAGCGCACCGACCCGCCGACGCCGCGTCGGCGGCGCACCCTGCGGCAGGCGAGCCGAGCGGTCCCGATGCTGCCGGCCGTCGTCCTGCTCGTCGTCTTCCTGCTCGGCCCCGTCGTCTCGTCGTTCTCCGGGTCCTTCACCAACTCGGCGCTGACCGGCGCGAGCGCCGCGAACCAGCAGTTCGTCGGCCTGCAGAACTACGTCGAACTGTTCCAGGACCCGGACTTCCCGAAGTCCGTCGTCCTCACGATCGTGTTCCTGCTCGCCTCGGCGGTCGTCGGCCAGAACGTCCTCGGACTCGGGCTGGCGCTCCTCATGCGCAGCGCGAACCGGGTCGTCCGCGCGGTCGTCAGCACGTTCGTCGTCGCGGCGTGGGTGCTGCCGGAGATCGTGGCGTCGTTCGCGGCGTACGCGTTCTTCAACGACACCGGCACGCTCAACACGGTCCTGTCGTCGATCGGGATCACCGGGGCGAACTGGTTGTACACGTACCCGATGGTCGCCGTCGTCCTGGCGAACATCTGGCGCGGCACCGCGTTCTCGATGCTCGTGTACTCCGCCGCCGTGCAGGAGGTTCCCGAGGAGATCACCGAGTCGGCCGAGATGGACGGTGCGGCCGGGTGGCAACAGCTCGTCTACATCACGCTGCCGGTGATCCGGCGGTCCATCTCGACGAACCTCATGCTCACGACGCTGCAGACCCTGTCGGTGTTCACGCTCATCTTCGTGATGACCGGCGGCGGCCCGGGCACGAACTCGTCGACGCTGCCGATCCTGGCGTACCAGGAGGCGTTCAAGTTCTCGCAGCTCGGCTTCGGGACCGCGATCGCGACGATCCTGCTCGTGGTCGGTGCCGTGTTCTCGATCATCTACATCAAGGCCCTGAAGCCGGAGGTCGACTGATGGCCGTCACCGTCCCCGACCACCCCGTGTCGAACGTCACGCGCTCGGTCACCGCCCCGGGCTCGCTGCACATGACGTCGCCGCGCGGCCGCACCATGCGCTGGGTGTCGAACGTCGTGCTGCTCGTCATCGCGGTGTGCTTCGCGGTGCCGCTGCTCTGGCTCGTGCTCGCCTCGTTCGACACGCAGGCGTCGCTGTCCGTGAAACTTCACGAAGGTGCTCACGCCCGAGCTGTCGTTCATCCCGCTCGGCAACAGCCTGCTGCTCTCCGGCGGCACCGCGGTCGTCACGGTCGTCGTCGCGATCCTCGCCGCGTACCCGCTGTCGCGCTACAAGATGCGCGTCAACAAGCCGTTCCTGTACAGCATCCTGTTCGGCACCGGGCTGCCGGTCACCGCGATGATGGTGCCCGTGTACGCGCTGTTCGTGTCGCTCAACCTGATCGACAACGTGTGGGGCTGCATCTTCTTCCTCGCCGCCACGAGCCTGCCGATGGCGATCTGGATGGCGAAGAACTTCATGGACTCGGTGCCGATCTCGCTCGAGGAGGCCGCGTGGACCGACGGCGCCTCGATGTTCACCACGCTGTGGCGGATCGTCATCCCGCTCATGCGCCCGGGCATCGCGGTCGTGTTCATCTTCGTGTTCATCCAGGCGTGGGGGAACTTCTTCGTCCCCTTCGTCCTGCTGCTCTCGCCCGACAAGGTGCCCGCCGCCGTGAGCATCTTCAACTTCTTCGGGCAGAACGGAGCCGTCGCGTACGGGCAGCTCGCCGCGTTCTCGATCGTCTACTCCGTGCCCGTCATCGCCCTCTACGTCCTCGTCTCGCGCGGCCTCGGCGGGGCGAACGCCCTCGCCGGCGGCATCAAGGGCTGACACTCGCCTCCCTGCTGGAAAGGAACCACTCCATGCACCACGACGAACCGCTCGTCGAAGCCCGGATCGCCCGACTCGTCCGCGACCGGATCGACCCCGCCGTCCTGCGGCGGTCGGCCCCGGTCACGATCGACGCGTGGCAGGTCCCCGGTGAACCCGTCCCGTTCGCCGAGGCCGTCGCGGCCGAGTACACGCCGTTCCGGGTCGGCGACGCCTGGGGTGGACGACCGTGGGGGACGACCTGGTTCCGGGTGCGCGGGACGGTGCCCGCCGACTTCGGCACCGACCCCGGCACGACCGCCGAGCTGCGGGTCGACCTCGGGTTCTCGGGGCGCCAGCCCGGGTTCCAGGCGGAGGGCCTCGCCTGGCGTCCGGACGGCACGACCGTGAAGGGCATCGAGCCGCTCAACGACACCGTGCCGCTCGAGGTCGGGGCGGGCGGCACGTTCGAGCTCTACGTCGAGGCGGCCGCGAACCCGGACATCGGCGGCGACCACTTCCAGGGTGCGACGCCGCTCGGGTCGCGGGCCACCGCCGGCACGGAGCCGATCTACCGGCTCCGTGCCCTGGAGCTCGTCGAGCGCGACGACACGGTGTGGGAGCTGCAGCAGGACGTCCGGGTGCTCCGGGGTCTGATGGCCGAGCTGCCGACCGACGGCACCCGCGGGGCCGACCTGCTGCGCGTGCTCGAACGGGTCGCCGACACCCTTGACCCCGACGACGTCGCCGGCACCGCCGCGGCGGCGCGGGAGGTCCTCGCGCCCGCCCTCGCGGTGCCCGCCAGCGCCGCCGCGCACCGGGCGATCGCCGTCGGGCACGCCCACATCGACTCCGCCTGGCTCTGGCCGGTGCGCGAGACGGTGCGGAAGTGCGCGCGCACGTTCTCGAACGTCCTCGACCTGATGGACCGCGACCCCGACTTCACCTTCGCGTGCTCGTCGGCGCAGCAGTACGCCTGGATCCGGGACGGCTACCCGTCGATCTGGGCACGGATCACGCAGCGCGTCGCCGAGGGACGCTGGATCCCGGTCGGCGGCATGTGGGTGGAGTCGGACACGAACCTGCCCGGCGGCGAGGCCCTTGCCCGCCAGTTCGTCGCGGGCAAGCGGTTCTTCCTCGAGGAGTTCGGCGTCGACACCCCCGAGGCGTGGCTACCCGACTCGTTCGGCTACACCGGCGCCCTGCCCCAGATCGTCCGTGCCGCCGGCTCGAAGTGGTTCGTGACGCAGAAGCCCTCGTGGAACGAGACGAACGTCATCCCGCACACCTCGTTCCACTGGGAGGGCATCGACGGCTCGCGCGTCCTGACCCACCTGCCCCCGGCCGACACGTACAACTCGGACGTCTCGGCGGCCGACCTGCACCGCGGTGAACGGCAGAACAAGGAGCGCGGCGTCGCGAACACCTCGATGCTGCTGTACGGCTTCGGCGACGGCGGTGGTGGCCCCACGCGTGAGATGGTCGCCGCGGCCCGCCGGCAGCACGACCTGGACGGGTCGCCCCGGGTCGACCTCGGGACCCCGGCGCAGGTGTTCGAGGAGCTCGAGCGCGCGCTGCCGACCCCCGCGGTGTGGTCCGGGGAGATGTACCTCGAGTTCCACCGCGGGACCTACACGTCGCAGATCCGCACGAAGCAGGGCAACCGCCGCTCCGAGCACCTGCTCCGCGAGGCCGAGACCTGGGCCGCGACCGCCGCGGTCCGGCACGGCACCGAGTACCCGTACGACGCACTCGAGTCGGTGTGGCACACGGTCCTGCTCCAGCAGTTCCACGACATCCTGCCGGGGTCGTCGATCGCGTGGGTCTACGAGAACGCCGAGGCCGAGTACGCCCGGGTCGCCGCCGTGCTCGAGGAGCTCATCGGCAGCGCGACGAGCGTGCTCGCGACCGGCGGCGGCACCGCCGACGGCGGTCGGGTGGTGCGCTTCAACGCCGCACCGGTGGCGGCGGACGGGGTGACCGCGCTGGGAGGTGCGCCCGCCGACGCGGCGCGACCCGTGCCTCCCGTCCGACACGGCGACCACCTGGTGTTCGACACCGGCGTCGTCACCGCGACCATCGACGCGGACGGCCACGTCGTCTCCCTCGTCGAGCACCGGTCCGGTCGGGACGCGGTCGCCCCCGGGGCCGTCGCCGCGCAGTACACGGTGTTCCGCGACACCCCGAACCAGTGGGAGGCGTGGGACATCGACCGCGCCTACCAGCGGAACGGGACCGTGCTCGCGGCCGCGTCGGTCACGGTCGAGGGCGACACCGTCGTCGTCGAGCGGCCGTTCGGGTCCTCGTCGATCACCACGCGGTACTCGGCGGTCGTCGGGCAGCCGGAGCTGCTCGTCGAGACCGAGGTCGAGTGGCACGAGCGGCAGAAGCTCCTCAAGCTCGCGTTCCCGCTCGACGTGCGGGCGGCCGCGGCGTCGAGCGAGATCCAGTTCGGGCACATCGACCGGCCGACGCACCAGAACACCTCATGGGACATGGCCCGATTCGAGACGTCGGCGCACCGTTGGGTGCACGTCGCCGAGCCGGGGTTCGGTGTCGCGGTCGCGAACGACTCGACCTACGGGCACGACATCACCCGCTCGACCCGTCCGGACGGCGGGACCACGACGCTCGTGCGCGAGTCGCTCCTGCGCGCGCCGACCTTCCCGGACCCGCACGCCGACCAGGGGCGCCACGTGTTCCGCACGGTGCTGCGCGTCGGCGACTCGGTGCTCGACGCGGCGGACTCCGGCTACCGGCTCAACCTGCCGGTGCGCGCCGTGCCGGGCTCGGCCACGGTCGAGCCGCTCGTGACGGTGTCGTCGCCGCAGGTGTTCGTCGAGGCGGTCAAGCTCGCCGAGGACCGCTCGGGCGACGTCGTCGTGCGGCTGTACGAGGCGACCGGCGGCCGTGCGGCGGACGTGGGCGTGGACCTCGGGTTCGACGTCGCGGCGGTCGAGCGGGTGGACCTGCTCGAGCGGCCGCTGGGGTCGGGGTCGTGGGGCGCCGGGGAACGGGTCGTGTTGACGATGCGGCCGTTCGAGATCGTCACGCTGCGGGTGCGGCGGGGCTGAGGCGGGGTGGTTCCGGGCATACCTGGCTGTTCCGGGCGTACCTGGTCGCATCGACCGACTAGGTACGCCCGATCGTGCTCGGTACGGCGGTCGGTCGCCTCCTCCACAGGGGCGATTGCCTGGAGGCTCGTCCCCAGTTCTCGACGTCGGCCTCCGTCCGGCCGTGGCGATCGGGCACCGTCGAGGCATGCAACGACCTCTTCCGATCCTCCGCGCGGGTCCGGCGCGGGAGACCTCCTGCGACGCGACGACCCTGCGACGGCGGACCAGGATCGCCGGGCCCGACCGCCTGGTCCGCGTCGGGCCGAACGCCTTCGTCGAGGGTGCACTGTGGGACGCCGCCGGGCCCCGGCAGCGGTACGTCACGCGCGTCCACGGACGGCTCGGTCGGCTCGGCACCCGGGCCTCCGCGTCGCACGTGTCAGCGGCAGCGATCCACGGCCTCCCCGTCCTGAAGGGCTGGGACGTCCCCGTGCACGCCACCGTGCCCGAGTCGATGTACCGCCGACGGACCGCCGATCTCGTGCTCCACACCCGGCCGCTCGATGACGACGAACGCGAGCAGGCGCACGGCATCTCGGTCACCTCCGTCCCGCGGACCGTGGTGGACATCGCCTCGGCCGCCGACCTGCGGACCGCCGTGGTCGTCACCGACCGGGTTCTCGCGACCGGGACGACGCGAGCGACGCTCCGAGCGGCGGTCGACCCGCGTGCTCGGAGCCGCCGGACCGTGGAGCGGGTGCTCGAGCTGTCGGACGGCCGCTCGGGTTCGCCGGCGGAGTCGTTCGCGCGGGTGGTCTTCCTCGAACTCGGACTCCCGACACCGGTGCTCCAGCAGGACTTCGTCGTGGACGGTCACCGGTACTCGGTCGACTTCTGGTTCCCGGACCACGGGGTCGTGATCGAGATCGACGGACGGGCGAAGTACTCGCAGGAGCGCTACCGCGACGGCCGTTCCCCGACCGAGGTCTTCGTGGCCGAGAAACGACGGCACGAGCGACTGCTCACCGTCCCGGTCGTCCGAGCGATCGTCCGCCTCGAGTGGCGAGACCTGTTCGACCCGGACCTCCTCGTCCGTCGGTTCCGTGCCGCCGGTCTGCCGTGCCCGGTCCGCCCGGTGCGCAGCGCTCGTCCGAGCCGACCGACGTGGTGAGCCCGAGGCGGTGAAGGGGCACAGCGGGGCCTGGTTACCGTGGCGCCATGGCTGTCAGGGAGATCTGGCTCGTGCGCCACGGGGAGTCGGAGGCGAACGTCGCCGCTGCCCGCGCCGAGGCCGACGGAGCAGACGTGATCGACGCGGGACACCGGGACGCCGACGTCCCGCTGAGCCCGCTGGGTCGGGAGCAGTCGCGGGCGCTCGGCCGTGAGCTCGCGGACCGCGGCGTCGACGACGTGCCGGTGCAGCTCTGGGTGTCGCCGTACCTGCGGGCGCAGCAGACGATCCGCACCGCGCTCGAGGCGGGCGGCATCGACGAGCCCACCCGGCGCGTGGACGAACGGCTCCGGGACCGTGAGCTCGGCGTGCTCGACCTGCTCACCCGACAGGGCGTGCAGCACCGGTACCCGGACGAGGAACGCCGGCGGCAGTGGCTCGGCAAGTACTACCACCGGCCGGCGGGCGGGGAGTCCTGGGCGGACGTGATGCTGCGCCTCCGGTCGCTGCTGCACGACGTCGACCGGCTCGACGGACCGGAGCGGCTGCTCGTCGCGGCGCACGACGCCGTCGTGATGCTCACCGTGGCCGTGTGCCTCGACCTGGACGAACCGGAGCTGATGGCCTTCGCGGCCGAGCACACGGTGGCGAACGCCTCGCTCACGCGACTCCGACGGGACACCGTCGGCGCACCGTGGTCGCTCGAGGAGTTCTCGGCCGTCGGCCACCTCGACGACGACGAGGTCACCGAGCACAGCGGGCGGAAGGACGACACCCGTGTCGCCTGAGCCGATCACCCCGAACGCCCTGCGGCAGTGGCCGCTCCCGGAGCCCGGCGCGGGCAAGTACGGCCGCGGGCAGGTGCTCGTCATCGGGGGAGCGGCGCGGACACCGGGTGCGGCGATGCTCTCGGCGCTCGCCGCACTCCGGGTCGGCGCGGGGCGGCTCACCCTCGCCGTCGCGGCGAGCGTCGCAGCGGAAGTGTCCGTCGCCGTCCCGGAGTCCGGCGTCCAGCCCCTCGACGAGGACGACGCCGGCCACATCGCGGTCGGCGCGATCGACGCGGCCGCGGACGACGCCGGCAGCGCGGACGCGGTCCTGATCGGCCCCGGACTCGACCATCCCGACGGTGCCCGTGACCTCGTGGCACGGATCGCGGACGTCGTCGGACCGGAGACGAAGGTCGTGCTCGACGCCTTCGCGCTCGGCGTCGCGGCGGACGTGGCCGACCGCCTCGAACCCCTGCGCGGACGCCTCGTGATGACCCCGAACAGCGGCGAGGCCGAACGGCTGCTCGGACGGGACTGCGGCGAGGACGACGTCGCCGACGCCCGGGAGATCGCCGAGCGGTTCGGCGCGGTCGTCGCACTGTCGGACGTCGTCGCCGCACCGGACGGCCGGGTCTGGGTGAAGGGCACCGGTGCCGGAGGCCTGGGGACCAGCGGGAGCGGCGACGTCCTCTCCGGTGTCGTCGTCGGGCTGCTCGCACGTGGGGCCGACCCGGCACAGGCGGCGGCGTGGGCGTCCTCCGTGCACGCCGCGGCGGGCGACCGTCTCGCCGTGCAGGTCGGCCCGCTCGGCTACCTGGCGAGCGAACTGCTCGCCGAGATCCCGCGCGTGCTGGTCGAGCTCGGCGGCTGACCGCACCGGACACCCGGCCGGAACGGGCGTACCCGGTCGTCCTGGACCACCAGGGACGCCCGGAACGACCGACCACGCCATCCAGGCGACGCCATCCAGGCGCGCTGTCCCCGCTCAGCCCTGCAGAGCCTCCACGGCCTTGTCGATGCGCCGCTGCCGGGGCTCCGGCGCCTTCGCCTGCACGACCGGGTCGACGAGCGCGCGCTGCCGTGAGTTCGACAGCGTCTCGAACGCCGCCCGCACCCCGGCCGCCTCGAACGCGTGCGCCAGGTCCTCCGGCACGTCGACGGTCCGCGGCAGGGTGTCGACCTCGAGCGTGACGTCGACGGTGTCCCCGGCCGCGATGCCCGCAGCGAGGCGGTGCTCGGCCGAGAGCGGGACGAGCGACTGCCCGCCCATCACCCCGATCGTGGACCGGTAGGTGTAGCCGCCGTCGATCGTGACGACGACGGCCGGGCGACCCCCGGCGCCGAGCGCCTCGACGACCTCCGGCGGCACGGGCGGTCCGGTGGCCGTCCCCCGTGCCTGCAGAACCGTCGTCGTGAACCGCATCCGTGCCTCCAGACCGCAGAACGCGCCATCGGCGCGGACCAGCGAGCGAGCGAACAGGTGGACCGGGCCACCGGACCAGCGGACCGTCCCGCCGGACAAGCGAGACCGTACAGCCGCACCCGCTGTTCCGCCATCGTTCACCGCCGCGGCAGGACGCGGAAACCGGCCGCGTCCACGATCGTCCCGGACGCGGCTCCGGACCACAGGACCCGGATGCCGGGACCCGGCCCACCGGGACCCGGATGCCGGGACCCGGCCCACCGGGACCCGGATGCCGGGACCCGGCCCCGCCGGACCCCCGGACCGCACCGACGAGCACCGAACCCCGCAACCAGGACCCCGCCCCGGCCCCCCCGATCCGGGCACCCCCGCACCCGAAAGGCGCACCCCGTGCAGCACACCCGTACCCTCGCCGGCATCGCCCTCGCCGCCGCGGCCGTCGTCACCCTCGCCGGCTGCTCGGCGACGAGCAGCGCGGCGACGTCGAGCGACACCGACTGGAAGACCGCCACCAGCGCCCAGGCAGGCGGCGGCATGGACGCCCTCGTGCAGGCCGCGAAGGCCGAGGGCAAGCTCAACGTCATCGCCCTCCCGCCCACCTGGGCGAACTACGGCAAGATCATCGCCGGCTTCGAGAAGAAGTACCCCGGCATCACGATCACCTCGGCGAACCCCAACGGGTCGAGCGCCGACGAGGTCGCCGCGGTGAAGTCGCAGAAGGGCCAGTCCACCGCCCCCGACGTGCTCGACCTCGGCAACGCCGTGATGCAGCAGAACCTCGGGCTGCTCACCGACTACAAGGTGGCGAACTGGTCGGACATCCCGGAGGACCTGAAGGACGCGGACGGCAAGTGGACCCGTGACTACACGGGCCTCATGTCGATCGGCTACGACTCCTCGAAGATCACCAAGGCGCCGAAGGACCTGAACGACCTGCTCGGCAGCGAGTACAAGGGCAAGGTCTCGATCGCGGGCGACCCGACGCAGGCGAACCAGGCCGCGAGCGCCGTGTACCTCGCCGCGCTCGAGAACGGCGGTTCGGCCGACGACATCACGAAGGGCGTCGACTACTTCGGCAAGCTCAAGCAGGCCGGCAACTTCCAGAACGTCCTGCCGACGCAGGCGACGGTGGCCTCGGGCGAGACCCCGGTCGTCGTGCAGTGGTCGTACAACAACCTCGCGTGGGGTCCGGCCGCCGGTGCGAGCGGGAACAAGAACTGGAAGACGGTCATCCCGGAGGGGAAGGCCCTCGGCTCGTACTACTCGCAGGCCATCAACAAGGACGCCCCGCACCCGGCGGCCGCGCGGCTCTGGCAGGAGTACATCGCCAGCCCGGAGGCGCAGAACCTGTACCTGCAGGCGGGCGCCTTCCCGTCGACCCTCGCCGCGATGGAGCAGTCCGGCAAGGTCGACGCCGACGCCCTCAAGGCCGCCGGTGGCATGCCGAAGGACACCGTCGAGCTGACCGACGCGCAGGTCACCGAGGCCGCGAAGGTCCTCGCTGCGAAGTGGTCCACCACGATGGGGTCCTGAGGCGCATGACGACGGCACCAGCGGCGGGGCCACGGACCGCGGGTCCGGCCGCCACGAGCACCGCACCCACGTCCGACCCCGCCGCCGGTGCCGGCCAGCCCGGCACGACCGCCGGGCACGGCAGCCCCGGCACGTCCGGACCGGCCGCGACCGCTCGCCGCGACGCGGCCCCCCGTGTCCGGCGTCGCCCCGGCCTCGCCTGGCTCGGGCTCACCCCCTTCGCCGCGTACGTCCTGCTGTTCCTCGCCGTCCCCGCCGCGATCGCGGTCGGCAGCGGGTTCACCACGGGCGACGGCGCGTTCACCCTCGCCAACCTCGCCGCGTTCTCCGACCCGTCCGTCCTCCGTGCGTTCGGCGGCTCGTTCGGCCTCTCGGCGGTCTCGGCCGTGATCGGTGCCGTCGTCGGGGCCGTCGTCTGCTGGGCGCTCGCCGCGCTCGACCCGGACGGGCTCGTCCGGTCCCTGATCGACGCCGCGGCGAGCGTGCTCGCGCAGTTCGGCGGCGTCATGCTCGCCTTCGCCTTCATCGCGACGATCGGCGCGCAGGGCCTCGTGACGACGTGGCTCGTGTCCACCCTCGGTGTCGACATCAACGCGAACGGCACGTTCCTGTACACGGTCCCCGGGCTCGTCCTGCCCTACGTCTCGTTCCAGGTCCCGCTGATGGTCCTCACGTTCATGCCCGCGCTCGAGGGCGTGAAGACCCAGTGGGGCGAGGCTGCGGCCACCCTCGGCGCCCCGCGCGGGACCTACTGGCGCCGGGTCGCGCTGCCGGTCCTCGCCCCGGCGTTCTGGGGATCGCTCCTGCTCCTGTTCGCGAACGCGTTCTCGTCCTTCGCGACGGCCGCCGCGCTCATCTCGCAGGGCGGCATCGTCCCGCTGACGATCCGCGCGCAGCTCACGAGCGAGACCGTCCTCGGCCTGCAGAACGTCGCCGGGGTGCTCGCGCTCGGCATGGTCGTGGTGATGGCGGTCGTGATGGGTGCCTACGCGCTGCTGCAGCGCCGGGCAGCACGGTGGCAGCGGTGAGCGCCGTCGGCACGCGTCCGACGGGTGGGCCCGGCGGCCCGCGTCGGACGGCAGCCGCCGTCGGCACGCGTCCGACGGGCGGCGCGGTGGGCACCGCCGGCCCGCGTCCGCCGCGTGAACGGGCGGGCCGGTCTGGAGGCGCGCCCCGCCCCCGCCGCTTCGGCGTCGCCCCGTCACGGGTCACCGCGGCGATCGTGCTGGTCGTCGTCGGCCTCGTGAGTGCCGTCCCGTTCGTCGCCCTCGTGCAGTTCACCTTCCGCCAGGGGACCGACGGCGGCCTGACCCTCGACCACTACGCCGCGATCGTCGACCCGGCGAACGCGGCCACCTACCAGCCGGTGTTCGACGGGCTCGGGGCGTCCCTGCTCATCGCCCTCATCACGGTCGGGATCGTGCTGCTCGTGCTGCTGCCCGCGCAGGTCATCACCGCGATGCGGTACCCGCGGCTCCGGCGCGTGCTCGAGTTCGTCTGCCTCGTGCCGATCACCGTGCCGGTCGTCGTGCTCGTCGTCGGGTTCGTCCCCGTGTACCAGGTGGTGGCGCAGGTCCTCGGGTCGGACGCGTGGACGCTCTCGTTCGCCGTCGGGATCGTGGCGCTGCCGTTCGCGTTCCGTCCGATCGCGACCGCGCTGACCGCCGTCGACGTCACGACCCTGTCCGAGGCCGCCCGCACGCTCGGGGCCTCGTGGTGGACCGTGACGTGGCGCATCCTGCTGCCGAACCTCCGCCGCGGGATCACCGCCGCGTGCTTCCTCACCATCACCGTCGTCCTCGGCGAGTACACCCTCGCCTCGTTCCTGTCCCGGACCACGTTCCAGACCGCGCTGCTGCTCGTGCAGTCGACCGACCCGTACGTCGCGGCGGTGTTCTCGCTCGCCGCACTGCTGTTCGGCTTCGTGCTGCTCGTCCTCATCGGCCGCGTCGGGGTGTCCCGCAGGTCCCGCACCAAGGAGTCCGCATGACCGTCACCGCCCCAGCCGCACCGGCGTCCCTCGCCGCCGAGGGCGCGGCCGTCGAGCTCGAGGCCGTCGAGAAGCACTACGGCACGCACCGCGCCCTGGCCGGGCTGTCGCTCCGCATCGAGCCGGGGGAGTTCGTCTCGCTGCTCGGACCGTCGGGCTGCGGCAAGACCACCGCGCTCCGGGCGCTCGCCGGGCTCGAGGCGATCGACGCCGGCGCGATCCGCATCGACGGTGCCGACGTCGCGCACACCCCGGTGGAGCGGCGGGACATCGGCATGGTGTTCCAGCAGTACTCGCTGTTCCCGCACATGACGGTGCGCCAGAACGTGTCGTTCGGGCTCGAGATGCGACGGGTCCCGCCCGTCGAGCGCCGCTCCCGGGTCGTCGACGCGCTCGACATGGTGCACCTCGGGGACTTCGCCGACCGCTACCCGCACCAGCTCTCGGGCGGCCAGCAGCAGCGCGTCGCCCTCGCCCGCGCGCTCGTCACCCGCCCCCGGGTCCTGCTGCTCGACGAGCCGCTGTCGGCGCTCGACGCCAAGGTGCGCGTGTCCCTCCGCGACGAGATCCGACGCATCCAGAGCGACCTCGGCATCACCACCGTGTTCGTCACCCACGACCAGGAGGAGGCGCTCGCCGTCTCCGACCGGATCGCGGTGATGCACGACGGCGGCATCGAGCAGGTCGGGACGCCCGAGGAGCTCTACCGCACCCCGTCGTCGGCGTTCACGGCGGACTTCGTCGGCCAGTCGAACCGGCTCCGGGGCGACCTGCGCGGCGGGGACGTGTTCGTGTACGGCTTCCGGGTGCCCGCGCTCGACGGCTCGGTACCCGACGGTCCGGTGATCGCCCACGTCCGGCCCGAGGACGTCGCCTTCGCCGCAGAGGGCGTCACCGGCACGGTCGTGGCCTCGAGCTTCCTCGGCTCGATCCGGCGCACCACGGTCCGGCTCGACGACGACACCGTCGTGACCGTCCAGCACGAGGTCGGTGATCGCCGCACCCCGGGCGACCCGGTCGCGCTGCGCCTGCTCGGCGCCCCGGTCGCGGTCGCGCGGCTCGTGTAGCGCGCACGTGGTCGGGCGCGTTGCGCTGCGACCCACGCGCTGGGCGACACCTCGCGGGGCACGCTGCCCGTGGGCTGTCGCTGCGGCCGTGACGTCGGCTCCGCGCCGCGGACGGGAGGCGCGTGGCGGCCTGGCACCGTGCCTCCCGTCCGGCGTCTCCTCACCACCGCGACCGACTCGGCGGACCTGCGCTCGCGCTGCATGTGGAACATCAGTCCGGTAGGCTCGCCGCACGGAACCGAGGGAGTGCTGGTGGATCGCAGGACCGGGACGTCGGCGGCGGCCGTCGCCGTCCTGCTCGCCGGCTTCGGCGCGGTCGCCGTGCTCACGGGCGTCCAGACGGGCTCGGACGTGCGCTGGGTCGTCATCGCGAGCCGGGTCGGCATCGGTGTGGTGTCCGTGCTCGCCGGCCTCGCGCTCGTACGGCTGCGGGAGCGTGGCCCTCGGCGACGGCGGGACGGGCCCGGCGACGGGGTCGTCGCTGAGCTGGTGACCCGCCGGGGCCGGGTCAGCGCTCGAAGCGCGCCTCCCGCTCGTCGGCCAGTGCGGCGGCGACGCGGGCCCGCATGTCCGCGGACATCTCGGGGAGCGCGTCGAGCGGTGCCCAGAACGCCTCGGTGTTCTCGCCGTCGGCGGGCGCGGGCGTGCCGGAGACCCAGCGGCACGCGAACACCAGGTCGAGGTACTGCGCGCGGTCCCCGTTCGGGTACGTCATCTCGGGCAGGACCTGCACCCACGCCAGACGTTCGGCGACCGCGACGACGTCGGCCTCCTCGAGGACCTCGCGTTCGGCGGCGACCGCGGGCTCCTCGCCCGGGTCGACGATGCCCGTCACCGGCGTGTACGCGCCCGTGTCGGCGCGACGGACGACGAGCAGCTCGCGGGCGTCACCCTCGCCGCGGGTCACGACGGCGGTCACACCGGTCAGCCAGAGCAGGTCCGTGCCGATCTTCGCGCGGAGGGACAGGACGAAGTCGGGGGTGGGCATGCCCTCACGCTACCGCCCACCCCTGTCGCGAAGTGGTCATGACCAGTACGCTGGCGGCGTGGAGATCATCATCCTGCCGACGCCGGCCGAGGTCGGGCGTGTGGCCGCAGCGAAGATCGCGTCCTTCGTGACCGAGAAGCCGTCCGCCGTCGTGGGCCTGGCGACGGGGTCGAGTCCGCAGGGGATCTACGCCGACCTGCGACGCCGGGTCGAGGCGGGGGAGGTGTCGTTCGGCGCCGCCCGCGGGTTCGCGCTCGACGAGTACGTCGGCATCCCGCTCGAGCACCCGGAGTCCTACGCGAGCGTCATCGCCCGGGACGTCGTGGAGCCGCTCGGGTTCGACCCCGCTCGGGTCCGCGTGCCGGACGGCCGGGCCGCCGACCTGGCGTTCGCGGCCAAGGAGTACGACGCCGCGATCCGCGCCGCTGGTGGGGTCGACGTGCAGATCCTCGGCATCGGGGCGAACGGGCACATCGGGTTCAACGAGCCGACGTCGTCGTTCGCCTCGCGCACCCGCATCAAGACGCTCGCACCCTCGACGCGCGAGGCCAACGCCCGCTTCTTCGACTCGCTCGACCAGGTGCCGACGCACTGCATGACGCAGGGGCTCGGGACGATCCTCGAGGCCCGCGAGCTCGTGCTCGTCGCCCAGGGATCCGCGAAGGCCGACGCCGTCGCCGCCGCGGTCGAGGGGCCGCTGTCGTCGTTCGTCCCCGGGTCGGCGCTGCAGCTGCACGAGCACGCGACCGTCGTCGTCGACGAGGAGGCTGCGGCCGGCCTGCGCCTCGCCGACTACTACCGGTACACGTACGCGAACAAGCCCGAGTGGCAGCGGTTCGAGTGACGGGGCGCTGACGCGCGGTCCGGGCTTCCCGCTGCGGGTGCGGTGCGCGTCGGGTGTCAGCGGGCGGCGGCCAGGCGGGCGAGCCCCTCGCGCAGGGTCTCCTCGGAGCAGCCGAAGTTGAGCCGGGCGTGCCCGACCCCCTGCCGCCCGAAGTCCCGCCCGTTCGTCAGCGCGACCTTCGCCCGCTCGACCAGGAGCAGCGCGGGGTCGTCGCCCCACGGCAGGGCCCGCAGGTCGAGCCAGGCCAGGTAGGACGCCTGCGGCTGCCGGTACCCCGCGCCGGGCAGCAGTGTGCCGAGCTCCTCGGCGAGCACCCGTCGGTTCGCCGCGAGCTCGGCCAGGAGCGACGCCAGCCAGGGCTCGCCGTCGCGGAACGCCGCCACGCTCGCGGTGTAGCCGAGGATGCCCGTCCGCTCGACGACCTCGACGGGCAGGCCGTCGAACCAGCCCCGGGCACGGTCGGACGCGCCCACCATGAGCGCGCACTTCGTCCCGGCCAGGTTCCACGCCTTGCTCGCGCTCGTCAGGGCGACCCCGTGCTCGACCGCCTCGGGCCCACAGGTCAGGAAGGGCGTGAACACCGCGTCGGCGTGCGTGAGCGGCGCGTGGATCTCGTCCGACACCACCACGGCGTCCCACTCGGCCGCGAGCTGCGCGAGGGCGACGAGCGACTCCCGGGGGTGCACGAGCCCGAGCGGGTTGTGCGGGTTGCAGAGCAGCACGGTGCGGGCGCCCTCGGAGAAGGCCCGGCGCAGGCCGTCGAGGTCGATCCGCCACCCGGCCGTGGTGTCGAACGGGTCCGGATCGCCCTCGGGGGCGACGAGCGGGACCTCGGTCACGACCCCGCCGGCCTCGAGCACGTAGTCCCAGAACGGCGGGTACACGGGCGGCATCACGACGACCTGGTCACCCGGGGCGATCACCCGGCGCAGCACCTCGACGGCCGCGACGGACACGTCCGTGGTGGTCCGGACGAGGTCGGGGTCGACGTCCCACCCCCACCGGCGAGCGGCGAAGTCGGCGAACACCTCGGGCAGGACCCGGGTGTGCCCGACGTAGCCGGTGTCCCCGTTCGTGACGGCTCGGACGAGGGCCTCGCGGATCGGTTCGGCGGGCACGGAGTCCATCTCGGCGACGAACATCGGCAGCACGTCGGCGGGGTGCGCGGTGTACTTCTCGCTCGTGCGGTCGCGGCGGGCATCGAAGGGCGAGACCATGACGCTCATGTGGCCATCCTGGCACTGCGGACCGCGTCCCGGAAGCTCGCGACCGTCAGGCGAACGTCGGGCCGGTCAGCTCCTCGGGCAGCCGCCAGACGCGCGCCGCGTCCTCCCCGCGCGATCGTCCGCTCGGCGATTTGCTCATGCCTCTCATCAGCCCACCTGCTCCAACCATCCCTGGGCAGCCTCGCGAATCCCGGTGTACAGGCGTAGCGCACTTGTCACGGCACGCGCCATTGGCCGAAGATCGGCCGAGAGGGCTCCAAACATCTGCAGCATCGTTTGCATCTCGGCAAGCCCCACGATCTCTGGCATGTCCGCAACCGATGCGAGCGAATCACGAAGCGCCTCAGCCAGTTCCGGTGACCCCGACGCCGCGTCGATGATCACTTGAATCGACCCATTGAACTCCGTCCACTCCTGTCCTAGGGCTGAGGTGGAAATCTCTAGGGCCTTGACGTCAGAATCGACCAATTGTCCGAGGGCTCTGAAGCTGGCTGCGATTGCAGAAGGAGAATTGCCGGGCGGAGGTGAGTAGGAGCCCATCACTTGAGTGACCTTTTCGAGGTTACGCTGGAACGAAGCAACCTTCGCGCTGAGAGCAACCTGGCCTTCCTCAACTGCAATCATGGCCTCGACAATGGTCACAGGTGGCACTTCGACCGGCTGTACCTGTTGCTGGTCGTTCAGATGATCTGATGAGGCACGGCGCGAGATGCGTGCCTCGATCGTGCGCCTAAGGCGCTCCACGACTGTTTCAACCGTGTCGTCCCATGAAACACCGCCCAGTTCGGTACGGCGCAGTGCGCTGATGTCAATGTATTGGCTCGCTTCAAGGGCTTTCCGAACGGGGTCGTCCGCTCCTACAATATCGCTCTCCTGAGTCGAGATCCATTGGAGCGGCAGCAGAAGTTTTGCGTCACCGTCGGCACGAGCCGCGGCGCTGAAATTCAAAACCTCCGCGCGGCAGGCTTCACTGATCAAGTAGCGCGGAGTGACGAAGCTGACTAGGAACGTTGTCTCGCTTACTGCCCGATCGAGCCGAGCCTGCCATTGCTCTCCCCAAAGAATATCGTCACGATCAATAAAGAGCTCGACCTGGTAGCCATACAGCGCGTGATACGTTGACTGAACATCGCGCATGAATTGCAGGATGCGATCGCGAGAATGCTCATTGTCGGCATGAACATAACTCACGAACAGGGTTGCATCTACGTTGGCACTCAATGAGATTCGATCGATTTGTTGTGTAGTGGCGTCGGGCTCCGTCTGCTCGTGCTGTTGGCTGGCCGCGCTATCGGGATTTCCAGCGTTCATAGTTTCGATCCATGCGTCAGGAGTGGACAGGGCAGAAACGGGAATGGCCCACATATCATCATCAAGCGCACGCACGTCGTGGCCCATGTAAACGACGAAGCCACGGTGCAATCCTCGGTCAGCTTTCAAGGCGCGTAGACCCTTCGCGTCGGCAGAGGAAACGGTGGTAGACAACTTCACTTCGATACCGACCAGTCGGTCATCGGAATCACGAAGGACCAAGTCGACTTCAGGCGTGCTTCCACCGGTTTTGCGCCAGTAGAACGAACTCGTCACCACCTTTGACCAGTCACGAGCCGGAAGGATTTGGTTTGCGACGTGCGTCTCTAGTAGCGCGCCCAGGAACTCGCGCTCACTCCCAAGTGTCTTCCCGGCTTGGGTGTAGAGGTTGACCGCTGTTGAGGTGTCGTAGACGTGAATCTTGGAGCGGGCGTGCGATTGCTTGCTCGCCATGAGTGCAAGATTCCGCAGCGGGAACACCAAGAACAGTTGCTGGAACATCTCAACGTAGCGATCTACGGTTCTTCGATCCAGACCGGTTGAAGATCCGATTCGCGAAGCATTGAGTATGCCGCCTGGCGTGCAAGCTAGTTCGCGGAGGATTGTGGTCGCCACAAGTGCGTCGCGTCCCCGGTCGGGAAGCACCGAGCTACCGATGACTCCGTCTATGTAGGCGCGAACATCGTCTTGGCGCTGCCGCGGGGTCATTAGACCCTCGCCTGCTCTGTAACGAGGGAAGCCGCCCAAGGTCAGGTCGTTCATGAGGGACCCTTCTGTATACGACGACTTCCACCTCGGGTTGGGTGTGCCCTCAAAGAGCTGATCGACGATCGAGCCGTCGTGCTGGCCAACTTCCCACAGAGTCAGCGGGTGAAGCTGATATCTAACGGCTCGTCCAGCGAGGGCGTCAGCGCCCCCTAGGGTATTGCGTCCGATGGATGCGGAGCCGGTCAGCACGATCGATCGGCGCTCGGAGTCGACAAGGCGCTTGACCTCAACAGGTAGCGCAGGGACAAGCTGAGCCTCATCGATAACGACGAGCTCTGGCAGTCGGCGGAGCCACCCCGCGAGATCCTGAATTGCGTCGAGGCGAACCGCGTCCTCGGACAGGTCAATGTACGTGTACCCGTGCTGCCGTTCGAGTTGGCTTCGCATGAGGGTCGTTTTGCCCACTGCTCGCGCGCCTTCAACGACCGTGACGGGTAGGGAGTGTCCGGAAACGATTCGAGAAGCTAGCGATCGCTCGAGGGTTGCCATGTCGATACTGTACATGGTCTGACGTCGATTTTGTACATCAGGCGTACATCAACTTGGCGGTGATCCCGCGCCCCACACCCGCCGCACGTCGAGCCCGGGCGACAGCGCCACCAGGTCCGCCGCGTACCCGGGTGCGATCCGCCCGAGCCGGTCCCCGGCCCCGAGCGCGGCAGCGGGGACGGCGGTGAGCGCACCGACGGCGTCGGGCAGCGAGACCCCCGCCGCCGAGACCGCGAGCCGCAGCGCCTGGTCCTGGGTGAGCGTCGACCCCGCGATCGTGTCGGTGCCCGCCACGCGCGCGACCCCGTCGGTCACGGTGACGGCGAGTGACCCGAGCGCGTACGAGCCGTCCGGTGACCCGGCGGCACCCATCGCGTCGGTGATGAGCGCGACCCGTCCCGGTGCCCCGCGGAGCAGGACACGGGCGACGGCGGGGTGCACGTGCACGCCGTCGAGGATGAGTTCGAGCGTCACCCGGTCGTCCTCGAGCGCGGCGGCGATCGGCCCCGGTGCACGGTGGTGCAGCCCCGGCATGGCGTTGCACGCGTGCGTGAGCAGGGTGGCGCCGGCGTCGAACGCGGCCCGGGCCTGGTCGTACGAGCAGACGGTGTGCCCGACGGCGACGGTGACCCCGGCGGCGGTGAAGCGGCGGACGGCGTCGAGCGCTCCCGGCAGCTCGGGCGCGATCGTCACCTGGCGGAGGGCGCCGTCTCCGGCCTCGAGCAGGGTCTCGACGGTGGCCGGTGTCGGGTCGAGCAGGAACGAGGCGTTGTGCGCGCCCTTGTTGTGCGGCGAGAGGAACGGCCCCTCGAGGTGCACGCCGAGGACGAGCGGGTCGGTGGCCGCGACGGCACGGATGCGGTCGAGCGATGCCACCAGGGACGGGATCGGGTTCGCGACGAGGGACAGCACCGACCGGGTCGTGCCGTGCGCTCGGTGCACGGCGAGGGCGGCGTCGAACGTTTCGTCCTCGTAGGCGGCTCCACCCCCGCCGTGGCCGTGCAGGTCGACGAACCCGGGCGTCAGGACGGCGTCGCCGAGGTCGACGACCTCGACGTCCGCACCCAGACCGAGGCCGGGCGAGACCCTGCCGGAACCCACCGGGCCGGCCCCGACCGCCTCGATCACGTCACCGGCGAGCAGGACCCAGCCGTCGGCGGTGGACCCGGCCGCGTCGACGACGTGCGCCGCGCGGACCAGCGTGCGCCGCGCCTCCCGGCCGGGGACCACGCCGGGGACGGGACCGGACCCGGGGACCCGGCCGGCGCCGGACGCGTCGCTCACGCCGTCTCCCGACGGAACGCGACCACCCCGGACACCGCCGCCACCAGCACGAACACGAGCCCGACCACCGGCAGCCCGATCGACACCCAGCACGCCGCGGCGGCCACGACCAGCGCGGTCTCGACGATCACCTTGCCGACGACGTCGGTGTCGATCGGCGACAGCGGGGACCGGAAGAAGAACCACACGACGGCGGCGAACAGCGGCGCACCGACCATGAACAGGTACCCGGGCCAGGGCAGGATCCACGACCAGTAGCCCCAGATCGCGAGCGACAGCAGGCCGAACGCGCACACGACGACGCGCAGGACGCCCCACCCGTCCAGGCGGTGACGGGGCGCTGCCGGATCGACGGGCGGTGGGACCTCGCCCCAGTCGACGGGGCTCTGCGGTGCGTTCGTCATGCGGTCCTACCTGAAGATGATGGTGCGGGCGCCGTCCAGGAGCACGCGGTCCTCGGCGATCCAGCGGACCGCCTGGGTGAGGGTGCGGGATTCTTCGTCCTGGCCGATGGACACGAGCTCGGACGGGTCCTTCGTGTGGTCGACCCGGACGACGTTCTGCTCGATGATCGGGCCCTCGTCGAGGTCGCTCGTCACGAAGTGCGCCGTCGCACCGATGAGCTTCACGCCCCGCGCGTGCGCCTGCCGGTAGGGGTTCGCGCCCTTGAAACCCGGCAGGAAGGAGTGGTGGATGTTGACGGCGCGGCCCTCGAGCGCGGCGCAGAGCTCCGGCGACAGGATCTGCATGTACCGCGCCAGGACGACGAGTTCGATGTCGTGCTCGTCCACGGCGTCGAGGATGCGCTGCTCCATCGCCTGCTTCGACGCCGCGTCGGTGACCGGGCGGTGCTCGAACGGCACCGAGTAGAACGCGGCCAGCTCGGACAGGTCCGGGTGGTTGGACAGGACGAGCGGCACCTCGATCGGGAGCTGCCCGCCGCGCTGCCGGTACAGCAGGTCGTTCAGGCAGTGCCCGGCCTTCGACACGAGCACGAGGGTGCGGAGTGGGCGACCGACGACGTCGAGCTGCACGCGGGCGTCGTACCGCTCGACCACGGGGGCGAGGGCCTGCTCGAACGCGGCACGGTCGACGGGCGCCATCACCTGCAGGCGCATGAAGAACGTGTTCGTGTCGGCGCTCGAGAACTGCTGCGACTCGGTGATGTTGCCGTTCGCCGCCACGACGGCTCCGGACACGGCGTGCACGATCCCGGGGCGGTCGTCGCAGACGAGCGTGAGGGTCCAGTGCGTGGGGGTCGGGTCGGTCACCGGATCAGGGTACCGGGCGCGGTGCGCCCGTCCGCGGTCGGGTGCGTACCCGTTCCCGGCCCCGTTCCCGTCCCCGTTCCCGTCCCCGTCCCCCCCGTCTGCGTTCCCGTCCCCGTCCCCGTCCCCGTCCCCGTCCCGGGATGGAGCAGGAAACGTCGGGTGGCGGCCGGTCACCCGACGTTTCCTGCTCCATCCGCGCGGCCGGGAGGCGCGGCCGGGAGGCGCCGCCCGCTCAGCGCGCGTCGGCCCGGGCGAGCGCACGGTCGGCGAGCGTCAGCACGGACAGCAGCACCGCGACCCCGAGCATCACCCACGCGAGCACGTGCAGGTCCGGCGTGGTCGGGGCCTGGCCGAACACCCCGCCGATGAGCGAGGACGCCGCGATCGCCCCGATGTAGATGCTCGTCCGGGACAGCCCCGCCGCGGTACCGATGTACTCCGACGGCACGACCCGGTACAGCGCCGCCTGGTTCGACACCGAGGCCAGGGCCTGCGGCACCCCGAACAGCGCCGGCGCCACGAGCAGCAGCACGAGCGGCGACCCGGCGTGCAGGAACAGCAGGAGCGCGGAGCCGACGAGCGGGACGAGTGCCGCGACGACGAGGGGTCGGCGCACCGCGGTCCTCCGGGCGACCAGGAACGACACGACGCCGGCGACCACCGCGGCCGGCAGCTGCAGGTACCCGGCGACGTCGCTCGGGTAGCCCGCGACGTCCTGCACCCACTGCGAGAACCCGTACGTCATCGTGTACGCGAGCAGGTACGTCAGGAAGAGCCGGGCGTACGTGCGGGACAGGGCACCGTTCCGGGCGAGCAGGCGCACGTCGACGAAGGGCCGCACGGCGCGGAGTTCCCAGACGACGAGGGCGACGAGCAGCGCCACCGCGACGCCGAGCAGCCACCACCAGCCCTGCCGCAGGTCGAGCAGGAACACGAGGAGCGCCGACACCGTCCCGGTGGTGAGCAGCATGCCGACCGGGTCGAGCGCCGTGCGCACCGGCAGCTCGTCGGGGTCGCGCGGGCGGAGCCGGTCCGAGGGCAACCACAGCGCAGCGACCACGATCCCGAACACCGCGAGCGGCACGTTGACGAGGAAGATCGCGTGCCAGCCGAACGCCGCGACGAGGACCCCGCCGAGGGGTGGCCCCGCGGCGGCGGACACGAGCGAGGTGATCGACAGCGCGCCGAGGACGAGCGGCGGCGTCGGCTTGCCGATCCGGGCGGAGTGCTGCCGCAGGGTGGTGAGCGCCGCCGGGTACGCGGAGGACGTCCCGATCCCGATGAGCACCCGCGCGGTGATCGCGCCGCCGAAGCCCGTCAGCACCTCGGGCACGACGCCGGCGACGCCGACGATGACGAGTCCGGTGAGGAACACCTTCTTCGGCCCGAACCGGTCGGCGAGCTTGCCCATCGTCGGCTGGGCCACCGCGCTCGCCAGGTACAGGGCGGCGACGAGCCAGATCGCCTGCGACGCCCCGATACCGAGGTCGCGCGAGATCGGGGCGAGGGCGACGGCGACCGTCGTGGTGTTGATCGGGTTGAGGAGCGGCCCGACCAGGACGGGGACGAGGAGCTTGGCGCCGAAGCCGCTCCCGGTGGTCGGGACGGCACCGGTGTCGGGACGGTTCGCGGTGGTGGACGTGGCGGGCTTCTTCCTGGGTCAGGGTTCGGTGAGCGGGGCGAGCAGCGCGACGGCCCGGGCGACCGTGTCGCGGTCGTCGTCGGACAGGGTCGCGAGTCGCTCGGCGAGGACGCCCGTGCGGGTCGACCAGGCCTCCTCGCGGGCGCGTTCCCCGGTCTCGGTGGCGCGGACGAGGGTGCGACGCCCGTCGGCGGGGTCCGGTCGTCGCTCCGCCAGGCCGAGGTCGACGAGTGCCTGGACGGTCGCGCCCATGGACTGCGGTCGGACGCCCTCGGCGCGGGCGAGGTCGGCGACCGTCGCCTCGCCGTACCGCAGCAGTCGGCCGAGTGCGGCGGTCTGCGACGCGGTCACCTCGTCGGCCTTGCCCGTGAGCAGGGTCCGCCGGATGCGGCCGTGCAGGGTCAGCAGGTCGACCGCGAGTGCGACGTGTGGTTCCACACCGGAACGATAAGCCTCGACAGCCGGACTTGCAAGGTTGCCTGTCGATCAGGCGACGCCGTCGGCTCCCTCCGCGGTCGCGTTCCCCCTCGTGAACGGCCGGAGCGCAGCCGCGACGGCCGTGCCGCCGTCCGGGAACCACGCGTTGCTCGCCTGCGCGATCGGCCACGCAGTCGCCAGCAGCTCGCGTCCGGCAGGTGTCAGGTGCAGCCGGGAGGCCCGTCCCCGGCCCGGCGCGGCACCCCGCTCGACCAGTCCCCGCGTCCCGAGCGCGGCCACCAGCGTCGCCGTGCTCTGCGGGCGGATCCCGACGGCCCGGGCGAGGTCGGCCTGGCTGAGGTGGTCGGCGGCGGCGAGCTGGACGAGTGCGCCGAACTCGACGGGGGTCAGGTCGAGGTGTGCGAGGTCCTCGCCGAGGCGGCGGGCGAGTTCGCGGGCGGCGCGGACCACCGTCCACGCGGCGATCGCGTCGATGTCGTCGGGGGTCACCGAGCCGTCACTTGACACGACTCCAGGGTACCGGCGTACGGTCGAGTAACAGGAAACTGATTCTCGGACGGAGGACCGAGCATGACCGACACGATCGCGATCACCGGCGTCACCGGGGACGTCGGCGGGAAGACCCTCGACCTGCTGCACGCGTCCGGGGCGGACGTCCGCGCCGTCGTCCGGCGTCCCGAGCAGGCCGACCGCCTGCGGGAGCGCGGCGTCGACGCGCGCCTCGCCGACCTCGACGACGTCGATGCGCTCACGCGCGCCCTCGACGGCGTCGACCGGTTCTTCCTCGTCACGCCGGTCAGCGAGCGGCAGGCCGAGCAGGGCGAGGCCGGGGTCCGGGCAGCGCAGCGCGCCGGGGTCCCGCGGATCGTGCACCTGTCCGGCGGGGACGCGGCCGAGCACTCGCCGATGCCGTGGGCTGCTGCCGCCTGGCGGACGGACCGGCTCGTGCGCGAGAGCGGGCTCGCCTGGACGATCCTGCACCCCTCGGCGTTCATGACGAACCTCGTGCCCTCGGCCCCGGCCATCCGACGCGGCTGGTACCCGCACACCACCGGGCGGGGTCGGGCGGGCTGGATCGACACCGTCGACATCGCCCGGACCGCGGCCGCAGTCCTGACGAGCGACGACCACGACGGCACCGAACCCGTCCTCACCGGTCCGCGCGCGCTCGACGCCGCGGGCATCGCCGGTGAGCTCTCCGCCGGGCTCGGCCGACGCGTCCGCCCGCTGCACCTGCCGAGCCGGGTGTACCGCGCGGTGGTCCGGGCCGGCGGCGTGCCCGCGTGGCAGGCCGAGGGGCTGCGCCAGCAGTTCGGCCGGGTGCTCCGCCGCGGCCTCGACGGCGTCGACGTGATGAGCGACGACGTGAGCCGGATCACGGGCACCGCGCCCCGGTCCCTCCGGGAGTGGGCGGCGGACCACCGCGGGGAACTGATGGAGTGACCCGGTGCGGCGGAGCCGGGGCGGGCCTCCCGTCCGTCCACCGCGGGGAGCCGACGGGGTGACCGACGGGGCGGGGGCGGGGCGCGCCTCCCGTCCGTCCGTCAGCGCTGGGAGGTGAGCGAGGTGACCAGGTGTTCCTGCACGTACCCGACCCAGTCGTACACGTCACGGAGGCCGACACCGGCGTCACCGGTGTACGACGCCTCCTCGGAGGCGGCGTCCACGATGCCGAGCCGCTCGGCGATCGTCAGCCGCAGGTCGGTCAGGGCGCGCAGCCAGGCCTGCTCGTCCTCGGCGGTCAGGGCGCCGTCGCGGGCACCCGTCAGCCAGGCGTGCACGGTGCCCGCGTTCGTCGTCTTCTGTGCGAGCAGGTCGGAGCGGGTGTACTTCGCGAACTCCGCGCTCGCCTCGGCGTCACCCGGGTAGGCCTCGGGGAACATCCGCGCCGACACCGGGTCGGCGGCCAGGTCGCCCTCGAGCACCTGCTGCAGCTGCTCGACGAGGCTCGCGAGGACGCTGCGCTCGCCGGAGGACATCCCGAGGTGCAGGCCGTCGGCGCGGCGGACGAACGGGATCACGCGTCCGCTCCCGGTGCGCGTTCGACCGTCGCCTGGAGCCCGTAGCCGTGCATCGCCTCGACGTGGCGTTCCATCGCCTCGCGGGCGCCCGACGCGACGACCGCCCGGCCGTCCTCGTGCACCTGCCGCATCAGCCGGTCGGCCCGGTCGCGCCCGAACCCGAAGTACGTCTGGAAGACGTAGGTGACGTACGACATGAGGTTCACCGGGTCGTCCCACACCACGGTCGTCCACGGGACGTCGTGGCGGGCGCGCAGGTCGGTGCGCTCGTCGAGGTCGGGGCTCGCCAGGCTCATGCGACGACGAGGCTGCTCGGGTTCATGTGGACAAGGGTGACACGGACCGGGCCGCTCGGTACGATCGGGGGGTCGCGACTGGCGTTGGATGGGTCACCATCGGGGAGCGACACCTGACACGGAGCGCAGCCGTACGCCTGGGCCGCGCCCAACCGTCCACCACGTCGTGCACGCGCGCGACGGAACGACAACGAGGAGTCCCGTGTCCATCACCGACCTGTCGCCCACCGCGACCCAGTCGTCCTTCAACGCCCCCCTCTCCGAGGTCGACCCGGAGATCGCCGCCGTCCTGCAGCAGGAGCTCGGCCGGCAGCGCGACTTCCTCGAGATGATCGCGTCCGAGAACTTCGTGCCGCGCGCGATCCTCGAGTCCCAGGGCTCGGTGCTCACGAACAAGTACGCCGAGGGCTACCCCGGCAAGCGCTACTACGGCGGCTGCGAGTACGTCGACGTCGCCGAGCAGCTCGCCATCGACCGCGCGAAGGCCCTGTTCGGCGCCGCGTACGCGAACGTGCAGCCGCACTCCGGTGCCACCGCGAACGCCGCGGTCCTGCACGCCATCGCCAGCGCCGGGGACACCATCCTCGGCCTCGAGCTCGCACACGGCGGGCACCTGACCCACGGCATGAAGCTCAACTTCTCCGGCCGCATCTACAACGCGGTCTCGTACGGCGTCGACCCCGAGACCTTCGAGGTCGACTACGACGACATCCGCGCCAAGGCGATCGAGCACCAGCCGAAGGTCCTCATCGCGGGCTGGTCGGCGTACCCCCGGCAGCTCGACTTCGCCAAGTTCCGCGAGATCGCCGACGAGGTCGGCGCGAAGCTCTGGGTCGACATGGCGCACTTCGCCGGTCTCGTCGCCGCGGGTCTGCACCCCTCGCCCGTCCCGCACGCACACGTCGTGTCCTCGACCGTGCACAAGACGCTCGCCGGTCCCCGCTCGGGCATCATCCTGTCGAACGACGAGACGCTGTTCAAGAAGCTCAACTCGGCCGTGTTCCCGGGCCAGCAGGGCGGCCCGCTGATGCACGTCATCGCGGCGAAGGCCACCGCGTTCCTCCTCGCCGGCACCCCGGAGTTCAAGGACCGCCAGGAGCGCACCATCCGCGGTGCGCAGGCGCTCGCCGCCCGGCTCACGCAGCCCGACGCCAAGGCCGCCGGCATCGACGTCCTCACCGGCGGCACCGACGTGCACCTGGTGCTCGTCGACCTGCGCGAGTCCGAGGTCGACGGCAAGCAGGCCGAGGACCTCCTGCAC
>Ga0308161_1001371_pt1 | contig 29815 bp, 25 predicted proteins | sample PhyFR2_FD_201034 | JGI IMG/M metagenome (GOLD analysis project Ga0308161, IMG submission 201034) | Phyllosphere microbial communities from UC Gill Tract Community Farm, Albany, California, United States - DLSLF.R2 | ecosystem: Host-associated > Plants > Phyllosphere > Unclassified | place: USA...
GCGAGCTCGCTCCGGGCGCCACCCTGGTGGAGGGCACCGCTGGCAACACCGGCCTGGGCCTGGCCCTGGTAGCCCAGCAGAAGGGCTACAAGCTGATCCTGGTCGTCCCCGACAAGATGAGCCGCGAGAAGATCTTCAACCTGAAGGCGATGGGCGCCGAAGTGCGCCTGACCCGCTCGGACGTGGCCAAGGGCCACCCGGAGTACTACCAGGACATGGCCAAGCGCGTGGCCGAGGAAACCCCCGGCGCGTACTTCATCAACCAGTTCGGCAATCCGGACAACCCGGCCGCCCATGAGTTCGGCACCGGCCCGGAGATCCTGGCGCAGATGGACGGCGATCTGGACGCGATCGTGTTCGGCTGCGGCAGCTCGGGCACCATGACCGGCCTGTCCCGCGCCTTTGCCAGCGCCTCGCCGAAGACCGAGCTGGTCCTGGCCGACCCGGTCGGCTCGATCCTGGCCGAGTACATCAACGACGGCGTGCTCAACGACAAGTCGGGCAGCTGGCTGGTGGAAGGGATCGGCGAAGACTTCCTGCCCTCCATTGCCGATTTCAGCCGGGTCACCAAGGCCTATGCCATCACCGACGCGGAGAGCTTCCACACCGCGCGCGAGCTGCTGGGCAAGGAAGGCATCCTCGGCGGGTCCTCCACCGGCACCCTGCTGGCGGCGGCGCTGAAGTACTGCAAAGAGCAGACCACCCCGAAGAAGGTGCTGGTGCTGGTCTGCGACACCGGCAACAAGTACCTGTCCAAGATGTACAACGACTACTGGATGCTGGACAACGGCTTCCTGGAGCGCCCGCAGAGCGGCGACCTGCGCGACCTGATCCTGCGTCCCTACGGCCAGCGCGACACTGTCGTGATCGGCCCGAACGACCTGCTGACCACCGCCTACCAGCGCATGAAGCTGTACGACGTGTCGCAGCTGCCGGTGATGGACGGCGACCAGCTGGTCGGCATCGTGGATGAAAGCGATGTCCTGCTGCATGTGTATGGCGACGAAGCGCGCTTCCGCGACCCGGTGGCCACGGCCATGGTCAGCAAGCTGGACCGGCTGGACGTGAAGTCCCCGATCGAGGCGCTGCTGCCTGTGTTCGACCGGGGCCAGGTGGCCATCGTCATGGACGGCGGCACCTTCCTGGGCCTGATCACCCGCATCGACCTGCTGAACTACCTGCGCCGCCGCGTTCAGTAAGCGCCTGGCCCCGGCCGCCGCTGCTCTGAATCTGCGTTTATCCGCGTCAACGGCCGATTAAGCCGCCGCTGATAGACTTCCGCTCCTTTTGCGGGAGCCCCACCGGGGCTCTCCTTGCTGGGAAACAACATGTCCGACCACGCTTCCTCCGGGCACGGCAACCGTGCGCTTGCCCTGGCTACCCTGGCCATCCACGGCGGACAGTCGCCGGATCCAAGCACCGGCGCAGTGATGCCGCCGATCTACGCGACCTCCACCTACGCCCAGTCCAGCCCCGGTGAACACCAGGGCTTCGAGTACTCGCGTACCCACAACCCGACCCGCTTCGCCTACGAGCGCTGCGTGGCCTCCCTGGAAGGCGGCAGCCGCGGCTTCGCGTTCGCTTCGGGCATGGCCGCCAGCTCCACCGTGATGGAACTGCTGGACGCCGGCAGCCACGTGGTGGCGATGGATGACATCTACGGCGGCACCTTCCGCCTGTTCGAGCGCGTGCGTAAGCGCACCGCCAACCTGCAGTTCAGCTTCGTCGACCTGACCGACCTGGCCGCGTTTGAGGCCTCGATCACCCCGCAGACCAGGATGGTCTGGATCGAAACCCCGACCAACCCGATGCTGAAGATCGTGGACATCGCCGCGGTGAGTGCCATCGCCAAGCGCCATGGCCTGGTCGTGGTGGTGGACAACACCTTCGCCTCGCCGATGCTGCAGCGCCCGCTGGAACTGGGCGCGGACCTGGTCCTGCACTCGGCCACCAAGTACCTCAACGGGCACTCGGACATGGTCGGCGGCATGGTGGTGGTGGGCGACAACGCCGAGCTGGCCGGACAGATGGCCTTCCTGCAGAACTCCATCGGGGGCGTGCAGGGCCCGTTCGACAGCTTCCTGGCCTTGCGTGGCCTGAAGACGCTGCCGCTGCGCATGAAGGCGCACTGCGCCAACGCGCTGGCCCTGGCCCAGTGGCTGCAGACCCACCCGGCGGTGGAAAAAGTGATCTACCCCGGCCTGGCCTCGCACCCGCAGCATGAACTGGCTACGCGCCAGATGAACGGCTACGGCGGCATTGTCTCGATCGTCCTCAAGGGCGGTTTCGAGGCGGCCAAGCGCTTCTGCGAGAAGACCGAACTGTTCACCTTGGCCGAGTCGCTGGGTGGCGTGGAAAGCCTGGTGAATCATCCGGCGGTGATGACGCATGCGTCGATTCCGGTGGAACGTCGGGAAAAGCTGGGCATCAGTGATGCGCTGGTGCGGCTGAGCGTGGGCGTGGAAGAGCTGGGGGATCTGCAGGTGGATCTGGAAGGTGCGCTGGGGGGCATGGGCTGATCACGATGGGTACGCGGCACACCAACAACGCCGGTCGCACGGCGGCGAAAGGCACTGCTGCGCTGAACTTTCTGACCTGGGTGCGGCGCCAGGCCTGGTTGCAGCCGATCTACCGGATTGCGCCCGAGTCGTTGCGGCTGTGGTTTGCGGATCTGCTCACAGCTCGCTCACGTGTCCGCCTCAGATTCCCCCGAACCGTGGCGTGGTCGCGCCCCCTCCCGGTGTTGGAGCACAGCGGCGACCGCCTTCCTGCTGACGGCAAGGATGGCCCCGGGTTGGATGTCTACGGGTTCGTCAGGGGGCAGTTTGGTCTGGGTGAAAGTGTTCGCCTGTACTCGCGCGCGCTGCTGTCCGCAGGCTGCGACGTGGTGCTGCACGACGTGGATCTCGGGTTGCCACATGGCTGGAACGATCACAGTCTCGATGCATTCATGCGGGAAGAGGCGGTGCACCGCGTCAGCATTGTCTTCGTGAATCCAGATTGCTTCGACGCAGCCCTGGAGAAGATCGGCCGGGAACGGCTTGCGGGAAAGTACGTTATCGGCTGCTGGTTCTGGGAGCTTGAGCGTATTCCGGAGGCCTGGATGAACGCGCTCGAAGAGGTTGATGCGATCATGGTCGCGTCCGGCTTCATCGAGAGCGCCTTCCGAAACGTCACCAAAAAGCCCATTCTGCGCGTGCCCATTCCGCTCTCCCCCGTGCCGGACAGCGGGCTGCAGCGTGAGGATTTTGGTCTCGACGAAGGTCGCTTCATTTTTCTGACCTCGTTCGACTTCAACTCTTCCCCCGCCAGAAAGAATCCCTTGGCCGTGATCGACGCTTTCCGTGCTGCATTTCCTGTGGAGCGAAGCGACGTCGGGCTGGTGGTCAAATCCAGCAACGGCCACCGCTACGATCATGGCGTTCGGGATCTTCTCCTCGCTGCTGCGGGCGATCCTCGGATCGTCATCCGCGACGAGGTCATTGATCGCGCCCACGTGCGCGCTCTGCAACGCTGCTGCGATGCGTTTGTATCGCTGCATCGCGCGGAAGGGTTCGGGCTCGGACTCGCCGAGTGCATGGAGCTGGGCAAGCCCGTGATCGCAACGCGCTGGTCCGGGAATCTTGAATTCATGGATGAAGACAATTCCCGCCTTGTTGACTACACGCTCGTGCCGGTAAAGGAAGGCCAGTATCCGGATTCGGAAGGCGCGTCGTGGGCGGAGCCGGGCATCGAATCTGCAGCGTCGGCCATGCGCGAGCTGGCCGACTCTCCTTCGTTCGCTCGCAGCATCGGCTTGAAGGGCCAGGACGCCGTCCGCCGCCAGCTTGCGCCCGCGAGCGCGGCAAACGCGCTGATCAGCCAACTCGCCGCACTCCAGGGATTCTCCGCCCCCGTTACCGGCGCGCCTTCGAAATGAACGACCTGCGATCCAAACTCAACCCGTCTCGCACCCCGTTGGGCTGCACTGCTGTTTAACCGCTTCCTGCAAGCGGTTGCCAACCTGCACTATGCCCGGAGGGGCAACAGATCATGGACATTCTCAGGGCGGTATGGGCATACAGGGGCTTCATCCTGTCGGCCATCCGCAACGACTTCAAGACACGCTTCGCGCAGAGCAAGCTGGGCGTGCTGTGGATGATCATTCATCCGCTGATGCAGGTGCTCATCTTCGCCACGATCCTGTCCGAAGTGTTGTCTGCAAAGCTCCCCGGCATCGACAACAAGTATGGCTACGCGCTGTACCTGATGTCCGGCACATTGTTCTGGACACTATTCGCAGAGTCTGTCTCGCGCAGCGTCAATCTGTTCATCGAAAACGGCAACCTGATGAAGAAGGTGGCGTTCCCACGCATCTGCCTGCCCTTCATCGCCGCCGGTTCCATGGCGATCAACAACATCCTGCTTCTGGTGGCGATCTTCCTCGTATTCGCGGTACTGGGGCACTACCCCGGCGGACCGGTGATCTGGCTTCCGGTCTTGATGCTGCTCACGCTTGCCCTGTCCATGTCGCTTGGGCTGCTGTTGGGGGTTTTCAATGTCTTCATGCGTGACATCGGACAGATCGTACCGGTGGTCCTGCAGGCGATGTTCTGGCTGACCCCGATCGTCTACAGCGTGGAGATCCTGCCGGCCGACGTGCGTCAACTGTTCAAGCTCAATCCCTTGTTCCCCTTGGTGACCGCCTATCACGACGTGCTGCTCTACGAGAAGGCGCCCGACTGGATTTCCCTGGTGCCGCTGATGATTGCCACCGTGGTGCTGGGCATCATGTCGCTGGTGGTGTTCCGTCGCGCCAGTCAGGAAATGGTGGATGCCCTATGAGCACTGCAATGCGGATCGAAAACGTCGGCAAGTCCTACCGGGTCTGGGGCAGCGAGTGGCTGCGCGTGGCAAGCTGGTTCGGCCTGCCTGTGCGGCCGAAGGAAGAGCACTGGGTGTTGCGCGACGTGTCGTTCACCATCGCGCCCGGCGAATCGGTGGGTATCGTGGGCCGCAACGGTGCCGGCAAGAGCACGTTGCTCAAGATGATCACCGGTACCACCCAGCCCACCGAGGGGCGCATTACCCGTGGCGGCCGCATCGCTGCCATCCTTGAATTGGGCATGGGCTTCAATGTCGAATTGACCGGGCGCCAGAACGCCTTCCATTCCGCGGGCCTGCTCGGCTACTCGCAGCAGGAGATCGAGTCGGTCATGCCAGCAATCGAGGCGTTTGCCGAAGTTGGTGAGTATTTCGACGAGCCAGTCCGAACTTATTCCAGTGGCATGCAGGTTCGCGTTGCCTTTGCCGTGGCTACCGCCTTCCGCCCTGACGTGCTCATTGTCGACGAAGCGCTGTCGGTGGGGGATGCCTATTTCCAGGCCAAGTGCTACAAGCGGGTGCAGGAGTTCACCGCGTTGGGGACCACGCTGATCCTGGTCAGCCATGCCATCGGGGACATCGTCAAGCACTGCGACAGGGTGATCTTCATCAAGGATGGGGGGGTATTCGCCGACGGTACAGCGCAGGAGGTGTCGAACCTCTACCTGGACGAGCTGTTTGGGAAAAAGGCCGCCTCGCTTCAGGAAACCGTCGATGTGGTGTCCGAGGGCATGGAGGGCGGTAGCGAGGACGTATTCCATACCCGTCCGTATTACAATGCCGCCGAGCACCGCTGGGGGCAGGGCGGTGCGCGGATTGTGGATTACCTGATCGCAAGCGAGGGGCAGGAATTCCCTGCGCGCATCGACAGCGGGGCCAGGACCTCCTTCTACGTAAAGATCGCGTTTGATCGGGATTTTGACAGCATCGTGCCCGGGTTCCTGGTGAAGACACTCGAGGGCCTGTTCTTGTACGGCACCAATTCCTTCCTCGCCAGCGAGGGGCGAGCTGGTATTGCAGTGAAGGCGGGCGAGGTAATTGTCTGCAAGTTCACCATGCCGCTTGATCTCAATGAAGCCAATTACCTGGTTTCACTGGGCGTTTCCAGTGGCGATCCACTTGCTGAATTGACGCCGCTGGACCGGCGTTACGATTCCATTATGTTGGATGTCTCAAGAGGCATGCAATTCTGGGGGATGATGGACCTGAAGGCCGATTTTGAGCTCGTGGGCGCGTCGTCATGACGTTGCCGGCTCACATTAACTCAGAGAGTGAAAAGTCATGACCGAGTCACCTAGTGTGGGCGTGCTGGTGGCCGCCTTGCCTGAAAAATACCAGCCGATCTTCGCCCATCCCGAACTGTCCGACGGCAGCTCCCGGGGCTGCGAGGACAGACTCGTTCTTATCCGCGAGTGTGCGCGGCAACTCCAGACGGCGCTGGGCCGCCCTTTGCGCGTGCTCGACCTTGGCTGCGCGCAGGGGTTCTTCTCCCTTAGCCTGGCGGCCGAAGGTCACCGCGTGCATGGCGTGGATTTCCTAGACCTCAACGTGGATGTGTGCAAGGCGCTGGCCCGGCAGAATCCTGCATTTGAAGCCACCTTCGAGCATGCCACGGTCGAGGACGTGATCGAGCGGCTTGAGCCGGGCGACTACGATCTGGTTCTGGGCTTGAGCGTTTTCCACCACCTTGTGCATGCCAGAGGTATGGTCAGCGTGTCTGAGCTGTGCCGGAAACTCTCCGAGATCGCCAGTGCGGCCATTTACGAGTTGGCCCTGCGGGAGGAGCCGTTGTACTGGGCCGCCTCACTGCCGCAGGATCCGGCCGAACTGCTGTCCAGCTATGCCTTCACCCGTCTGCTGTCGCGTCAACCGACGCACCTGTCTACGGTCTCCCGTCCATTGATCTTCGCCAGCAGCCGGTTCTGGTATGTGGGCGACTTCATCGGTGAGTTCACTACCTGGTCTGGTGAGGCGCATGCGCATGGGCGCGGCACGCATCAGCACAGCCGCCGTTACTACTTCGGCGAACAGGTGTTCGTGAAGAAGATGACGCTGGGAATGGGCGGACGTGCTGAGATCAATCTGCAGGAGTTCCATAACGAATCGGCATTCCTTCGCAACCCGCCGGCCTTGTTTCCTGCGCCGCGTTTGATCGTCGCGTTGAACGATTCTTCCGACGTATTCCTGGCGCGGGAAATGATGGAAGGCCGACTGTTGTCCGAGCTGATCGATGACGGGAGCCCCTATGATGCGGACCAGGTCATTTCCGAGCTCCTCGACCAACTGGTGGCCCTCGAGCGGGGTGGTCTCTACCACAATGACGTCCGATGCTGGAACGTGCTCATGTCCAAGGATGACCGCGCCCTCCTGATTGACTACGGCGCTATCTCCCAGGATGCCAACGACTGCTCCTGGCTGGGCGATCTGCTGCTGTCGTTCCTGATCACCGTGAAGGAGATCCTCGAGTGCCGCATCGTTCCCTCCAATCCTGGCCGGGAGCCGGCGCTGGACTTCATGTCGTTGCCGCCGCGCTACCGGAATGCGTTCATCCACTTGTTCAGTCAGGAGCAGTCCCGCTGGACGTTCTCGGACCTGCAGCATTGCCTTGCCCATTCCGGTAACGAATCCAGCCCCATTCCCGAATGGACGGTGATCTACCAGCACCTCCAGGGGGCCCTGCTCAACTACAACACGCGCCTGCGGATGCTGTACATGCAGACCGAGCACGATCGCGTCGAACTCGCCGCGCGCGCCGCGGCCCTGGAACGCGTGCGAGAGACGGCACAGCAGGCGCAGGAAAATCTCGCCGCGCTAAAGATCGAGGCAGAGGCGGCCGATAACCGCAAGCGGGAACTGGATGGGAGCTTCCAGACGTTGGCTGCGTGGGCGAAAGAGCTGGAGGCCCGCGCCCTCAGTTCTGAGGACGATAATCAACAGTTGGCCGCACGCGTGGTCGAACTGGAGGCAGGTAATGCCAGTTCCTTCGCAGGGATCGGAGAGCTGGAAGTAGAATTGGAGGAGCGCCAACATGCACGTGAGCTGGCGGAGTTCCTGGCGGCCGACCTCGGCCGGCTGACGGAAGAGCGCAATGCGATGCAGGTCAAGGTATCCGATGCTCAGCGTCTTGCCGACCAACATGAGGCGACCATCCCCGAGCTGCGATCGAAAGCTGCCTCGCTGCACCGTCGGCTGGAGAGGTTGGAAAGCTCCAGAACGCATGATCGACGCAGGTTGAAGGAGTTGCAGGTGGACCTGTCGCAACGCCTCCACACCATGGGTTCGTCGCGCGCGCGCGTGCGCGAGCTGGAAGCGGCTGTTGAGGTGTTGGAAGGGCAGATCGACAGTCTGCACGCGAGCCGCTCCTGGCGCTTGACGGCGCCGGTGCGGTGGTTGAGCGCCAAGCTGCTCAACCGTGGTGGCGCGAGGGCAAGTTTGGCGAGTGGCTCCGTACCGAGGCCCGTCACGGCGCCGGGTGACCTGTCCAGCCCGGCCGACGCCGCGTCGGACAAGCGGCTGGCTGCACTCGATCAGCTCGCAAGCCGGATTCGCCAGTCAAAGCAGTAACTCATGGAAAGCAGTCTGTACTTGCAAGGACATCATTGAAGGGGTAGTGGTAGTGAAAAGAGTCATCGTGCTGGGTGCGCAAGTGCCGTTTGTAAGAGGAGGCGCTGAACTCCTCAACGAAGAGCTGGTCCGACAGATCAATCTGTGGGGAAAGGAGCGGCAGGTCGTCGCAGAACTGGTTCAGCTTCCTTATAAGTGGTATCCGGAAACGGAAATCCTTTCCTCAATGCTGGCGTGGCGGTTATTGAACCTGAATGAGAGCAACGGGCAGAAGATAGATCTGTGCATCTGCACCAAGTATCCGACCTATGCGGCTTCGCATGACAACAAGGCCCTTTGGCTTGTTCATCAGCACCGGGTTCTATATGACTTGGAACGCACGCGCTTCGATGTCCCGCACCTTACCGCCCGAGACATGGCCGTGCGCGATGCACTTCGCGCCTCTGACAAGGAGCTGCTGTCGGAGATCGAGCCGCGCTATACGATTTCCCAGACTGTGACCGATCGGTTGCAGAACTACTGTGGTCTGTCTTCGGAGGTGCTGTACCCGCCGTCGAAACTCGCGCCGCTGATCAGGTCGGGGGATTATGGCGATTATGTGCTGTGCATCGGTCGCTTGGAGTCCATGAAGCGCCCTGATTTGCTCATCCGGGCGGCGCAGCAGGTGCCGAATGCCAAGGTGGTGATCGCGGGCACGGGCGCGAGCGACTACGCGCGTTCGTTGGCGCCGCTGGTGCGCGAGCTGGGCCTGCAGGACCGGGTTGAGCTTGCCGGTTTCGTTGAGGACGCAACGCTGCTCGACCTGATCGCCAACTGCCGAGCGGTCTTTTACTCCCCTGTGGACGAGGACTATGGTTTCGCCACCCTAGAGAGCTTCGCGGCGCACAAGCCGGTCATCACCGTGGACGACAGTGGCGAAGTCGGGCGGATCGTAAAGTCCACCGGCAGCGGCTGGGTAACCAGCCCGACGCCCGAGGCAATCGCGGAGAGCCTGGCCGACTGCTATGCCAGGAACGCGACGCAGCTGCGCGCGCTGGCCGAGGAAGGCCACCGCCTCAGTGCGACCATTACCTGGGAGCGGGTGATCACCAATCTGGTGGAGAGTCGACTTTGATTGCGCCGTTCCACATTGCGATGGTGGGGCCGCTGCCGCCAGAGCGCTCGGGTATCGCCGAGTACTCGGCCGGTCTGGTGGCGATGCTGCGCGATCTCGGGTTGCGGGTCGACACGGTCACCAACGTCGACGTGGAGCGCGCCGGGGTACAGAGGGTCATCGACGACCTGCTCAAGGCCGACGTGGTGGTGTACCAGATGGGCAACCATCCGACCTACCATGGCTGGATGCTGCCATTGATGTCCCGCGTGCCGGGCATCGTGCATCTGCACGATCTGGTCCTGCACCATATGGTGGCTGGGGTGCTGAGCGAGGAACAGCGCCTGACAGGTGACGAATATGCGGGTGTGCTCGGGAAGTGGCATACCGTCTCTGAAGTGAAGAGCGCCGGGCTTGCCCTTCGCTGCGGTACGCCCATCTGGAACACCGATGACGTCGTTCATTTCCCGCTGCACCAAGTGGTCACGAAGTTTGCCACCGAGGTTTTGGTCCATTCCCAATACGCGGCCAACCGCATCATCCACGAGTTCCCGTGGCTTCCGGTCACCGTGGTGCCCCAGTTGTATCCCGTCGTGGCGTCGCATCGTGTGCGTGAGCGCCTGCGCACCATCGCGCTGATGGGGGGGGGGCAGATGAACCGCCGCTTCGATTGGATCGTGCAGGCCCTGGTGGCCATCGCGGGGGACCTTGACCATCCGCTCACTGTGGAGATCGCCGGTGAAGTGGAGCCGGCTGTACAGCGCGTGCTGGAGGGCCTGGCAGGAATCGACAACGTCACGCTGGTCAACCACGGCCACGTTGGCGATGACGAGTTCTGGAGCGTATTCGCGCGCGCCGATCTGATGATCGCGCTGCGGCAGCCAACGATGGGCGAGGCCTCCGCTGTCGTATCCAAGGCGATGCAGGCCGGTCTTCCCACCATCGTGTCCGATCAGGGCTGGTACGCCGAACTTCCTGCCTGCGTGAAGAAAATCGTACCGACCGATGACTGCCCCCAGGTGCTGGCGACCTTGTTGCGCCAACTGGCGCTGGACCCGGCCGCATTCGCGCACTGGGCCGAGGCATGCGCCGACCAGGCGGGCCGTCCTTCGCTGGATCCCTTCGCTGCGACCGAGCGCTACGCGCAGCTGTTGCGAGGCCATCGTGTCATCGCTGATTTCCGCGATCACGTCGCCGATGCAGTGGCGAGCCTCAAGGTCGATATCGACTCTCCGCTTGCCAGCGAGCTGCAGCGTATCGATGTCAGGACGTCCTTGCGGGGAGATCGCTGGGTGAAACCCGCGCTCGCGGCTCTGGCAGACCAGGAGCTGGATTCGCATGCCCGTATCGTGGGCGGCACCGTCGGGCCCTATCCGTACAACGGACCGCTGCCCGACGCGGGATTCCTGGGGCAGGCATTGGTTCTCGAGCACGATGCCTGCGTTGTCGCGCCGTCCAGCATGATCTCCCTGCGCGTCGAGCTGACCAACGACAGCGAGTGCCAGTGGCTCAGCCCGCTTGGACACGCCATGCGGCCCTTCGGCATCTATCTGGGGCACTTCTGGTCGTCTGCAGATTCGACGCATCCACTGGCCGAGCAGCCACGGACCTGGATAGAAGAGGCGGTGGACAAGTCCTCGTCCAGCATCCATGTCATGAAAGTTCGCGCACCTGATGTCCCGGGCGAATATCATCTGGAAATCGACCTCGTTCAAGAGTCAGTTTGTTGGTTCAAGAGCCGAGGTTTCGTCCCCGCCCGGCTTGTCGTACACGTAGAGGCAGCCCAGCCATGAAGGGCATCACTATCCACCACAGGGTTTCACCAATGAACAGAATTTCCAAGTCCCAGCTCTCCCTCTGCGCTGCCGCAGCACTGGCGACGGCCATCGCTGTCAGCGGTTGTTCCAAGGCGCCGGAAGGCGAGCAGGCCCCCCAGACTGCAACCGCGCCGGCTGCCCCGGTGGTGGAAGCCCCTGATATGGCAACGCCTCTGACCCAGGAGCAGGCCGGGGCCCAGTACAAGATCGCTGCCGAGCCGGTGCTCGTGAACAACGGTGAAACTCTCCGCACCGTGGTGTCGGTCACCAACACTGGTAAAGTCGCAATCAGCACGAAGGGCAAACTGCCGGTGAATCTCGCCATCTCATTGGTCGATCCGTCGGGTGCGATGGTGGCGCGTGATTTTGTACGGGCCTCGCTGCCGGCGAACGGCATTGCTGCGGGAGCTACCGAAGATGTGGTAGCTGAAGTGCCCGCCAAGGATGTGCTCGGTAAGAGCCTGCGCTTCGGCTTGGTGCAGGAAGCGGTCGTGTGGTTCAGCGACTTCAACGTTGCAACGCTGGATTATGGCCCGCTGACCGCCTGTGAAGACCAGGGCAAGCCGACCATTTGTGGCAAGGATGCCAAGCCGCTTCAGCACGCGGCGCAGTGATCCACTGACAGGGACCGAGCCGTTCTGGCTCATGATCGGATCAAATCCGAATAACAAAGAGAATGTGTTAATGAAGACTGCGTTGATTACCGGAATCTCCGGCCAAGATGGGGCTTATCTGGCGGAGCTGCTGCTGGAAAAGGGATACCGTGTTTACGGCACGTACCGTCGCACGAGCTCCGTCAATTTCTGGCGCATCGAGGAGCTGGGGATCGCCGCGCATCCTAACCTCCATCTGATCGAATACGATCTGACCGACCTTGGTTCGAGCATCCGCATGCTTGAAAGTACCCAGGCGACGGAGGTGTACAACCTGGCAGCCCAGAGTTTTGTCGGCGTCTCGTTCGACCAGCCGACGACGACGGCCCAGATCACGGGCATCGGTCCCGTCCACCTGCTTGAAGCGATCCGTCAGGTGAACCGGGACATCCGCTTCTACCAGGCGTCCACCTCGGAGATGTTTGGCAAGGTGCAGGCAGTCCCGCAGATCGAGAGCACGCCGTTCTATCCTCGCAGTCCCTACGGCGTGGCCAAGCTCTACGCGCACTGGATGACGGTGAACTACCGCGAGAGTTACGACATCTTTGGTTCGAGTGGCATCCTTTTCAACCATGAAAGCCCGCTGCGTGGTCGTGAGTTCGTCACGCGCAAGATCACCGACTCGGTGGCCAAGATCAAGCTGGGCATGCTTGACTGCCTGGAACTTGGCAATCTTGATGCCAAGCGTGACTGGGGCTTCGCGAAAGAGTACGTCGAAGGCATGTGGCGCATGTTGCAGGCCGACGAGCCGGACACTTTCGTGCTTGCGACGAACCGGACCGAGACGGTTCGCGATTTCGTGAATATGGCCTTCAAGGGCGCCGGGATCAACGTCGAGTTCCGCAACAGCGATCAGGACGAAATCGCCGTCGATACCGCAACGGGCAAGACGGTCATGAAGATCAACCCGAAGTTCCATCGTCCGGCGGAGGTCGATCTCTTGATCGGCAACCCCGAGAAGGCGGAGCGCGTTCTGGGCTGGCGTCCGCAGACCACTCTAGAGGAGCTGTGCCAGATGATGGTCGACGCTGATCTGCGGAGGAACGAGCGTGGTGCTTCCTTCTGACCTCAGCGGTAAGCGGGTACTGGTGACGGGAGCATCCGGTTTTACCGGGCGCTACGTGATCGACGACCTGAAGAAGCAGGGGTGTGAGGTAGTGGGCTTGGGAGGCGCGGCGCAATCCGCGCCCTCCTGGGCGGCATCTCTGGTCCCGGCCGACGCGTATCGGCAGGCTGACCTCTGTGATCCGGACGGATTGCGGGCGGCCCTCAAGGACACGCGTCCAGATGTCATCATCCACCTCGCGGCGCTGGCGTTCGTGGCCCACGGGGGCGCGGACGACTTTTACCACGTGAACCTGATTGGTACGCGGCACCTGCTCCAGGCGATCGATGATGCGTCGCTCACTCCCCACCGGGTTCTGATTGCGAGCAGCGCCAACGTGTACGGCAACTCTTCGGCAGGGTGTCTGGACGAGTCGGTCGCTCCTGCGCCGGCCAACGACTATGCGATCAGCAAACTTGGCATGGAACACATCGCACGGCTTTGGCAGGATCGACTTCCCACTACTGTCGTGCGGCCATTCAATTACACCGGTCGCGGGCAGGCGGACAACTTCCTGATTCCCAAGATCGTGTCCCATTTCGCGAGGCGTGCTCAGAACATCGAGCTGGGAAACCTGGACGTGGCGCGGGATTTCGGTGACGTCAGGGCAGTGGCCGCCGCGTACCGCGGTCTGCTGCAATCCCATGCTGCTGTCGGCCGTACGATCAACGTCTGCTCAGGTATCGCGTTCTCGCTGAAGGACGTGATCGACCTGTGCACGCAGATCACCGGGCATTCTCTGACGGTTTCGGTGAACCCGGCATTTGTGCGGGCCAACGAAGTCAAGATGCTTTGCGGAGACAACACGCTACTGGGCCAGATGACGACTGACTGGTCGTGCCCGCCTCTGCGTGAAACGCTGGAATGGATGCTCGCGGCGTAGACCGTATGACGGCAGGACTGGGATGACCCGGTCACACCTTGTTTGATGATGTCCTTGGGTGGGCGGCGCGAAGCGCCGCCCACTTTTTTTGTTGCATCACTCGTTGGAAGCTGCACGGTAGCGGCACAGTGGCAGCTGCTCGCCAGTGCGTTCCCAGCGGATCGCCAGCAAGCGCGGATCGCCCTCTCCGGCACGTACTGCCGGAATATCGTTCTCGAGCACGATTTTCTGTGTATCCGCCGGGATATCTAGTCTAACGGTGGTCAGTGACTCGGGGCCCAACTGGATATCGGCCATGGTGTGCCCGGCGGCGTCGCTGATCCGCACATTCATCGGCTTGATGGAGCCCAGCGTCAGAGCGATTTCACAGGCGCCTGCCCCGGCAGCGGCGGGAGAAAGAGCGAAACTGGGACGATCGCTCGACCAGGTCCAGCGATGGTGCTCGTCCTGCTCCAGTACCGACCAGCCGCTGTTCTCGATGAACGCGCGTGCGGTCGCATGGACCGGAAGACCACTGATGGTCGCTACTTGGCTCCGGTCGGTGTCGCTGAGCGTTTTGCCATGCGTGCGTTGTGCAAAGATCTGCTGGATCTCCGTCATCTTCGGGGTAAGCGCACGCTGGTCCAATACCAAAGCGGAGAAGCCAAGCGCCTGGATCGCGTCCACGAAGGCAGTCGGCGGCAGGGTGTTGACGTCAGCCAGCCAGTTGCCCTCCGGCCGGGCTCTCATCGCACCGTGACTCCAATGCAGGCTCGGTGCGTGCAAGGTGTTGCGGAACTGGGTGTAGCTTCCCAACACTTCATCCGGACTTTCGGGGTAGCTCATGTACGGTAGCTGCATCACCATTGCACCCGCCGGCAGCTCGGCCGTCAGCCGCTCACCGAACGCGCGGTCAAACTGGTAACGCGTGGCGGTCCCGTCGCGCTCTTGGCGGGGTTGCCGATACGACGGGCTGACCTGGTCAGCAATCACTACCAGCGCCAATGCACCAAGGGCCGCGGCGGGGACTGCGGAGGATGCGCCACCGAGCCTGGGATACTTCTCATGCAGATAGTTCCAGATCAGCTGGAGCGTTGCGCCGGAGATGATCAGGCTGAACAGCGCGATGTACGGCGATATGCGATTGAGTGCGCGAATCTGCGGCGACACGAAGAGCGCGAACAGACTTCCAAGCCCCCCCATCGTCGCATACAGGAACAATGCAATGAGTAGCACCGCGCAAAGCTGCTGCGAGGGGTGAAAATGGCGGCGCACCGAAGGCAGGAACAGCATCAGCAAGCCCATGAGGAAGCCCGCGCTCGCCAAGGCACCCAAGGTCGCCGTGCCGTTCTCGTTGACCGGTGTCGATTCGGCGTCGTACTTCGCACGTGCTTTGGCAAGCAGCGGAACCCGATGCTGCTGGACCGGGAGTAGCATCTGCGCCAGCCGCAGCGAATAAATCTCGCTCTCGATCAGGCCGCGCTTGGCCACCGAGGGGTTTGGGCCGTTCTCACGGTTGAACAGCTGCGTGGGAATCAGTTGCACGGCCACACACAGCACGATCAGCGCGCCTAGCCCGGCAGCCCGAATGGCAGGACGCAGCGACGTCTGGTGCGCCGACTGAAAGATCGCGGCGACCGCAAGGACAATGCATGTGAAAAACGCATAATACACGCCCGTGGTACCGCACCAGATGCATGCCAACACAACGACGGCGACACCCAGCCAGCGTGCGTTACGCGACCGGGAAGGCGTCAGCAGGGGCGAGGCCAAGCGTAGCGAGAGCCACAGCGCGACGACCGCCGTGCTGTAGTTGCCGTAGAAGAGATGCACCATCCGCTGGAAATGGAAGGGCAGAAGGGCAAACGCAAGACCGACGATGAATGCGACGCCTGGAGACAGGCGGCAGCGTCGGGCAATGGCGAATCCTGCGACAGCCGTCAGGCCAACGCTGAATAGCAGATACAGATTGAACCCAAGGCCATATCCACCGCTGAAGAGCGCCGCGGCAATCGCCATGTTGCTGAGGTCGCCATTGGGAAAATCGATATTCTGTGTAGTGAACGGTGCGCCGGCATTCTGGATGTTCGACAGACCGCCGGATTGGGCGAAGCTCTGAACGATGTAGCCATATTGCAGAGCATCCCCGCCATACACCATCGGCGTGTCAAGAGAGCCACGCTGCATGCCGCTCGCAAACCAGAACACGAGCATGGAGAGCGCCGCTACCAGCAGTGCTAACCCCCAACCCTCCCTGGCGTTCGTCGATGATCGCAATTCACTGCTGAGCATCGGAACGATCCTCGAAGATGAACATAGGCTTGTGCTTTACCTCGTCGAGAATGCGCCAGAGGTACTCGCCGATCACGCCGAGCATCAGCATGATCATCCCACCGATCACCAGGCCGGCGATCATCAGGGGCGCCCAACCGGGGAAGGGTGTGGCCCGTAGCGCCCAGGCGGCAGTCACTACCAGCGCATACAACAGACCGATCGCGGAGACCGCCACGCCGGAGAGAGACATCATCCTGATGGGCAGGTAGGAGCCATCGATCACGTAGTCGAGGAAGAGCTTGAGCTTGCGGCCGAAGTTGTACTGCGACTTGCCGATGGTGCGCTTACGACGCACATAGGGCAGCAGGGCGGTCCGATAGCCAGCCCAGAGGATGTCTCCCTGGAAGTACCGATTGCGGCCCTGGTACTCGAGGAAGGTATCGGTGGCGCGACGGCTCATCAGTACGAAGTCGAAGCCACCCTCAGGGATGTTGCGGTTGGACATGCGCAAGATGCCGTAGGCTACCTTCGAGAAAAAGTTCGAGGCGACCGAGTCCTGGCGATCATTGCGATGGCCGATCACTACGTCGAACCCGGCCTCCCAGCTGCGGACCATCTGCACGGTCAGTTCAATCGGGTCCTGCAAGTCCGCGGAGATATTAATGACCGCGTCGCCGGACGACTTGTGGTAGCCGGCGATGATCGCCGGCACCTGGCCGAAGTTGCGGGTGAAGCGGAACGGACGCACCTTCGGGTCCTCAGTGGCAAGTTGCTGGATCTCTTCCCACGAGGCGTCCTTGGACCCGTCGTTGACGAATACGATCTCGTATTGATGGTTGGCCAGTTCCTGTTGGAACAGCTCTCGGATGCCTTCCCAGGTCGGCCGCAGGGAACCGGAGTTGTTGTAGACGGGGACGACGTAGCTGATCAATGCCATATCAGGAGTCCAAATCGCGGGAGAGCGCCACGCAGACCATATCGATCTGCGCATCGCTGATACCGAGGAAGAAGGGAAGGCCGATGATGCGACCTGCAAGGCGCGTGGCCACTTCGGGAGCGCCGATCACTTGGCAATCGCGCAGCGCCGGCTGTTGATGCAGTGCCGGGGTATACCAGCGACGGGTTTCCACACCATGCGCGGCCATGGCCGCACCGATGGTGGTGGCATCGCGGCCCTCGGGCAGTAACACGGCCATCAAAGGGTACACGCCGTCTTCGGGCTTCTCCTGGAAGATTAGGCCTGGGCAGGCCGACCGCAGCCGCGCCATGTAATTGGCGTACAGCGCGAGACGATCCTGCTTGACCTGCTCCCACATGTCGAACGATGCCAAGCCCAGCGCGCAGTGGTACTCGCTCATCTTGCCATTGGTGCCCAGTTCGGTCAGCGTGCCGCTGCGCGTATCCAAGCCAAAGTTGGACAGCATGCGGATCCGCTGGATACGCTCAGAACTCGGCGAGACGACGGCACCACCCTCGGCGGCACCGAACGACTTGGTTGCGTGGAAGCTGAACACAACATCAGCAACCGCGCCGGCCGCCTGATTGCCATACGCACCCGCAGCGTCGACGATGACCGGGATACCCGTCTCGCGCTCGAACTGATCCCAGCCAGCCATGTCTTGCGGACGACCGAAGGTAGCCACCGGCATCACTGCATCGACGCGGTGGTGCTCTGCGGCGCGACGGGCGATTGTGGGCGTTAGCGACCAGCCTGCGTCATCGATGTCGGCGATCACCGGCTGCATGCCGACACGGCTTACGGCCGTGGCGGTCGCAACGAAGGTCAGAGAGGGCAACAACACATTTGCGCCGCTGCGCAGCCCGCGCGCCTGCAGGGCGAGTTCAAGCCCGACCGTGCAGTTGGAAATGGTCGTGACGCCCGCTTGTTCGACCGAAAGATCGTCGGCGATGCGCTGCTCGAGTTGCCGGCTGAGCGGCCCGAAGTTGGTGTAATGACGGTTGCCGTCGATCTGCCGGAAGTACGGCAGTGCCTGATCGATCGTAGGCATGAGCGGGACGAGCAGCGGAATCTTTTCCATGAATCACCGGGAAAATGTGAAGTGCTTGTGAACCAAGTAACTGGCCACAGTCGATACAACGAGGAAGACGGCCTGCAACAGTGAGGTGTTGGCACCCGTCACTACCTTGGCCAACGGGAGAAGCAACAGGTTCGCAATGAAAATGGAACTGTTGGAAACGACGAAGCGACCAAACTCCGGGAACCAGTGCCGTTGCGAGCGGAATACGACCAGCCGTTGGGTCAGGAACGAATGCGGCAGGGCCACGCAGTAGCTGGCCACCAAGGTCACCATTACGCCCCAGCGCGGCTCGAGCGTCAGATGGAACAACAGAAACACAAGGTAGCCAACGAGCGTGTTCCAGCCCCCGACAGCGAGGAACCGCAGTTTTTCACTCGCGTAGAGGTCGGCGAGACGGGGTAGTGTCATGCCAGCGCGCGCGTCAGCGGCCGCGCCGGGTTGCCCACGTAGGTGGCATGTGCTGGCACGTTGCCTACCACCACCGCGCCCATGCCAATGACGGAATCTGCGCCGATCTCCTGCCGCTCGCGGATGCAGCTCATCGCGCCCAGGTAGGCCGTGGTACCGATCGTGCAGTTGCCACTGATGATGGCCCCGGGGGCCGTGGTAACAAATTCGCCAAGGACCGAATCATGGCCCACTTGCGAGCCGCGGTTGAGATGTACATGGCGACCGAGCTGGACGTTGGTGGTGATAATGCAGCCGGCGTGGAGGATGACCCCCTCGGCGACCGACAGATCTGCTGGCGAGATTACCGATGGGTGGACGAAGCCCGGAAAGCGGGTACCGGGTGGCAGGCTTTCCACGACGGTGCGCCGTAGGCGGCTGTCGCCGATGGCGACGACCGCGTCGTGGTGGGCGGGATCGAAATGGCCCCGTCGACGCAGGGGAAACCCTTCGACGCTGATATCGGACCAGTACGGGTCGTCCACGAAGAAGCCCGCGATCGCGTCGCGGGCGATACCGCACTGGAGGAGTAGCAGTACCGTTTCGCGGGCGTGACCGCCCGCGCCGATGATGGCGATCGTCTGGGCGTGCCCTGCGGCAGCGTTACTGGGGGGCACGGCCATACTGGTCTTCAAAACGCACGATGTCGTCCTCGCCAAGATAACTGCCCGACTGCACTTCGATCAGTTCCAGCGGCAGCTTGCCCGGATTCTTGAGGCGATGGGTCACGCCTAGCGGAATGTAAGTGCTCTGGTTCTCGGTGAGCAGGATCACGTCGTCGCCGCGGGTGACCTCGGCGGTGCCGCTGACCACGATCCAGTGCTCGGCGCGGTGGTGGTGCATCTGCAGGCTGAGCGTCGCGCCGGGCTTTACCGTGATCCGCTTGACCTGGAAACGGGCGCCATTGTCGATCGAGTCGTAGGCACCCCACGGGCGGTAGACCTTGCGGTGGGCCGCCGCTTCACTGCGGCCATCGCGCTTGATCTGGCCAACGATTTCCTTGACGTCCTGGACGCGGTCCTTGTGGCCCACGAACACCGCGTCATCCGTTTCAACTACCACTACGTCCTGCAACCCAACCATTGCGATGAGGCGGGTGCCATAGGCATAGCTGTTACGGCAGTCGAGCGCGATCACATCGCCATGGCAGGCGTTGCCGTCAGCGTCCTTGTCCGAGACTTCCCAAAGCGCGGACCATGAGCCCACGTCGTTCCAGCCGGCATCCAGCGGAACCACAGCGGCATCGGCTGTCTTTTCCATCACCGCGTAGTCGATCGAGTCATTGGGGCTGGCGGCGAACGCGTCGGCATCCAGGCGGATGAAGTCAGTATCGCGCGAGGCCTTGTCGAGCGCGGTCCGGCAGGCGGACAGGATCGCTGGCTGCAGCGCTTCGAGCTCCTGCAGGTAACGCGAGGCCTTGAAGAGGAACATGCCGCTGTTCCAGTAGTACTCGCCGGAGGCCACGTACTGCTGGGCGGTCTCCAGGTTGGGCTTCTCGACGAAGCGGTCGACGCCGCGCACGCCTTCACCAACATGCGCCTTGATGTAGCCGTAGCCGGTTTCCGGAGCGGTTGGCACGATGCCGAAGGTGACCAGCTTGCCGGCATCGGCGGCTACGGCCGCCTGCTTGACGGCGGCGTGGAATGCGGTGCCGTCACGCACCACATGATCGGACGGCAGCACCAGCAGCAGCGCATCCTCACCCGTCGCCAGCGCCTGCAGCGCGGCGATGGCGATGGCGGGTGCGGTATTGCGGCCGATCGGCTCCAGGATCAGCGCTTGCGGGGTCACGTTGCATTCGCGCAGCTGCTCGGCGGCCATGAAGCGGTGTTCTTGGTTGGCCACCACGATCGGGGCCTTGCCGGCGATGGCGGCCACGCGGTTCCAGGTGGCCTGCAGCATCGTGACATCGCCCACCAGGGGCAGGAACTGCTTGGGGTACGCCTCGCGCGAGAGCGGCCACAAGCGGGTGCCGGAACCACCGGAAAGGATGACGGGAAGAATGGGCAACATGAGGATCGTCCTGAATCAGTGTTGGGGTGGCTGACCGCCGATCAAGGCGGTGAGCTCTTCGGTCTGGGCGCGCAACAGCGCGGAATCGCCACGGGTTTCGACATTCAGGCGCAGCAGCGGCTCGGTGTTTGAGCTGCGCAGGTTGAAGCGCCACGTGTCGAATTCGACGCTGATGCCATCGGTGTAGTCCAGCGTTGGTGACTGGGCCGCGTAATGGTCCATCACGCGAGCCACGGTCGCCTTGGCATCGTCGACGCGGAAGTTGATTTCGCCGCTGCACGGGAAGGCCTGCATGCGGTCGGCAACCAGATCGCCCAGCGAGATGCCGGTCTGCGATACCAGTTCGGCGATCAGGAGCCACGGGATCATCCCGGAGTCGCAGTAGGCGAAATCGCGGAAATAATGGTGGGCGCTCATCTCGCCCCCGTAAATGGCATCTTCGGCGCGCATGCGCTCCTTGATGAACGCGTGGCCGGTCTTGTTCATGACCGGCACGCCACCGGCCTGTTCCACCATCTCCACGGTATTCCAGGTCAGTCGCGGGTCATGGATAACCTTGCCTCCCGGGCTGCGCTTGAGCAGCGCAACCGCCAACAGGCCGACCAGGTAATACCCCTCGATGAATTCGCCTTGGCTGTCGAAGAAGAAGCAGCGGTCGAAATCGCCGTCCCAGGCAATGCCGAAGTCGGCGCCATGGGCGCGGACGGCATCGTCGGTCGCGGCACGGTTTTCGGGCAGCAGCGGGTTGGGAATGCCGTTCGGGAAGGAGCCGTCGGGCTCGTGCTGGATACGGACGAACTCTAAGGGCAGGTGCGGGGCCAATGCATCGATCACGATGCCCGCGCCGCCGTTGCCGGCATTGACCACTATTTTCAACGGTTTGAGCTGGGCAACATCGACGTAGCCCAGCAGATGCTGGATGTAGGCCGATTTGTCCGTATCGGTGCGCACGTTCCCCTGCCCTGTGGGCAGCGGCGCATCGCCGGCCGCGAACTCACGCACATCGAACAGGCCGGTATCGCCGCTGATCGGACGGGCGTGTTCGCGCACCAGCTTCATGCCGTTGTAGCCCATCGGGTTGTGGCTGGCGGTAACCATCACGCCACCGGCGGCCTGGCGATGGAAGGTCTGGAAATACACCTCCTCGGTACCGCACAGCCCGATATCGATCACATCGCGCCCGGCCGCAGTGAAGCCTTTCTCCAGGGCGGCTTGCAGCTCCGGGCTGCTCAGGCGGACGTCGCGTCCCAGAACGACGGGGCCAGGTCCCAGAAGGAACGCAGTGCCGGCGCCAATACGCTCGGCGAGGGCGGCGTCCAGTTCCTCCGGAACGCGGCCGCGGATGTCGTATGCCTTGAAGCAGGGGAGCGTCATCAATGCAATCCTTACGGGTGACCGCCAATTATAGCGACAGCGTTCTGAGGAACGGGTCGCTTTTTCCAGCGGAGGGCCTTCCTGGGCCCGGCGATAAAAGGCCGCGCAACGACACGTCGCTGCGCGGCCCCGATTTCACGCGGCGCTCACAAGGCCTTTTCCAGCTCCGGCAGCAGGGTGAACAGGTCACCCACCAGGCCGATGTCGGCGATCTCGAAGATCGGCGAATCCGGGTCCTTGTTGATGGCCACGATGGTGCCGGCATCCTTGATCCCGGTCAGGTGCTGGATGGCGCCGCTGATGCCGACGGCCACGTACAGCTCCGGGGAGATGATCTTGCCGGTCTGGCCCACCTGCAGGTCGCTGGGCACGTAGCCGGCGTCCACGGCGGCGCGCGAGGCACCCACGGCGGCGCCGAGCTTGTCGGCCAGCTGGAAGATCACCTTGAAGTTCTCTTCCGAGCCCACGCCACGGCCGCCGGACACGACGCGCTTGGCGCTCTGCAGGTCCGGGCGGTCGGTGGCACCGGCGGCCAGGCCGATGAAGCGGGTGTGCGACGGCAGGGTCGCCTCCACGCTGGCCGCTTCAACCGCGGCGCTGCCATCCTTGGCCGCTTCCGGCCAGGACGCGGCGCGCACGGTGGCCACGACGATCTGGTCGGCCGGGACCTCCACGGTGATGATCGCGTTGCCGGCGTAGATGGGGCGCTTGAAGGTGTGGCTGCCTTCGACGGTCATCAGGTCCGAGACCTGGTTGACGCCGAGCAGGGCGGCCACGCACGGCATCAGGTCCTTGCCGAAGGTGGTCGAGGGGCCGAACACGTGGGTGTAGCCGGCGGCCAGCTTGGCGATCTGCGGTGCCAGCACCTGGGCCAGCGCCTGCGCGTTGGCCGGGTTGGCCACGGTCAGTACCTTGGCCACGCCCGCCAGCTGCGCGGCCTCGGCAGCCACGGCGGCCGGGTCGGCGGCCAGTACCAGCACGTCGATGCTGGCGCCGCTGATGGCGGCGGCGGCGCTGACGGTCTTGGCGGTGGCGGCGTTGAGCTTGCCATCATGGTGTTCGGCAACAACGAGGATCTTGGTCATTACAGCAACCCCTTCTGCTTGAGTGCGGCGACCAGTTCGGCCGCGTCCTTGACCATCACGCCCTTGCTGCGCTTGACCGGCGCGGCGTACTGGGTGGTCTTGAAGGTATCGGCGGCGTCCACGCCGAGGTCGGCCAGCTGCAGGGTCTCCATCGGCTTGGCCTTGGCCTTCATGATGTCGGGCAGCTTGATGAAGCGCGGCTCGTTCAGGCGCAGGTCGGTGGTGACCACGGCCGGCAGATCCACTTCCAGGGTTTCCAGGCCGGCGTCGACTTCACGGGTGACCGTGGCCTTGCCGTCGGCAATGTCCAGCTTGCTGGCGAAGGTCGCCTGCGGGCGGCCCCACAGCGTGGCAAGCATCTGGCCGGTCTGGTTGGCATCGTCATCGATGGCCTGCTTGCCCAGAATCACCAGGTCCGGCTGTTCCTTCTCGACCAGCTTGAGCAGCGTGCGCGCCGCGGTGAGCGGCTGGATGGCCTGGTCGGTGACCACGTGGATGGCGCGATTGGCGCCCATGGCCAGGCCGTTGCGCAGGTGCGCCTGGGCATCGGCCGGTGCGATCGTAGCGACCACAACCTCGGTGGCGATGCCCTTGTCGCGCAGGCGCAGCGCTTCTTCCAGGGCGATTTCATCGAACGGGTTGGGGGACAGCTTGACGCCGTCGGTGACCACGCCGGAACCGTCCGGCTTGACCTGAATGCGGACGTTGTAGTCCACCACGCGCTTGTACGCGACGAGGATTTTCATCTGGTGCTGGATCCTTCAATAACGGGGGGAACGTCCGGTTCTGTACAAAGCAACCGGTTCGGGGGTGGGGCCGCGATTCTAACTGGCCGAAGGCAACCATGCGAATGCGTATGGTTCTGTTGCGCTGCGGCACGGATTGGTACCCCCAGGCGCCTTGTTCACCTTCAGAAGGCAGTCGTGAAGACAGGCGGCATGTATCCTGTTGCGCTGGGTCGGGCCGCCTGCGCGCGGACCCGGCACGTACATCGAACAGGAGAACAGGTAGTGTCCACATGGCTTGTCACCGGCGGAGCCGGATTCATTGGCGGTAACTTTGTCCTCGAAGCTGTCGCCAAGGGCGTGCGGGTCATCAACCTGGATGCGCTGACCTACGCTGGCAACCTGAAGACCCTGGCCCCCTTGGAGGGCAACCCGGACCACGTGTTTGTGCGGGGCGATATCGGTGACCGTGACCTGGTCGCGCGCCTGCTGTCCGAACACCAGCCCGACGCAGTGCTGAATTTCGCCGCAGAGAGCCATGTCGACCGTTCCATCGACGGGCCGGGCGCATTCATCCAGACAAACGTGGTCGGCACGCTCGGCCTGCTCGAAGCCGTGCGCGATTACTGGAAGGCGCTGCCGGCCGAGAAGGGCGCGGCCTTCCGTTTCCTGCACGTGTCCACCGACGAGGTCTACGGCACCCTCGGTGAAACCGGCAAGTTCAGCGAAACGACTCCCTATGCGCCCAACTCGCCGTACTCGGCATCCAAGGCCGCCTCGGACCACCTGGTGCGCGCGTTCCACCACACCTACGGCTTGCCGGTGCTGACCACCAACTGCTCCAATAACTACGGTCCGTACCACTTCCCCGAGAAGCTGATCCCGCTGGTGATCGCCAAGGCGCTGGCCGGTGAGCCGCTGCCGGTGTACGGCGATGGCAAGCAGGTGCGCGACTGGCTGTTCGTGTCCGACCACTGCGAGGCGATCCGCACCGTGCTGGCCAAGGGCCAGGTTGGCGAGACCTACAACGTAGGCGGCAACTCGGAGAAGGAGAACATCGAAGTGGTGCATGCGATCTGCGCGCTGCTCGATGCCCGCCGCCCGCGCGAGGACGGCCAGCCGCGCAGCAGCCAGATCACCTATGTCACCGACCGCCCCGGCCATGACCGCCGTTACGCGATCGACGCCTCCAAGCTGAAGGATCAGCTGGGCTGGGAGCCGAAGTACACCTTCGAGCAGGGCATCGACTTCACCGTGGACTGGTATCTGGACAACCAGGAATGGGTCAACGGCGTGCTCGACGGCAGCTACCGCCTGCAGCGCATCGGCACTACCGCCTGAGGGCGGTGATCACCAGTAGAGAGGAAATTCGCATGACTCAACGCAAGGGCATCATCCTCGCGGGCGGCTCGGGCACGCGCCTGTACCCGATCACCAAAGGCGTCAGCAAGCAGCTGCTGCCGGTCTACGACAAGCCGATGATCTACTACCCGCTCAGCGTGCTGATGCTGGCGGGCATCCGCGATGTACTGATCATCAACACCCCGCACGAGCAGGCGCTGTTCCAGGCGCTGCTGGGCGATGGTTCGCAGTGGGGCATGAACATCCAGTACGCCGTGCAGCCGAGCCCGGACGGGTTGGCGCAGGCCTACCTGATCGGCCGCGACTTCGTCGACGGCCAGCCGAGCTGCCTGGTGCTGGGCGACAACATCTTCCACGGCCATGGCCTGCGCGAAGTGCTGCGCAGTGCCGACCAGCGCGATACCGGCGCCACCGTGTTCGGCTACTGGGTCAACGATCCGGAACGCTACGGCGTGGCCGAGTTCGACAAGGCCGGCAAGGTCATCGACCTGGTTGAAAAGCCCGAGAAGCCGCGTTCGAACTACGCCGTGACCGGGCTGTACTTCTACGACGGCAATGCCAGCCACCATGCCGCCGAACTGAAGCCCTCGCCGCGTGGCGAACTGGAAATCACCGACCTCAACCAGCGTTACCTGCGCGAGGGCAATCTGCACCTGGAAGCGCTGGGCCGCGGATACGCGTGGCTGGATACCGGCACCCACCAGTCGCTGCTGGAGGCGTCCAACTTCATCGAGACCATCCAGACCCGCCAGGGCCTGCAAGTGTGCTGCCCGGAAGAAATCGCGTTCGGTCAAGGGTGGATCACAGCTGAACAGCTGGAGGCGCTGGCCGCCCCGCTGATCAAGAATGGATATGGTCAGTATCTGCACTCCTTGGCAAAGCGGGGCGTGGTTCCGTGAAGATCATCGAGACCGCGCTGTCCGGCTGTAAAGTGATCGAGCCGGCAGTGTTCGGCGACGAACGCGGTTTTTTCTTTGAGACGTGGAACAAGGCGCGCTTTAGCGAACTCGGGCTGCCGAGCACGTTCGTGCAGAGCAATGTGTCCGCCTCCGCAAAGGGCGTGTTGCGAGGTTTGCACTATCAATGGCCGCATCCGCAAGGCAAGCTTGTGACCGTGCTTGAGGGCGAGGTGTATGACGTCGCAGTGGATATCCGTCGTGGTTCACCCAGCTTCGGTCGCTGGGAGGCGGTGGTTCTCAGCGCGGAAAACAAGCGGCAGTTCTGGATTCCGGAAGGGTTCGCCCACGGGTTTGCGGTTCTTTCTGATCGCGCGCTTTTTTCCTACCTTTGCACCGATGTATACATGAAGGAACACGATTCCAGCCTTCGCTGGAACGATTCCGACATCGCGGTGGATTGGCCGCTGGGTTTGCCGATTCTGTCGGCCAAGGATGAGGCCGCACCGTTCCTGAAGGATGTCCCCGATGATCGCCTGCCGGTCTTTCAGCCGTGAGAGTCATGCTGTTTGGCGCGAACGGGCAGTTGGGCCAGGAACTGCGGCGCGCGCTCTCACCGCTGGGCGCCGTTGTCGCGACCACCCGAAGTGGGATATTGCCCGACGGGCGTGCCTGCGAAACGGCGGATTTCGACCAACCCGATTCGCTGACGACGCTGCTTGATCGCGTGCGCCCGGACGTGGTGGTCAATGCAGCCGCCTACACCGCCGTCGACCGCGCGGAAGAGGATCGTGAGGCCGCCTGGCGCGCCAACGCCGAAGCGCCGGGCATCATTGCGCGATGGAGCGCCGCTGCCGGCGTTACGCTGGTGCATTACTCCACCGATTACGTCTTTGATGGCCAAGGTACCCACCCTTACCGGGAAGGCGATTCCACCGCGCCGCTGGGCGTGTATGGCGCCAGCAAGCTGGCCGGTGAAGAAGACATCCGCGCCGCTGGCGGCCGTCATTTGATCTTCCGCACCGCGTGGGTTTACGCCTCGCACAGTGCGAACTTCCTGCGCACCATGCTTCGGGTGGGCGCCGAGCGCGACGTGCTGCGCGTGGTGGCCGACCAGGTCGGCACGCCGACCCCGGCAGCGCTGATCGCCGATGTCACCGCGCAGGCGCTGCAGCATGCCGGTGGGCTTTCCGGCACATGGCACCTGACCGCCAGCGGCGAAACCAGCTGGCATGGGTTTGCCGAGGCGATCTTCGCCGAGGCGGTAGCAGCGGGAAAATTGGCCCGCGCGCCGAAGGTGGAGCCCATCACCACGGCCGACTATCCGACCCCGGCCAAGCGTCCTGCGTATTCGCACCTGAATGTGACCAAGCTGGAGCGTGATTTCGGCATCGCACTTCCCCGTTGGCAGGACGGCTTGAAGCAGGTGATCGCAGCGCTCTGAATCACCCGCGCCATGTGTGGGTGCTCCCGGATCGCCTGTGCCGCGACTGCCACGCACGTGAACTGACACCAAAAAGCCGGCCTTGGCCCAGACGGGTAACGTCATCTCGACGTGACCCGCTTGGCCCTCGCGCGCCCGGCAATCGGCGGGATCCGCTGTCAGGTCGCCTGCAGCATCGTCGGTTCACCGGCCAGAGCCAGGAACTGCTTGGGATAGGCTTCGCGCGACAGCGGCCACAGCCGGGTGCCGGAACTACCGGACAGGATGACGGGAAGAAGATCGTTCATCGGGGCAGGCCTCAGGATGCCGTGAGTAGCTGGGAAATCTCGTCGGTGCGCTGCTGCAGCAGGGTGGCGTCGCCACGGGTTTCAACATTCAGGCGCAGCAGCGGTTCGGTGTTGGAGCTGCGCAGGTTGAAACGCCAGGTGCCGAAGTCGGCGCTGATGCCATCGGTATGGTCCAGTGCCGGCGACTGCGCGGCATAGTGGTCCATCACCCGCGCGACGGCCGCCTTGGCATCGGTGACCTTGAAGTTGATCTCGCCGCTGCACGGGAACTTGGCCATGCGCGCCTCGACCAGGTCGGCCAGCGAGCGGCCGGACTCGGACACCAGTGCGCCGATCAGCAGCCACGGAATCATGCCCGAGTCGGCGTAGGCGAACTCGCGGAAGTAGTGGTGCGCGCTCATTTCACCGCCATACACGGCATTTTCGCTGCGCATTTTTTCCTTGATGAAGGCATGCCCGCTCTTGCACAGCACGGGCTGGCCGCCGGCGGCTTCCACCATTTCCACCGTGTTCCAGGTCAGGCGCGGATCGTGCACGATCTTGCCGCCGGGCTGGCGCGCCAGGATCGCCTGCGCCAACAGGCCCACCAGGTAGTAGCCCTCGATGAAGCGGCCGGTGTGGTCGAAGAAGAAGCAGCGATCGAAGTCGCCGTCCCAGGCAATGCCGAAGTCCGCACCATGCTCGCGCACGGCCTGCGCGGTCAGTTCGCGGTTTTCCGGCAGCAGCGGGTTGGGGATGCCGTTGGGGAAGCTGCCATCGGGTTCGTGGCAGATGCGGATGAACTCGAACGGCAGGTGCGGGGCCAGCAGGTCGACGATGGTGCCGGCGCCGCCGTTGCCGGCATTGACCACCAGCTTCAGCGGCTTGAGCGCGGCACGGTCGACGTAGCTGAGCAGGTGCTCGATGTAGGCGCCCTTGTCCGGGTGCGACTGCAGCCCACCGGTGGCGGCGACCGGCGCGGCGGTATCGGCTTCCACGGCATCGGAGATCGCCAGCAGGCCGGTGTCCGAACTGATCGGGCGGGCCTGCTCCTTGACCAGCTTCATGCCGTTGTAATCCATCGGGTTGTGGCTGGCGGTCACCATCACACCGCCAGCGGCGTTGAGGTGGTCCACCTGGAAATAGACTTCCTCGGTGCCACACAGGCCGATGTCCAGCACGTCGCGGCCGGCGCCTCGCAGACCGGCGGTGAGTGCGTCCTGCAGCGCTGCGCTGGTCAGACGCACGTCGTGGCCCACCACCACGGTACCGGGGGCAAGCTGATCGGCCAGAGCCACGCCGATGCGGCGGGCCAGGTCTTCGTTCAGCTCGTCCGGCACCCGGCCGCGGATGTCATATGCCTTGAATGCGGGGAGGGTCATCGATTCAATCCTTGAGACAGTCAGCGGGCTAGTTTAGCCGCTGCCATGTATGGGAATCGTTTTCATGCCCTGCCGCGGGTAAACGCTGCGTCAGGCGCGGCGGGAAACCCGGGCGTACTGGCTACAATGCCTCCTTACATCAACGAGGTGAGGGCGTAGATGAGCAAGTCCCCAGATACGGCCGGCCGGCGCAGCAAGCGCTACGCCAACGCCGCCGAGGCGCTGCACGGTGTGGTTGCCGATGGCCAGACGCTGGCGGTGGGCGGTTTCGGCCTGTGCGGCATCCCCGAGGCGCTGATCGCCGCGCTGCGCGACAGCGCGGTCAAGGGCCTGACGGTGATCTCCAACAATGCCGGCGTGGATGGCTTCGGCCTGGGCCAGCTGCTGGAAACCCGCCAGATCCAGAAGATGATTTCGTCGTACGTGGGCGAGAACAAGGAATTCGAACGGCAGTTCCTGGCCGGTGAGCTGGAGCTGGAGTTCAACCCGCAGGGCACCCTGGCCGAGCGCCTGCGCGCCGGCGGTGCCGGCATTCCGGCCTTCTTCACCGC
>Ga0308161_1001375_pt1 | contig 29694 bp, 27 predicted proteins | sample PhyFR2_FD_201034 | JGI IMG/M metagenome (GOLD analysis project Ga0308161, IMG submission 201034) | Phyllosphere microbial communities from UC Gill Tract Community Farm, Albany, California, United States - DLSLF.R2 | ecosystem: Host-associated > Plants > Phyllosphere > Unclassified | place: USA...
GGACGCGGCGGTCGACCCGGCTCCGGTCATCGCCGGGATCGTCGCCCTGGTGCTCTGGGCTCTGGTGACGTGGGCGGTGTTCCGGACGGCAGCGGGATCCCGGGTCGCACGCATCGTGCTCGTCGTCATCGCGGGCTTCCGCGCGGTCCTGAGCATCACCGGCGGCCAGCTCGACGTCCTGACGATCGCACTGTCGGTCGTCGCCGCGGTCCTGCTCTTCATGCCCACCGCGCGCCCGTACTTCGCCGCACGAGCGGCGTGGAGGACCGGCCACGGGTTCGACGGGACCGGCGTGTCGGGGCCGAGCCGTGCCTCCGCGCCGGATCCTGACCACACGACGGAGGCGGACCGGTCCTGACGCCGGAGGTTCGACGGACGGCCCGGGGAAGCCCCTCGAGACCAGGCCCCGGAAACAGAAAAGGCCCCGGATTCCTCCGGGGCCTTTCCTGTTCTTCGCCTGGTGGGTTCTCAGGAAAATCCCTGTTCACCGCCTACTTTCTGGGGTGTTCGTCGACCTGATATGGTCGGATCCTCTCTTCGTTCCACCGAAATCCTCTGGACCCTTGTAGCTCCGCGTCCTGGCGCCACCGTGAGTCCGTTGACACTCAGTATCCCGTGAGAAGCAACGGATTGGACACATGGTGGACGAGGCCAACCTCGACGATCGTTTCGCGGACGCACGCTATCTGCTGCACCGGAGCTCGGAGGATGCCCGACGAGCGCGGAAGCTCCTGCTCGACCTCACGGAGGGCGGCGTCCGGCAACGCATCCTCGCCGACCGCATCGGGGTCCCTCTTGGGACGATGACGCATTGGCTGAGAACGGCGCGTAGGGAACGCGGCGAGGAGAGCACTGATCGGTCGTGAGCAGTGAGGAGCGCGATGCGGCGTCCACGTAGGTTGGACGAGTGGCTGACTATGACTTCCGAGGGCTCTCGCCAATCGACTTCGAAGCACTTGTTCGGGATCTGCTTCAGGCGTCCACTGGTCGAGCGTTTGCGACCTTCGCGGTTGGACCGGACGGGGGTATCGACTGTCGACATGTCAGCACCGAGCAGACGATCATCGCTCAGTGCAAGCATCGTCCGGACGCGAAGCGCGCAGCTTTGGTTTCCGCAGCGGCCGTGGAGCGCGACCGCTTCGCGGACGCAGCTTCGGACTCTGAACAGCGGCCACTGACGTCGTACTACTTCGTCACGTCAGCGGACCTGAGCCCGGACGGTGTGGGCGAGGTCACCGACACCCTTGGAGCCCTCGTCCCTCACAGTGGACATGTATGGACGAGAGGCCAGCTCAACGCATTGCTGACGGAGCATCCCGAGGTGGAGCGCCGCCACTTCAAGTTGTGGCTCAACAGTGCGCAAGTGTTCGACCGGATTGTCGGGTCAGGCGAGTGGGAGCGGAACGAATCGTTGGTGCGTGGCATCAAAGATCACGTTGAGCTCTGGGTACATACGCCCAAGTACACGGAGGCGCTGGAAACCCTCCACCAAAGCGGCGTTGTCATCATCTCCGGAGCACCGGGTGTCGGCAAGAGCACTATGGCGGAGATGCTGCTTCTCACGCATTGGGAGGCTGGGTTCAAGGTTGTGAAGATAACCTCCGATGTTGCCGATGCGTGGAGGCACGTGCGGCAGGATTCCGACGAGAAGGTGATCCTTTACTACGACGATTTCTTGGGCCAGACTTCGTCGGCCGAGTTGCAGAAGAACGAAGGCAGCGACCTGGGACAGCTGATCCGAGCGCTACGACGTTCGAAGTCCAAGCACGTGCTCCTCGTGATGACGACCCGCGAGCAGATTCTGAACGCCGCACTCCAAGGAGGTGACGATCGGATTGCCCGTGCGCTCGATGGACACGAGCGAGTCCGGGTCGAACTCGCTACCGTCACGCGAATCGAGCGTGCACGCATGCTGGTCAACCACTTGTACTTCTCGTATCGGGGAACGGGAATGTTGTCCGAGCTCGCCGACGACATCCGTTACCGATCAGTCATCGATCATCCTGGGTTCAACCCGCGGGTCCTTGAATCCGTTGTCGTGTTGAAGTCACCTCCGACGGTCGACCTGCTCTACAGCGAACTCCTCAACGCGCTAAATCACCCGGACGAGATCTGGGCCGGCAGCTTCAGCCAGCTTTCTTCACTCGCCTCTCGTTTGGTGCTGCACCTCGCGATCGAGCCCGGACGCGAAGTCCCGGTCACTGCCTTGGAAGCTCTTGTCACGGCGCACGACGACGCGCGCGAGTTTCACCCCGCCTTGAAAACCCTCGAGGACACGTGGATCCGGATAGACACCAGCAGCCCACCGCGGATCCGCCTCTACGACCCAAGCCGCCGTGACTTCCTGCTCGATCGCCTTGGAAGCGGCCCTATTTTCAACGAGGTGCTCCGCGATTCAACCAGTCTCGAGCAGCTAGAGTTCCTGCTTCAACAGGAGTCGATCCCCCTGATACGGCCGCATGTCGTAGCCACCGCCGCGAAGATCGAGGAGCATGCGGTGACGCTACTGCACGACGCACTCCTGGCTGCCGGCGCCGCCGAGGCCGCGCGTGCCAAGCAGCCAAGAAGTGGCTTTCAGGTTCCGGAGTCGTACGACGAGCGGATGGAGGCGTTGTCGGCAGCGGTCGGGGTGTTCACTCGTGTCGGGGCCGGTGGTCCGCTCGAGGACGCTCTGGAATCGTCGCTCGTTTTCCTGAATGGGAAATTCGATCGGCTATCTAGCCCAGCGGCCTCCGCAGCTTTTGCTCTGGCATCGGCACTCAACGATCTCGAACAGGGTTGGGCGCAAGAGTTCGCGGACGCTGCAGTTACCGCCGGCGTTTACGCGATTGATCGGACCACGGATCTGCGCGAGTACGCGGACCTCGACTACGAGCTCCGCTACCGCACAGGGTCACCCGAGGTTGCATCCACCCTCGAGGGAGCGTTCAATGAGCTAGTGGATGGGGTCACTTCGGGTTCAGAACCAAGCAGCATGTTGCTCGAGCTCGACGATCTCGACTACCTCGCCAGCGAGCTGAACGTTTCTATTCAGACCGACTATCAGCGCGATTACGTCAGCGGGTTGCACGAAGATCATGCCCCCGGCCACTACGAAGCAGTGCGACCGCTGTCGTACGCAGCCGCCGGGTCGAACTCCGACGACGCCATCGCATCGTTCTTCGGGTCGCTTCGCACCGATGATGACTGACCGCACCCCCAGCAGGGTCGTTGCGCATAGTCCGTGCAACTTGGGCAGGTGCCCGTTCACGATCCGTGCGAGTCGTCCTGGACCATCTTCTGCGGCCTCCTCGCGCCGCTGGCGGCCGCATCATGAGTGACACGTGGGTGACGCTGCTCGCTGGTGTGGTCGGCGCGATGTTCGGTGCGGGAGGCGCGGTCACTACGACGGTGCTGACCAACCGCAGCGGGCGCGCTGCGCGTCAGGCTGAGCGTGAGGAAGACCGGAGGGACCGGCGGGAGGCACTTGAGAGTGAGAGGGCGGCCCGCCGACTTCAGCAAGGACGTGCCGCTGCACGCGAAGCGCTCACGGTCACGTCCCAGTTCTTCACCAACGTCACCGCTCCCGGGGACGGGCCGAACGGCGACAGCTTCATCGGGTATGCCGGATGGACTGAGATCCGTCGTATTGACGACCTTGCCGAGCTAATTGACGAGGAAGCAGTTCGCGACACCATCCGAGCCATCGTGAACGCATTCGGTACGGCCGAGTTCGTCACGATGATGCTGCGTGACTACCGGGACCCCGATCCGCCGACGACTCGAGCTCGTGAACACATGCTCCTGCTCATCCTGCGCCGCGCGCTCGGGACGTACCTCCGTGATGAGGAACCCAAGTACGCCGCGCTCCTCGAAGAAGCGCGACGCGAGGAGAAGCTCGGTTCCGACGCTGAGCAGTCGATCACCGGCGGACGTAGTTGAGCGTGACTGACCAACGAGCAATCATTCGGCGGCTCATCACGGTATGGGAGACCGAGGACGGTCGAAAGAAGGTCGACCTCCGCACCGACATCGACTTCCAGGTCAGTGTTGTCGTACGCGGACTTGCTGCGCATGCCGTCGACTGCGCCCGTGGCGTTCTCACGCTCTACGAAGCGGGCCAGCCCGTCGCAGCTGTTCCGCTGATCAGAGCGCTGCTGGAAGACGCAGTGACGGCCGGATGGGTGCTCGTCGTGCCGGAGGGCTGGAAGGCTCTCGTCAGTGAAGGCAGCCGCACTCGTGCTGCGGTTCTGGACGACGCTATGCGAGCGAACATCGGTCGCGTTGACGAACGGTCCGAGGCTCGCCATCGAGAGTACGCGGAGCACGTCAACAGTCTGGGTCGCGCTTCGGGACGCTACACCAAGTTCCAGCAACGCCTCGCCGCGCTCGACGGCACCGATGACATGTACATGCTCTACCGGTACCTGAGCAGCCTCTCTCACGCGAGCGCTGAAACGGTGGAGCTCTATACGGCACCGAATCCGCAATCACAGCTGCAGGTTTCGTACCGCCGGCACGCCGCACATCCGATGGCGGCGAATCTGCTCGCCTCCGCATCCAGTTCTCTCCTGCACGCGCTCACCGCGTGGGATACGACGCAGGCTGGCCGCCCGCATCAGGAGTCGCTTCAGCGGGCGGCGCGGGAACTCGGAGTCAGCAGCGAATGGCGGTTGAGGACCGGAAGCTGACGAGATTCTGATTTCAGTTCCACGCCCGCGTTCAACCAAAGCGAACGCGGTCAGTCGGCGCTGCTTACAACGCTGCCGCAGCGGTCGACATGAACTCGTGAGAGAGGTGATCCGTGGACTCGTGGCTGACAGACACTGTCACAGTTGTCGGCGGCGTCGTCGGCGCCGCAGGTCTTGGAGTCGGTTGGTTCAGCGCCCGCGACACACATTGGGACCGTCGATACGAACGGCTCATCGCCATCGAGCAGGAAGCACGAGCACGGGGACCGCTCACCGAAGGCGATACCGACGCTTCTGAGAACGCGCAGGCGGCGCACGCGCAGTTCCTGCAGAACCTCGACCGGGAGATTCGGACACAGCAGGCCGCGCAGCTGCGGGCGGCGCGACGTGTCACCGGCGGCGCGAGCACCGGCACCGCAGCGTTCTGCATCATCTACGGCGCGATACTGGCCTGGCTCGGTTCAACGTCGCTCAGCATCAAGCTGGAGAACGTCGATGACTCGACTGCCGCCGCGTTCAGCGCTTGGTTCGCAGCCGGCCTCTTCGCCGTCAGCGCCGCACTCCTCGCCCGAGGAGTTCATCTTGTCGTGCGCCGCATCATCACCAGGGAGATCCGGAGCACGATCGGTCTTCGCGACACTTACTCCGTGGAGACGGCCCGGCTCATCTGGCGTAACGTCCGTCGACTCGGCCGGAGCAGCGAGCCGACCTGATCCGCCCCGGTGTCCCGGCGTTCAGCGGAGCGGCTTCAGCGGCGTTGGCTCGCATCTTCCAGCGCGAGCGCAGAGGTCGTCAGCGCACATTCGACGTTCGTGTCAGATGCGCCGCTTCGATCCGGCGGCGAAGGTCTCTCCGGAGAAGTCGCCGGAGTAGATGTCCTGGTTCAGCACCCAGAGCAGCGACTGCGTGTTCTCGTCCGTGAACGCGAGCTTGCCGCCGGGGAGTAGCTCCTTGTCGTCAAGGCCGTGCTCCCGGATCTTCTCCCGCAGTGTCGCGACGGTCAGGGTCTGCAAGTACGGACGCTTGATGACGCTGACGAGCTTCCGACGGGTGAACGAGTTCTTCTTGACAATCTGGGTGAGGTGGTCAACGGATCCCGCGTCCAACGGCAGCGCTTCAGCCAGCTCGTTCACCCATTCGTCGGCGCGGGCGAGGACTGCGTCGGAATCCTTGAACAGCAGTTCGAAACGCTTCTGGTTCAGCGCGTAGACCATGTCCGCGGTCACGATGACATCAAAGCTCGGGTCGAACGCCAACAGCGGTTCTTGGACTTCGCTGATGGCGCCGTCGAAGAACCGGCCGACGAGCGGCTTCGTCCCGAGAGTCACCGGGTTCGCCTTGCGGACGAACAGGGTTGGCTTCTCCGATGGGCCGACGACGAGCGCGTAGCAGACGAACCGTCGGCGGAGGTCGTCCGTTGTTGCCGCATCGAGGTTCGCGCCGTGCAGCAGCTCCGTCAGCAGTTCCACGTCCCACGCTTCGTCACGCGGCGCCCGAACGTAAGGGGCGTCGTCCTGCTCGTCGTCGGGGTCGTAGTCACGTCCGCCGGTCGCCTCGAGAGTCGCGGCGGCGTTCGCCGCGTACTCGACGAACCGGGCTCGCACGTCACCGGCGATCTTCACACGACGGCCATGCACGAGTCGCCCTGTTCGCCACGCAACGACAAGGACCATCGGGGTTTGCTCAGTGATGGGGTCGATGACGGGCATGCGGGTCCATTCCGTGAAGGCGAAGTCTGCTCATTCTACGGGGGAATGCTTCATGGACCGCGACATCATGGCTGGCGGTCGACCCGCACGTCATTACTCAAGCTCGTTGTGTACAACTCCACACCGGGTCGGAGCCGTCGACGGCTCAGCACGTAGAACTCAGCTCCGGTCCCATCTTCGACACGGAGGATCGAATACCCGAATATGAACAGCAACGGATTCACCTGGATTACGCCCGTCTTGATGGTCACGACGCCGACGACGCCGATGAACAGCACGTAAGCGATGACGTCCAAGACCGTCGGTTCGGTGACCATGAGGAACGGCAGCAAGTAACCGGCGAGGTAACTCGCCGCTTCAGCGCCCGCGTTGCGCACGGAAACGATCGTCGACTGTGCGCGAGCAGATCGCCGGTCAAGGGTGAGAATCGTCGCCAACGCGCCCACGCCAGCCATCGCAAGCACAACGCATGCCACGCGCACCGGAAGCGACTGCACTCGAATGGCAACGATCGCGAACAGCGGCGCGTACGACGACAAGAACATCAACGGCTTGGCGAACATCACAGACCTTGGGCTCGGGGACAACAGTGTAGGTGCGGCCGATGACAACACTGCCCGCTCCGATCACTGCTATGCGGCGACAGATCCGGTTGAACGCATCGCCCCACCGCGCGCGCGGAGTGTTCGCCTCAGCGTCGAGCTGCAATCCCAGACCTAGACTCTCCGACGAGCGCTCGTTACTATGAGCGCATGGCGACAGGAGGCGAATGCATGTCCGACAACATCGAGGACGTCTGGGTCCCAGTCGATGAGTTCGTCGCTGAACCAGTCCGCTGGTTCCTGCACGTCATGGATGGGCTGACAGTGGTGATCAAGCGCGACGGGAACCCGTTCGCGTTGATGCAACCGTCGCTGTGGACGCTCGACCGTACCCGGCACCAGGACCGGTCCGGGCATGCCGAACCCTCCCCTGAGGAAGGAACGCGATGACTGACTCCACACCCGATACCAACGGACCATCGCAGCAGATGTTCACGGCGTTGGCGAAGCACGAAGCGCTCGTCCCGGTGCCATTCGGCACCGGCTGGTTCAAGGTCCCCCGTTGGAACACATCCCATGAAGCCGTCGGCTGGGAACTCCGCGGAGCTGACATTCAGATGCCAGGCGGCAGACCGTGGGGTTCGCTTTGGTACGTCCGACGCGTGGACGGCCGCGAAGTCCGTATCGGCGTCCGGTGGGATGTGGAGCGGGAAGTCGTTGAGACTCTGTACCTGCACCTGACGAAGGCGGAACTCGGGACCGACCGTGACGCGGTCGACGCGGACCGGCTTGAGATCGACGCGCAAGCACGGATGACGGCGCTGCAGTCCATCAACGCGTTCATCGGCGCGCAGGTGCTGAACCTTGATGGGGAAACCGCTGTCCTCGACGCCGCCGGCCTTGGGCTCGAGCGGGTGTGGGACGTCGAGGCCACGGCAGACCGGCCGTGACTGACGATCGGGCGCCCAAGCTCGAACCGTTGCCGGTGCGGCACTCTGCTCAACATAGCGACACCGGAACAGCGTCCTTCAAGAGGACGGCGGAGGTCGTGCTCCACCCGGCGACGCAGCATCCCATCGGCCGTCCCGACTCGAAGGCGATGTGATGTCAGATCGGCAATGGGTGCAGGACATCCGCCACGAGCAGACGATCCTGTCGTTGCCGTTCGGGCTCGGGTGGACGATCGACATCACCCAGACGCTGGTCGCGCTCGCTGCAGCGGGGATGCCCGCTCGTGTGGAAGCGTTCGATCGGCTCCGGTTCGAGGACGGCCGGTCCGGGTTCCTGGCCACCCCGAACCCGACCGCCACCATCAACGACGACGGCACCCCCGCCGGACGGACCGAGGACCTCATCGTCCTGCCCGGCGGGTCAGAAGGCGGCGTTCTGTCGTTGGCGCGCCGGTACCCGGATCTGGTTGTCGTGAACGGGAAACGAGGGCGCGTCTGGGCGAACGGTAAGCAGGTCTACGGCTCGTCGATGGAGCGGGACGCGACGCCGGGGTGGCGGAACGTGTTCGCCGTGGCACGAACGGTCACGATGCACGGCGGCAGCACCGCGGACATCGCCGCCCGGTCAAGCCTGCCGGTCGAGCAGGTTGCGGAGGCGCTCCGGACGCTGGGCGATCACGTCGTGTCGACCGAGGTCGGGTGGGAGGCCACCGACCTGGGCAACCTGGTCGATTGGACGCTCGCCGCGTACCCGGGTCCGGGCGGTGTCCGCACCACCTGGCGACGCAACGACACCACCGACCAGCAGGCGGACCAGCTGATCGGGTTGGGTGGGGTGATGTCGGACCGATGGGCGGCGCAGCAGTCCGGTGTGTTCGTGCCGCCGAACCGGCTGACCACGTTCTTCGCCCAGCACCCCGACATGGGAGCGCTCGGCTACGAGCCCGCCACTGCGGACGATGCGACGGTGACGGTCGTCGTCCCGCAGGACACCACCACCCTGACTGCTGAGGGGTGTTGCACGGACGAGTTCATCACCGCCCACGTCATCTACGAAGACAGCTGGGCGACGGCGAACACGGACGCCGTCAACGGGTTGCGACAGCTGCTGCACTTCCAAGCAGACCTCGCCCACGACCTCCGCTGGAACCTTCCCCATGACTGACCAGGCGAACCCGAGCGGTCTGCAGCTGCTGTCCCTGACGTTGGCGTACGACGACACCCGCTTCTTCGGCGCCATCCTCTTCACCCACCCCGATCATCCAGAAGAGAAGGACGAGGCGGTCCTCATCGACCACACCGACGAACCGCCATGGTTCCGCCTCACCAACGTCAACCCCGACGCTCGGGACCCTGCCGCTGCGGAGATGGTCGAAGCGGACCGGATCATGCGGTTCCTCCTGCGTTACACGCCCGATCGCATCGGCCGCACCCGCGCCGACTTTCCGCGCCCCTGACCGCTCCGACTCTTGGAGGTACCGCTGATGATGCGACTGGTCTCCCTGCACCTCTCCAACGACCGCATCCTCTGGGGGCACGTCCTCCTCGAGGACACCGACAACCCGGACGCGCACCTGGCGCAGATCCTCGTCCGCCCCATCGACAAAGAACCCGGGTACGAGCTCTACGACAAGACCAACACGGCCCTCACGGACCTGACCGTGCCCGCGGTACGAGAGACGGACCGCATCGTGCAGACCCTCCTCATTCCCGCCTCCGAAATCGCGAAGCGAGAGAAGGCGGTGCGTGCGGTGATCCACTCCGGGTACCTCGAAGGGTTCCCCGACGACATGCCGTGGCAGTCGCAGCTGTGGACGTACGCCCGGGGTGAGATCAGCCTCGACCAACTCCAGGCCTACAACGACAAAGGCCGACAGATCCCCCGCGAACCCGGTGCCGCTCCTGCCGATGGCGCTGACGTTCCAGAAGTGTGGTGGCAGGCCACGCAGGCACGCATCCGCCGGCACCTGCTCGACACGACTCTCACCGAAGCGGAAGCCGCAGCCGCCCTGCAGGTCAGCATCGACGAGGTCGGGGAACTGTTCGGGTCGAACCGGCTGACAAGCTTCGACCTCGACGGCGAAGAACGCATCCCCGACTGGCAACTCGTCCAACCCGCCCTCCCCGAGTTCGGCGACCCCTCCAGCCTCTTGCCCGGCCTGGACGTGCTCTTCGCGGCCGCACCGCAGCGGCTCCTTGATGCGGCAGCGATGACCGAGTTCATGACCACAGCCCGTCAGTTCCTCAGCGTCGACGACGTGCCCCTGACGCCGCTGGCCTGGATGCAGCAAGGCCGGCCACTTGCCACCGTCATTGCCTTGTTCCGAGGAAGGCGGTGGCGCTGGTGACCACCCGACCCGAGCTGTTCCTGCTCACCGTCGCGTTCGACATGGCCGGCACCCACGGACACATGTACTTCCGCGACCCACCGGACTCCGAGCTCCGGCAAGTCATCGTCAGTAGCACCGACAGCGACGGCGGCTACCGCTGCGAACCAGCACGCGGTGACACCCGCGACGGGTGGGAGCCGTTCCTCACCGAAGCCCGCTGGCTCATCGCCCTCATCCGACCCGACACCCCCGACGAGCGCCGCTGATGGGACCAGCACTGCAATGGGTCGCCGACGCCTACGCCGGACGACCGCAGATCACGCCCCCGTATGGGCTCGGCGAGACCGCGGACCTCACCGACGCCCTCGCCGTCCTCAAACTCGCCGGCCTCCGCGCAGTCGTCGAGTCCCACGACACGATCCGCCTCGCCGACGGCCGCCGAGCACGCCTCCCAACATCAACACGGAACCCGCGCGTCGAACCGGACACACCGGCAGAGCTGCTCCTGCTCGCCCCTCGCACGGTGATGCAGATGCAGATCGCACTCGCGGAACAGACCGAGACGGTACTGCTCGTCGACGTCGACCGCCGACGTGTCTGGCTCGATGGGAAACAGGTCCTCGGCGTGCACGACCGGTGGAAGGACGCCGCACCGATCTACATCACCTTCGCCGTCGCACGGATGCTCGCCATCAACGGCGCCAAATTCGAAGACCTCGTCCACCGCGGAAGACTCACGCCCGGGCAAGTGGACGACGCCCTCGCCCGGCTCGGGAAACGCGTGCACCGCACCAGCATCGGCTGGGAATCCCGCGAAGTCGGCGGCCTCGTCGACTGGAGCATCGCCTGCTACCCCGGCCCGGGCGGCATCCGAACACGGTGGCGATCCGACCTACCACTGCCGGAGCAAGCGGACCGGCTCATCAGCGCCGGCTGTCTGATCTCCGGCCGTGGGATCTCGAGTCGCCCTGGTTACCCGGCGATCACTGTCGGCAAGACGACGCCGTACCGGCTCGTCGCCTTCACCGCGAACGAAATCGACATGGTAAGCCTCGGCTTCGAGCCCGAACACGAGGACCGTGCCGGGACCGAGCTCATCATCCCGGCCGACCCAACCATCTTCGCCACCGCGACCGCCGCCGGCTACCGGGACCGCACCGACGACATCATCACCGCCAACACACTCCTCCGCGCCGACACCCGCACCGACGACGACACGAACGCCCTGAACGAAGTCCGCAACCAGCTCTGGTTCCTCGCCGACACCGGATACGACCTCCGATGGAACCTGCCGAGCTGACCGGCCGCCGTCGCCCCCCTACGGGCATCGCTACCTTCTCCCCACAAGCGTCACCTCCTCACGCTACGTCCGAATCACCCCTCAACAGCGAGGATGTCTGCTCCATCGATTGTTCAGTTGCCACCAGAAAGCTCGCTGAGCTTGGCGTCTATTGCCTCACGCGCGTCAGCGTGATCCGAACCTATTCGCCAGTCAGTATCTGAAGGACTGCCGTACCCGGGCGGAGAGACCATCTGGTCGAGCAAGGCAGATGCTTCGCGTTCGGCCGTGTAGCGCAACGTTTCGGCGAGCACGGTAACATTCTCCCACGCGACCGTCATCGTGCCCTTTCGGATTGTGCTCCCATCGTCCGCTGTAACTATCTGTTCCTCCGGTCGGGGCACCGTGAACAAAGGGGAAAGGATTGGGCTCTCCTGTGCAAGTTCGGCTGCTTCATGATGAGAACGCACCAGCAGAGCGAGCGCCTCTTCAACCAAAGGGATGTTCAGATACTTGTCCGCATCGGCCCACGAGTCGAAGTCACGATCCATTGACGGATGCCCCGCCCACTTGTTGCGCACGTGCCGAATGTAACGGAGCGGAGTCACTAAATCGACATTGGTTGCATGCAACAGGGCCCTCACATGGTCGAGTTCAGGGACTGCATCCGGCTCCGATGAGCTTTCGAGCACCTGCCTCATTGAAACGAGTACAGATTGTAGCGAAGCGCCCCTAGTTAAACTTGTGGTGTCATTTACGCCGGCCACTTCGATCACAGCAAGCTTCCATAGGCGAGCCCCGATCTCAGCAACAGTCTGCTTTGCGACGCGGTTTGTCCATCGCTCAAATCCCGATAGGTTTTCGGAAAACCGTTTGGCGAGGTAGAACCCATGCACGGCGTCAAGCACAGCGAGCTGCTGCGCGCGTTCCGCGCGAACCCAAAGAGCACGCTGCGCAACGAGGGCCTCAAGCTGCGCGTTCAGCATCGGTTCTCCAGGTACCTGAGGCAACGCTTCCGATCCGAACTCGGACGTAAACAGAGGAATCTTCATGTGACTATCGTACTGCGGATGGCTCACTACGCGTAGAAGCGGCCGTCGTGCGACCGCATTTCAGTCCGGATTTCCTCACAATTTGCGGGAGAGTGCGCGTGTGCTGCGCCCAGGAACTGAAAGTTGCCGGATTGCTGGTATCCAACTGTGGTCGACGCCCCTCGCCACGTCGCCACGTCGCCACGTCGCCACGTGGTAGTTCGCTTCGGCCCAGACAGCGATCACCCGAGCTCGACTGACCGGATCATCGTTCCTGATAGATCAACGCTAGATGCCGTATAGCTTCAACGCGACGTGGTTGACTATGACGCGTCGTCCCGCCTTGTCCAGTGCAAAGTGGATCCGACCAACCTCGTTAGGCTTCACGGCGTCGCGGACCTTTACATGCGGTTGTTGATCGTGACGCTCTCCCTCGTATTCGAACCATCGCAGCCCCTTAGTCTTCCTGATTGTGTCGTCGGTCATTGACACGTTCAACTCGAACTCCGTTTTGAACCACTTGTCGAGGTGCCCTGTTGGCGCCAGCGCATCCTCATCGTAAAGGTGGACGGCGGCGCGAGCGAGTGTAATCAGCTGCGCAGTCATGTCTTCCGGGTCTGGATATGTAATCTTCTTCCAAGACCGCGCAGCGTTGCGGGTGAACACAATGCGCTCTCCGGCAGCGTCCGTCAATGCAAAGAATGTCTCAACAGGATCCGCTCCTGCCGGCAGCGCAGGAACCTGTTCCCAGGGGTCCACGTCTTCCTCCGGAGCAGCAACTCCCGAAGCCAGGTACAGGCTCTTCCAGTAGTCCGCTTCACTACGTGCGGCGTCTACGTCCGCGATTGCGGCTTGCAGCTTCGCGGCGTCGTCCCGGTACAGCTCAACAGTCTGTTCCGCGTCTTCGACCAATTCTTGTAGTAGTTGGACTTGCCGCCGGAGCGCGTCCCGTTCAGAGACGCCGTCTTCCGCTGACCTCGCTGCTTCCACCGCGGCTGTCACATCGTCTCGCACCGCCGCCTGCTCGGCGGTGCGAACGGAACGCCACTCCTCGTCAATGCCCCGGGCAAGCGCGGCGAGAGGTGCGACGCGAGCCATCAGCAAGGTACGCACGTACTCGCGACCCCGGTCTACGAGTGTGCTGCCCGAGATTGTGGCAGGCGGGAAGCTGAGGTCCGGCCACAGCAGGGCCGCACCTCCAAACGGGATCCGGACGTCGGGCATCTCGTCGTGCAGTTGCATCCTCGTGGAGAACGTGACGACCCGCACTTCGAGGAGACCGATAAGTTTCCGTGACGCCCACTTAGCAACATCCCACCCATCGGCGGTTCTCGCATGAACAATGAGGGTGGGCAGCCTCCGCGGCGTTCGCAGGGTAGCGACCGTTTCGGCGACTTCTCCGTCCGTCCGAATCGCGATGATTCGCGCGGCCACTGGCCTAGTGTCGACAACAAGCTGCAGCTGCCTGCCACTGGCTACTGCCTGCACAAGGTGTGGCTGGTGCACGGGCGTGTGCTGCACCGGTATCAGCGTGCCGTCCGGATGCTGTCGACTCATTCCGACGCGAAGTCGGTTGACGCCACCGATCATGCTAACCGTTACACGCGTGCGGAAAGTTATCCCAGAGTCGAGATGCTGCTGCACCGTCAGTCGGATGGCCCACCCTGCGTCGGACTCAACTCTCTCCCACGACGTGACTCGTGTGGCCGGCGTGCCAGGCGGCGGCTCCGCCGTCGAAATCTGCTTGACCTCGCCCGCAGTGGTCAACTCTTCGACAGCAATCCCAGGGTTGAAGCCAAAACTCAGCCAATCGGCGACATGCTGCAGGAGCGCGCGCGGCGCGTCGACGACCTCAGACGTCACCTCAAACGAGACTACATAAAGCAGATGCATCCTCAACTCCTTCGCCTGAGTCTGACATAGTCGGGGAGGATGGACAAGCGATGAGCCTCATTGCCCGTGTAGCCCGCGTTGGGGACGAAGAGTCTTCAGCGGAGGCAAGAAGAGACCCGGGTCCTTCTAAGCAGCAACCAACCCAGCAGCAAGCATTTGCACCCCCTCCTCAAGTTCTCAGATCACGAGGCCGTAGCGATGAGAGGGCCGATCCCGTTACGGATAGCAACGGGAAGACTGCGGAGCGTGAAGTCGGTCACCGAAAAGGTCAGTGCGTGCACGGGTACAGAGCGAAGTGCCTCACTCGCAGCCGCGGCGCCTTCCTGAGACTTGACGCCCTGAAGGATCCCGACGAGCACGTCACGAACATGCCAGCGACTGTGGTTCGCACCGAGCCGAGCGAGGGCGACGACCACTCGCCCTAGCACCTTCGAGTCGTTGGTCGCGCTGACCACTCGACGGAGGAAGTCCGCAAGCGTGTCGCAGTATTCAAAGGAGAAGCCGTTTTCGCTGACGTACTGCGTGAATCGGTCGATCAGACGCCCGAACGACTGGCGGTCTCGGCTCCAGAGGAAGGCGATCGAACTCACATTCATCCAAGGAAGCACGCGCGCGAGCGCTTTCATGTCGTCATCGTCCTGCTCGTTCAGTGCGAGGGCCCAGTCCATGATCTGAACCAGATCCTCGGAATTTGGACGTCCAAGCAATCGGTCGCGGAGACGTTCGGCCTGCTCGGAGCGCGACTCCCAATCCTCGTGACTTACCTTGGTACCGAGTGCCCGATCAAGCGCGTCGATGAACTCCGGCACGGACTGGTAGCGGGCCCCGGGATCGTTGGCGATCGCCTTCTCAATAACCGGCCGCAGGACGCCGCCTGATGGGATCTCGGCGTTCACGGGCCACTCGCCGGTCGCGAGCTCCTGCAGGATCTTGCCGAGGCTGTAAATGTCCGATACCGCGTTCGCGCTTCGAGCGTTATGCCACTGTTCGGGCGCGGTGTAAACCCACGACCCGAGCCCCTGGCGGAGCGTCGAGGTGAGCGGATCGGTGTCACGCTCGGCCTTGACGGCGAGCCCGAAGTCGGAAATCGCCCATGTGTCGCTCTCACCCTCGCGTGCCTGGAGTCGCAAGACATTTCCTGGCTTCAGATCGCGGTGGCAAATGCCCTGCAGATGGATGTAGTGCAAGCCAGCGCAGACCTGACGCATGATGTCGACGATCAGCGGAGGGTTCTTATTGATCTGCTCCACGTAGTCGCTCAAGCTCCCCTGGGCGAGCGGCATCGCGTACCAGATCTCGCCCTCGTTGGTTTCGCCTTGAGCGAGCACGGTCACGACGTTGGGGTGCGTGAGCTTCTCCATGATGCGCAGCTCGCGCTGGAAGCGCTTGATCGCTTCCTCTTCGACCCCCGCGACGTCGTGGAGCATCTTGAGCGCGACGGCGTCGGCAGTTTTCTTGTCCGCAGCTCGATAGACGTTCGCGAATCCGCCGCGGCCGATTGGGGGCACCTCAAGGAGGAAACGGCCTCCGAGGGTGAGTGCAGCCTCAGAGGCCTTGGGCCGTCCCGCCTTTGAGCTTCGCAGGCCCGAGTTTCGCCAGGCGAGGATGACGTCGAGGTCCCAAATGAACCCTTGGGCAATCTCGCCAACGGGGTCCGGAAAGTCCGGTCTCTGCCGGAGCACCGTGATGCGCGCGGCGGAAACGCCAAGCTCGTTCGCCACTTCGCTCGAACCACCCAGTCGCAAGGCGGCCTCCTCCGTGATAGTTACTGACAGTTCACCTTATCACAGATTGGTTGCCGTCAGTTCACCATTTAGCCGTCAGTGGCAGCAACTTCATCTCGCTGGCTGAAGACGGCTGCCTCGAAGGCTGCGAGGGCACCGAACGCTCCCTCCGGGAGCTCCCGAAGGTGTCGTCGAACCGAAGCGAACGATCCGATGAGCGCAGTCCAGGACTCGGGGTCGGTCGGGATCGGCACCATGATCTTTCGCACCCCCTCGATGTACAGCCGACGTCGAACCGCACCGCGACTCTCCCGTTCGATTTCGGTGCGCCCCTGCTCGCTCTTCAGGAACATCAGCAAGTACTCGGCATCGATCGGTGCGTCGTCGGAGAGACGGAACACGGTGTAGTCCGGGCTGACCCAACCCGCCTCATCCTCTCGGCGGCAGAGGGCGATCGACCCAACGTTTACACGCATCGGATTGAACACAAAGTCACCTGGCCGGATCTGGCGGTACCGACTGGTGTCCTTCGCGGGTGCTCCCTTAAAGGGTGCCAAACCACCGTCGTTACTCACCCCGACGAACTTTTCGGGGGCCTGCGCTCCCGCCCGTGCTCCGGCCTCAATAATCCAGTCGCCTATCGCCGTCGGCTCGGCAAGTGGGTAATCCTGCAGGTTGCCGTGCGAGTGTGACAACGTCTCGGTGAGCTCAAGCAGCGTCTGGAGGCGCGTGTGCAGAGATTCCAGTCGCTCGCCAGCGACGGATGCATCACTGATGGATCCCGCATCCGGCCACGGAATGTCGAGGTCAAATCCTCGCTCGACGATCGCGTCGTAGTTGACTTCCCACGAGTACTCATTCGGGGTGCCGTCGATCAGCCACGCCTCAAAATCAGCGAGGGTGTCGGCTGTGATCGGCTTCGTCTTGCTGTACGACCGCTTCCCAGCCGGGGACGGGACCTGGTAGTACCGAACGTTGGTGGTGCGGCCGCTCTTCTCAAAGAAGATGAGGTTGGTGCGTGTGTCGGCAGCGGTCGGGAAGACTCCCGTCGGCAGGCGCACAATCGCGGTGACGTTGAACTCATTGAGCAGGCGGCGGCGCACTGTTGAGAAGGCCGTCTCTGTTCGGTAGAGGATGCCGTCCGGAAGCACGATGGCTGCACGGCCGCCATCTCGAAGTTTCGCCATGCAGTGCTGAAGGAAGAGAAGTTCGGTGGCCGCAGACCTGCTCGGGAAGTTCTGCTGAACCTGAGGATTCTCGGTACCGCCGAAGGGCGGGTTCGTCAGAATGACATCGAACTGCTCGCTCGGACTGACGTTGCGGCTGTCTTGCTCAAGGGTGTTTCGCCGAACGATCTGCGGGTCTTCGACGCCGTGCAGGATGAGGTTCATTGTCCCGACGAGCGCGGCGATCTCTCCAGACTCTTGGCCGAAGAAGCTGTTCGAGTTGAACTGCTCCTGCTGCTCTGAGGTCTTGCTCTGAGGTGCCATGTGCGTGGCCGAGCCGACGAGGAAGCCTGCCGACCCACTGCAGGGATCGTAGACACGCTCACCGAGCTGCGGGTTGACGATGCGGACGATCGACTCGACGACGGGTCGAGGCGTGTAGAACTCGCCGGACCAGCCAGCGTCAGCGGTCTGCGCGAGCAGCGACTCGTAGATCACACTCATCGCGTGATGATTGTCAAGGGAGTGGAAGTTGATCGAGTCGACGATCGTCACGACCTCCTTGAGCGAGTAGCCAGACTTCATGACGGTGCGGATCTCGGCGAAGACCGCGGCCATACGTTCGGCCCGTGCGGAGCCCGCGAGTCCTCGGAGGTAGGGCAGCAAGTCGTGCGAGACAAAGGCGATCAGTGCGTCACCGGTCAGGTCCCGGTCGTGGGCCCAGTTCACCCATCGGAAGCGCTCGTCTAGTAGTGGGCGATACGGCTTCTCGTCAATCTTCGCGATGGTCTCGCGCTCCTCCTCGAGGGAGTCAAAGACCTTCAGGAAGAGCAGCCAGGTGAGCTGCTCGAGGTACTTGAGTGCGTTCTTGGTGTTGTCATCGGCCCGCATCTTGTCGGATGCGGACTTGATCTTGGCCTGCAGTTCGGAGATCGTCATTCGTCTGTTTCTGTTTCGAAGAGGACGGCCTGAACCGTCCGGAGGAATGTGGCCGCAGCGTCTACGCCGCCAAGCATCTGGGTCACGCCGAGCACACCGCCCCACTCGCCTGTGAACGGCACAAGACTGAACAGTTCGCTGCTCGACACCTCCGCGACGCCGCCCAGCCGGAACTTGTCGAGCACCGCCGAGACGAAGGCTTCCGGGACGTCTGGGAAAATCGTGGTCAGCTTGATCTGAGCCAGAGTCGCTCGTGCCTCGAGGCTGAGAGGAGCGAGTCCGAACGCCACGAGGGCCAGGAGGTCGAAGGCGTCGACATCCGGGCGTGCAAGAACCAAACCGAGGAGCTCAGGCCCGACCTGACGGACCGCGAGGTACTCTTCGAGGTCCCGGCGAGCATCACGGTCCTGCCACGCCGCTCGGAGGGACTTGAGGTCCGGTACTCGGCCGAGAATGACGTCCCGAGCACGCGCAAGGTAGTCGTCCGAACGCAGCACGTTGCCGTTACCAAGGTCGACTTCGACCTCATCGGCAATCGAGACTTCCACCCCGGAGATGCGCACGCGGCGATCGCCCTGCGACGGCTTGCGCAAGACCACGACCATGCGCTCCGACTCGCCATCGGTGGTGTTTACCCGAAGCTGACGGCGCGTGAAGCCCCCGGCGGTTACGAAGACGTCGACAACTGCGGCCGGCAGGTCCGCGATCTCAAAGGCACCGTCCTCGTTGGAGCGAGCCTCGACGAGCAGGCGGCTTCCGAGACGGACAGAGATTGACGCGCCCGCAATGACATCGCCGGACTCCTGGTCCTGGACGACACCTGCGATTGAACAAGTTCCGCTCGTCGGTCCGGGGACCAAGGGCAGTAACGGAAGGTCCCATTCATCGAACAGGCGAGTGGCATTCGTGTAGTCGATGACGCGGAAGAAGGTCTTTTTCGTCTGCGCGTCGAGGCGACTCCCACGCCCGATGATTTGCTTGAAGACCGTTACGGAGCCGATCGGCTTCATGAAGACGATGTTGCGGACCGACGGCGCATTGACGCCGGTGGAGAGCAGGTCAACCGTGGTGACCACGACGGGTTCAGTGCTGCTTGCGAGCTGAAACTGTTCAAGAAGGGGCAGCGCGTCCCGCTCTTCGCTTACGATCCGGGCCGCGTAGAGGTTCTTGCCAGTCTCGGACCCCAGCAGCCGCTGCATCTCGCTGCGGACGAGCTCGGCGTGCTCCATCGTGACGCAGAACACCATCGTCTTGTCGAGAGCGCCGTAGGTGCGGAGCACGCCGGCGAGGTGCTCGCACATCGCACGGGTTCGATCCGGTATGACGATCGCGCGCTCGAACTCACGCATGTCGTAGGTATCCCGCGGTGTCGTCCCCTCGGGCACGATCAATTCCGCACCCTTCTCGACTTCGTCGCCAATGATCAGACCGTCGTCCACTGAGGTGCTCACCTGCAGAACCTTGTAGGTGGCGAGGAAGCCGTCGTCGATGCCACGCCCCAGCGAATACTCGTAAATGGGGCGGGGCATCCCGTTCTCGTCGGCGTTCTCGGCCGCGAAGAATGCGAACGTGTCGATCGAGTCATCCTGCTTCGGCGTCGCCGTCATGCCGAGGTGGAAGGCACTGTCGAAGTGGTCGAGAATCGCACCCCAGTCGCCGTAGCCGCTCCGATGACACTCGTCGATCACGATGAGATCGAAGAAGTCTGCGGGATACTGCTCGTAAACCTTGGACCCGTTCGCAGCGTCGGCATACAGCGACTGGTAGATCGCGAAGTGGACGTCACGCTGGAGCGGCACCTGGCCGTTGGCGACGACGCCACGACGGTCACCGAGTCCACCGAACTCGTTGTACGCCTGATCGCGGAGACTCACGCGATCCGCGATGAAGAGCACGCGCTTCACGTACCCTGTGGAGAGGAGCTTGTGCACCAGGTTAAAGGCGATGAACGTCTTTCCCGTTCCGGTGGCGAGCGACAGGAGCGCTCGGTGCTTGCCATCCAGCATGGCCTCGATCGAAGCAGCAACGGCACGCTCCTGGTAGTAACGCATCGAAGGCGCACCAGGGATTGCAAACGCTGGCTGCAGAAGCGGGTTCGGCACCGTCTCTCCGGACCGAGAGGTGACGAACGCTCCCCGATTGGGTCGTTCCGCCTTCCAGCGCTCCAGCAGTTCCGCAGGAGTCGGGAATCCCGCCGCACGGCGAACTCCCGCGGACCGGACGTCCTGCTCGACGACCCCGTGGCCATTACTTGAGAGAGCGAACGGCGCGTCGACATCTACCGCGTAAGCAAGCGCCTGTTGAAGCCCAGCGCCAGGAGCGTGGTCCTCGTCCTTCGCCTCCAAAGCGGCCAGGATCGCTCCGCGCGGTTCGGCCCGCAGAACGTAGTCGACGTATTGAGCCTCGTCGCGTACGGTTTGCTCCCCGAGGAGGCGCAGACGGCCGGGGCGGTATTGGTACTCGCGTTCGATGAGTGCGTTGGTCCAGCCGGCGGCTTCGAGAAGCGGGTCGATGAGCTGGGCGCGGGTGTCGCGCTCGTTGAGTGGCACAAGGTCGATTCTTGCATAGATTTGAGGAGATACCCGGCATTGGACCATACCGGTCAGATGTAGGGAGCCTCAGAACGTGTGTGCTTTGGTCTAACGCGAAGGCACGTAGGCCGACGTGCGCGGCAGCGAATGGGGCGAGCGCAGTGGCGGCCGCAGAGGGTCTACGTAGTCGACCGGGTGTCAGGCACAGCTACTGTCCGCCTCACCGTCCGCACGCGTCTTACGACGCGCGTGCGGCTGCCTTCGGCGAGGTCAGCACCCCTCATTGCCGCGCATGCTCCTTGCCCCGGTGTCTGCAGCCAGGCAACTTGTTCCACCCGCGTTCGCGTGTGGAACAATGCCACGTTCTTGTCAGGCGCCGTTGCCACGAAACTTGTCCCGATCACGACGGGCGCTACTGCCAGACAACTTGTCCTCCTCCGTATCTCGGACACGTTGGGTAGCAGTCGGACAAGTTGCTTGGCGGACGACAGCCGGCTGGCGAAGCGCCTCGCACCGTCGTTCAGTCGGGTTCGATCCCTCCTCGGAGCGTCCGAGGGTGCGCGGAAAGACCGAAGGTCTTGATAGCGCAGTCGGACAACGAGTCGTCCCGAGGGACAAGATTGGACCGGCACGGACAGGTTAGAACCAGAGTTCACAAAGTACTGGGCAACCTCAGGGCGCACCTGCGGACCGCGAGAACATCCCGTGGATTGCCACCGCGATGGTGTCCGGCCCACTTGACACGCACCGCAGCTTCGCGAACGTCGCCGCTTCCGCGAGCACTAGTCATCGGGGGATCGCGGTCCAGCCGGCGCCGATGAGTCGAGGTTTGTGCGCACGACGTGGGGCTCGCACAACACCCCCGAACCCACTGACAAGACACGCCAACTACTGACAAGAGGCCTTGAGGCTCGACACCAATGGCGCTGGGGCGCATCGCCGCCACGACGCTGCATCCCGTCACCGTACGGTCGCCGGGCATAGGAACGGCATGCCTCTCCCGTCAAGCCAGCGCAACCGCAGCGCTGCCCAGGTCCTTGATGCGTATGCTGCTGCAGTGCGAGCCGAAATGACTACTGCCAAATCGGTCGCGCACGCCTCCGCGGTTCTGTCGTCGGCAACGTTCAGGAGCCTCGCGGCAGCCCAGCCGCTGGAGGCGATGGCTCGGCTGGCGAGGATCGTTCCGGTCGCCTACGCTGCCGGCGCGCGAACCATTGGCGGGATGTTCGACGCCGCCTACCAATCGCTACAACGTGAGTACCGGAACGAGTACGTCTTCAAGAACGCTGTCGTGTCGAAGGTCGTGTTCGGTCGGCACAAGCCGACAACAGCGTCGGCGATCCTTGAACTACCGCTGGGCACTTCGTTCGCGGACGTCGTGGTCTTCAACGGCACGTCAACGGTCTACGAGATCAAGACCGACCTGGACTCCTTCTCCCGACTCGGCACACAACTCGCCGACTACTGCACCCGCGCCGAGTTCGTGAACGTCGTCGTCTCCGAGGAACGTGCCGAGGCCGCGGCAGAGCACGTTCCCGAACACGTCGGCGTTCTCGCGCTGCGTCGGACAGGCGCGATCCGGACGGTGCGAGACGCAACGTCAAACCTGCACCAGATCCGTGCCGACCACCTGTTCGGGACGCTTCGCCGAGCGGAAGCGATCGACGTGCTCGCCTCGAACGACATCGTCACCGATGGGCCCGACCCGGCGACCCGGTGGGCGGCGCTGCGTGACGGCTTCGCCACCCTCGACCCAGCGGTCGCACACGCCGGCGCTGTCGCGGCATTGCGCCGACGTGGAATGGGCGCGGCAGCAGTCGCCTCGAACGCCACACTGCCACGCTCAACCCGCGCCCTGGCCTACTCGGCGGTGCTCTCACGAACTGCCGGGGATCGGCTGCTGGAACGCCTCGCCGCCCCGATTCCCCCCGTTTGGGGTCTGTGAGACTCCATCATCTCCCGGCGACGATGGGAGCGACAAAGGGGGAACTTGGTGTACTTCCCGTACCTGTACGGCAAGCAGTCGGAACGGTTCGCGCTCATCGATGTGGTTGGGCACCTCGGCGCGCCGCAGAAGGTTGTGCCGATCCTCGAGCCGTACTCGCCGGCTCGGGACCTGACCAAGGTCCTCGATGCGTTCGCTGCAGCTTCCGCGCAACTGCACCTCGTCGTGAACCCCACCCGGGGTGGGCTGCAGACGCCGGATGACCAAGCGGCGTGGGCGGCAGCGATGGCGACGCCGCTTGCGCAGTCATCCGTGATCATCCCCACACTGCATGTGTTCGCGGCGACGACCGCCGCCGAGATCACCTCGTTCTTCACCATCTATGCAGGACGACAGGTCGGCCTGGTGATCCTCGCGGAAGGGGTGGCGCCGACGGCGCTCGCTCCGCTGCTGCACGGTGCGCAGGTGCGCGTGTTCATCGGACCGAGGGTGGCTCCGACCGACTACCAGGCAGCCCTCACCGGCGTCCCGGTCATCCCGCTGGCCCCACGGTTCACGGTGCTCCGCAACGCGGACTACCCGGCGGTGTCACCGTTCAGCCTCGACCCCGCGTCGTATCGGCCGGACGGGTTCGGCGACTTCATGATCCTCGACCCGAAACCGCCCCGGGTCGGACCCGGTGGTGGCAATGGCGCGGGCGCGGTCGCCGTGCACATGACCTACCAGGACACCACGACATCGGAGTTGCGGGTGCAGCACTTCCTCTCCGACGACCGGACCGCGGGCGCGCCACCCATCGGTGTGAAACTGCTGCAGGCCATCGCGCATCTGGACGCCGAGCAAGCCGCATCCGGACGGTTCCTGCCTTCGCCGGGGTTCGCGGCGCTGCACCAGCTCCGCGTCGACGGTCACGAGACGAACCTGGCGAAATCGAAGCGGCAGCAGCTTAGCCACCACCTGTTCACGGTCGCGGCAGCTCTCTGAGGCTCGCCGTATCGTTCGCCTCGATGCGGCGCAGCGGCGGGGTCAGACGCAGCCGCCGTGCTGCGCTCGTGAACGGACCGTCAACGTCACGGTCGTATCGACGTCCCGGCACGCCCCGGCTCCTCCGGTCGCGTCGTGATGGCATGCGGGATGCTCTCCACGGTGAGCTCGACATCCTGCCGAACCGAGGTATGGATCCAAGTACGACAAGTGCGCCAGAGAACTGTCGTCGTACCCGACAACCGCGATGGAGGCAGCCGCACCGCGGGCGAACATTGCCCGCGCGGCGACGGTAAGCAGGAGAAACGGAGAGCAGCGAACGGATGGAGTGACCGGAACGCGCAACGCCGTTACGCTCGTTCTTATGAGCAACGACCCGCGTGATGGCTCATCGACCTCCGATGCGTCGGACGCTCGGAGCGACGACCCCCTCACGGGCGCTCGCATTCCGCGCAGGTGGGACGTCAAGGTTCGCGAACACGGCAACCGCCTCACCATCTACGTCGGAAGTGACGAAGCGATGGCAACCTTGATCGCGGACCTCATCACCGGGGAACACATCGTGGAGGTCGGCGGGGACCTCGGCGTACGCGCAAGCATGTGGCGTTGGTGCGAGCTCGTCGCCGAGTCCCGGCACCGCGCGGATATTGCTGCAGGTCGAGTCACGGAATCAGACACCCAGGCGATGAACCCTTGTGTCATCTCGGAATGGACCTCGATGCAGGTCCTCGCCGGAGCCACGGGTGCCCGCTGGAGCAGGTCACGGCTGTTCGGAGGGTCGCACGATGAGGACCTTGCGGTCAACCGCGCATTTCTGGCCGTCGTGTGGGGACTCTAGCGACCGGTCGCCCTGGGCCACAGCTCGGCATCGAGACCGAACTCAAGCTTTGCAATCGTCGCCAAGTCTGGCCAGGCTTTGCCCGCAAGGATCGTCAGCAACGTGACGTTGCCGATCCCGACCTCGTTCGCGACCGCGCGGATACTGCGCCCCTCCATCGCCGCGCGCACATTCAACACAAACTGTCGCGCGACTTCAGCAAGCGGATCAGACGCTGGCACGTCAGGCCATGGCTCTCCTGCCAATTCAGCTGGGAGTTGTCGCTGCGGCCGGCCCATGGCACCAGCGTAGAGGTCACCGACGGCCGCTCGTTGTGAGCACGCACGAAGCGACACGCCGACATCGTCCGTCAGACAAGGGAACATGCTCGTTACTTTGAGCACATGGAGCGGTCGGCTGCAGAACAACGTCCCTATCAAGCCCGAATCAATCCCGCGCACTGGGCAGTCATCCGAGAGTTCGTCTACAACGTCGTCGGCACCTGCGAGTCTCACGTGCCCTACAAGGCGCGAGACATGTACAACGCGACCGCCGAGTTCGCGCTCTGGGGGTGGCAAAGCGCAGCACTGCCTCTCGAGGTCACCGGGCTGTTCAAGCGCAACGTCATCGCGTATTACGCGGAGGTCGGCTGTGGCCATCTCACCGCCGCGGCACGCGGCAACCGGCGATCGCTTCTCCTGCGGATGGCTGAACACCTCGTGAAGGCGGAGCCGCGGCGCCTGCCGCCCATCCCGCCAAGCAACCCGTCCGAGCCGTACTCGCAACGCGAGCTCGTCTCGACCATCAGCTGGGCACGAGGTCAGTCGACGCCTGCACGACGCATGAATGCTCACGTGCTCATCGCTCTCGGTCTCGGCGCTGGCCTCTCGGCGCAGGAGATCATCGCTGTCCGCGTTCAGGACGTACACCGGAGTGGCGCGAGCGTAACGATTCACCTGTCGTCAGGTCGAGCTCGAACAGTACCGATGATCCAGGAATACGCGGAACTGATGCCCGACCAATCCGAGTATGACCCAGATGCGTTCGCGTTTCGCCCTGGTCGCGCGGATCTCTACATCAACGCGATCTCGAATTTCATCACCAGAGGGAACCAGACCAGCAGTATTCGGCCACAGTCACAACGAATGCGGGCAACGTGGATCGTGCGGCACTTGAACGCGCGGACTCCACTGTCCGTACTCACGGCAGCAGCAGGGCTTGAGTCCCTCGACGCACTGGCTCGGTTCGAGGGGTTCGCAGCAGAGGTTCCGTCGGAGGAAGCAGAGCGCTTGCTTCGACACCCGGCTCAGTCATCAGGTGAGGAGCGTCCGCCGTACGCCTGACCGATGTCAGTAGCGCGCGATAGCTTCTCCTCGCCTCCTCATCTCTGTCGTGAGCACCGATCACCATCTTGTCCTATGTAGGGTGAGCGACAAGCGAAAGGAGGCCAAGGTTCATGTCTACTCAACACGCCGATATTGGTTCAGCCAGACGATTACGAAGCTATGCCACCCCCGTTCGGGGGACACGAATAGCAATAAAAGCATTGCGATATGAGCACCACCTTGGATAAGGAATTGAGTATCAGCGACGATCTGTTCGCCGAAGTGCGATTCACGATCAGCCGCAACCGAAGCGAGGAGAAGCGTCTCCGACGCATGCTCCTCGAGATCAACGAAGCTGGGGTGACGCAGCGTGAACTTGCACGCCGCATCGACGTTCCCCTCGGCACGTTGACGCACTGGATCCGAACGGCCAAGCAGGACCGCGCGGACGCACTCTCGGTTTCGCTCGCCCAGTAGGCGGGCGCAGCGCGACCCACGAGCCCGGCACCGTCATGGTGCCGGGCTCGTTCCGTCTCACGGCAGCTGCACACCGACTCCAGGTTTGTATCGTTTTCGCTAGCTATGTATGGTGCTGCTCATGAACTACAGCAGTGTAAGTACCACCTCGCGCGGCACCTCGAGCGGCGACAGCACCTCTCGAGCGGCTCGTAAACGTGCGGAAACGATACAAGCTGGTTGTATCGCATACGCGACGTCGGGAGCTCAGCAAGCCAGCGGACATGAGACGTCGCACTTCGTGACGACGAGTGCTGCCAGCACCGGCACTTGCGAGCAGGTACCGGCCCCCGCACGGATGCAGGCAACGCGAGAGCCCACCACCCTGGGCACGTCGAGACGCGGGGTGATTGGAAGCGGTCCGTCACCCCGCTGCGCTCGACTTGACCCGTGGGTTACGTCTCATCGTTGCCGCAGGTGATGAGGTCGGCGACGAGGTCGTGGCCTACATCGCGAGGTACGAACCATCGCGCAGGGTTCGAACGTGGGCCCTCATCGCCGAGTTCGTGCGACACGTCGTCGTCACGATCAGCCCGGAAAGCACAGGAGCGGCAGGTCGATACCTGACCCTCATGGCCCTCTACGTCGACTGGTGCGTGTTGACCGAGGGCGCCACCCCCAACGACAAGCTACTCACCGACAGCCGCGTTCGGCACTTCATGAAGCAGTGGGGACGCACCCGCTCGCCGGACTGGATCGCGCAGTCTCGGCTGCGCTTCGATGAGCTGCTCCGCCGCTACCACGACCGTGTCGACCTCTCAAAATGGGAAGGAGGCAGACACAACCCGAGACCGTACCCTCCGTACACCGTTCCCGAAACCGCACGGCTCCGTTCGTGGGCGCGCTCGCAACGGCAGCCGGAAGCGCGACGAAACGCGGACGCGATCACGCTGCTCGGCCTCGGGTTCGGGCTCCGCGGCACTGAGATGGTCGCTGTCCATTTCGACGACTTCGAAGACCACGGCGCCGACGGCATCCAACTGACTCTCCAAGACCGGTTCGTCTGGTGCGATGCCGACTACGAGCAAGACCTTCGCACCCTGCTTGAAGAACACCGCCCGGGTGATCCGCTCACCACCTACCGTGTCGCATCGACGCTGACGAACTACCTCACCTCGCAGCGCAAGACCAGGCCGCACACGCTCGTACCGATCGTCAATCGGATGCGGTCGACATGGTTCCTCCAACGAGCGTCCCATCTCACGGCCCTGACCACGGTCATGCGCGCCTACGGCGTCGGTCACATCTCGACCCTGCACGCCCTCGTGCCCTACCTCGCCAACCTCTCACCAACCGACGCTCGCTCAATCATGCGAACGACCAACACCTAGAAAGCAGAAGCTGATGCTGCACCGCAACCCCAACGACCAGAACCCGATCCCGAACCGCGAACCGAACCGGCAGAACCCGATCGATGCGCACGGCCCCGGCCTCACCGGCTCGAACCACGAGATCCCTCACCGCCGCATCGAGATGATCTACGCCCTCCTCACAGATGCCGGGATCCCGCAGATGCTCGAATCTCGTCACAATGCAGTCCGAAAGACCGGAGCCGGCAGGCCACGGAAGCTCTCCGACACAGCGGCGCTCGTGCTGTACTGCACAGCGGCAGTCGAAGGTTTTCCGATGCATGCGTCCGTCGTCGCAGGCATCATCACCAGCCGCCTCTCGGTGGAATCCCGCGAACTCCTCAACATCGAAGCGGACGTTCCCTACTCGCTCGCGTACGACCGTGCGCAGCACTCGCTCAGCAGAATGGTGAAGCTCGTGGACCCGATGCCAGCGAAGTATCACCGGAGGATGACGCTCGAGGAGCAGGCACGCAACCAGGCACACCGGGCGCGGAACGTTGAGGAGCTGGCGCGGAAGCAGCAGGACCTCGAGTGGCTCTGCAACCAGCTCATCTGCGCACCGATCCTCGCCGACCCGTCCGTCCTCGACGGTTGGGAGGGCAACGTCACCATGGACGCCACCGCGATCGCTGTGTACAGCAAGCGCGGCCACAGCCGGGCATACGCCAGCATCGAACCGGACGCCGCCTGGTACCGACGCGACCACAACCACGAAGTGCCCAAGGACGACAGCAAAGCCCGCATCTCCTTCTTCGGGTTCGAGATGCACCTCATCGCCCCAGCCGACAACACTCCGAAGATCACCAACGCCGGCACAGAAGCCGCTGCCGCCGACTTCTGCCGACCGGTCCTCGGCATCTCTTGGACGCGACCCAGCTTCGAACCGCCCGCCTACGGTCTTAAGGCCCTCACTGCGATGTTCTCCCGCTTCAGCAACTACATGCGCGGCGGACTCGTCATCGCTGACCGTGGTTACTTCGCCAGCGCTAAGCCGGAAACCCTCCAACTTCCCGTCCGCGCGCTCGGCATGGGCATGGTCACCGACTACAAGGTCGACCAGCTCGGCATCAACGGTGAGCACGCCGGAGCCCTGCAGATCGAAGGCGCCTTCTACTGCCCCGCGATGCCAGAACACCTCGTCAACGCCACCAAGGACTTCCGCGCCGGCGACATCGACGAGGAGACCCGCCGCGCACGCATCGACCGGCGCAGCCTCTACATCCTCCGCCGCAAGGAGAAGCCCGACGCCGACGGCGTCACCCCGATGATGTGCCCCGCAGCCGGACCCAACGCGACCGTCACCTGCGCCCACAAGCCCAAGGACGCAGAACGCAACGAGAACAAGGAACTCTGGGACATCGACGAGCCCGTCTCGCACCCCGACCGGATCTGCACGCAGCACTCCGTGCACTTCCCAGCCACCGCCGGAGCGAAATTCCTCCAGGACATCCGGTTCGGAACCGAGGTCTGGAGCAAGCTCTACTCCCGAGCCCGGAACTTCATCGAGTCGACCAACGCGTTCCTCAAGGACGAGGGGATGAACGCGATGGGCGCAGCCGGCCGACGCCGCGTCCGCGGGCACTCCAAGCAGTTCCTCATCGTCAGCATGCTCATCTTCGCGGCGAATCTTCGCCGCATGAACACGTACAAGTGGGAGCAGCTCAACATCGTGGAAGCGCCGAAGATCCGGCGGCGAGACCGTCTCTCCGACTACCGGTGGACACCGCAGGCCAAGCATCCCGACGCGGACGCGCCAGTGGTCGACGGATACCAGCTCGTCGAGGAGACCGTCATCGACAAGAACGAGGACCTGCCCGACTGATCACGGCAGGTCACGCCCGGACGAAGACGCAGAAGAGGCCGCTGCCCTCTTGGGCAGCGGCCTCTTCTTGGCTGTTGATTTTCCTGAAATACCGGGTGGTATTTCCTAACAACCCCTGGTGCGCGAGGGGGGACTTGAACCCCCACGCCGTTTCCAGCACACGGACCTG